>Ga0116230_10004466_pt1 | contig 13717 bp, 10 predicted proteins | sample S1TSphfallax_3_FD_88678 | JGI IMG/M metagenome (GOLD analysis project Ga0116230, IMG submission 88678) | Host-associated microbial communities from peat moss isolated from Minnesota, USA - S1T2_Fd - Sphagnum fallax MG | ecosystem: Host-associated > Plants > Peat moss > Unclassified | place...
CGTTCAAGCGCTTCCGCGTCGTCCTCGCATTCAACGATATCAAAGGATTGAACCGGGCTCAGACAGTCTGCGAAATAGAACGTATAAGTTCGCATCGCTGCTCTCCGCGTCGCCGACCGGCGACCTCCATGCCGACAGGATCACTTTACTCGCCAATGAGGCGAATGTCTGTCGAATATGTGGTCTATTATCCGTCGACAGCCCCTGGCTGAATGTCGCATCCTGAAATGACAGCGCTATTTGAATTTTGGACGATGTATTCACAGCCTAAAGCCAAAACTTCATTGTCAGCCCGCCGCCGTCGAGTTGAAACTTCGACCCAAGTTCATCGTCTAAAGGTTCGTTTTTATTCGCACTTTTTGCTACACCCATTTGGAAAATAAAATTGTTTAATATTCGAGGTCGCCGCCGTCCGTCGAAGCGGCGCGGGGCGCGCGCGCCGTCGCCGGCCCAGCTGCGCGGCCCCAGCTTTGCTGTGAGCCAGACCTGAACCGCTCGGATGTCCCGATGCGGGACGGGTCGAGGTCCTAAATCATGGCGCGTGGAAAACTGGGCGAAGGGCACGGCGAACACGACCGTCGCGTCAGCGTTCTGGCCGAACCGGCGCGTCTGGAGTTGATCGATCTGCCGCTGCTGGAGACGCTTGTCTCCGACAGTCCACCGCTCGGATCGCAACGGCCGGCGCGGCTGCTGGAACAGTGCGTGATGTTGCGGGAGATCGCTCGCCGCACCGGCCAGCGCCCGCGCCTGATCCAGGCGGCCGCCGCCGCCACACGCGCCGCCCAGGCGGTGCAGAGGGACCATGGTCGCGACGCCGTCCGCATTCTCGCCGCCGCGCGACTACAGCAGGCGCTGTGCGCGCTGGAGCGGTCGCGCCTGTTCGCCGAAGACGACGGCGTCGACGACGCCCGCGCCCATCTCAGCGCCGCAGAACGCGCCTTGGGAGAGTCGATGGGCGCGCCGGGCGGCCAGTTCAGCGGCCCCAATCTGATGCACGCGAGACTGATGGCGGCGACCGCGCTGGTCACCGGCGACCCCGCCGCCATGGCCGCGACGGTGGAGATGTTCGACCGGGCGATCTCAGGCATGGACGGCCGCGTGCGCAGCACCGGCGTCGGTCTGCACGATCTGGCGCTGGCGCGCTGCGAACGGGCGGAGCTGCTCATCGGCATGGGCCAGCGCCTCAAGGACGCCGCTCATCTTCAAGACGCCGTGAAGGCCATGGAGGCGCTCTGCGGCGCGCTGGACCCGGACTACCTGCCCCAAAGCTTGGCGCGAGCGGAGATTTTGCGGGGCGTCGCCCTTCGCACGCTTGGGGAATGCACCGGCGAAGCGCACCTGATGAAGGCGGCGGCGGGCGCTTTTCGCGCTGCGCTCGACGCGATTCCGGTCGGCCATAACCCGCTCGACCGCGCCCGCGCCGCCCACGGCCTGGGCCTCGCCATCCAAGGGCTGGCGGAGGCGGCGAGCGATGCGCGCCTCTATCGACCGGCCCTGTTCGCCATGGACCGCGCCCTGACCGAATTGCCGCGTCAGGGCTTGCCGCTGCGGGCTGTGGTGGCCCACGATCGCGCCGCCTGCCTGGCCCGCCGCGCCGAGCGCAGCGGCGACCTGGGCGCCCTGGCCGAGGCGGAGGGCGCGTTCAAGGCCGAACTCATAGAGGGCCGCAGCAGCGGCGATCCCGTCGCTTGGGCGGTGACCCAAGTCGCCCTGGCGCGGATCTACGAAGTGCGGGCCGATCTGTCCGGCGCGCCGGATGAGCGTTCGAAGGCGGCCTATGCGCTGGCCGAGGCTCTAGACGTCTTTGCTGAACGCGGCCTGAAATCCCTCTCCGACGTCGCCCAGACAGCGCTGGAACGAGTCCGCAGCCGCCGCATCCCGAGCTGAGCGTGGCCCGTCAAGCCGCCGCCACGATTTCCGTTTCGCGGCGGACGCGCCAGAAGCGCAAGGTGCGGGTCGCGGTTTCGCGGGTCAGATCGTTGTAGAGTCGGCCGTATTCGGCGGCCCGGCCCATGGACGACTTGGGGTTCAGCAGCAGGATGGCGAAGGTGAGGAACAGGGCGCGGTCGAAGTCGGCGGCCTTGCAGAGGATGGCCAGCGCGTCCAGGTCCTTGCGCTCGACCACCCGGCGCGCGGTGCCGAAGTCGATGTCTGTGCTCTCCGCCAGCGCCAAGACGAAGTGCGTGCGCTTGCCGTCGCGCAACAGGTTCACCAGAGCGGTCGGCGTGAGGGCCTTGCGCGCCAAGAGCCCGCGGACGAACTGTTCCGCCTCTTCAAAATCGGGCGGCAAGACGCCGGCTTGGGTCGCCAGACGCTTGCGGCTTGTCGCCAACGCCTGCTCCAGCGCCTTGGGATCCATGTCTTCATTGCGCGCCATAATCGTCGCCCGCAGTCGCGCTTCGACCACGAAATACATCTCGTTGAGGAGGTCGGCCGGCAGGCTTGCGCACGCCACGACCGCCTCGTGCAAGTCCGGATTCTGAGACGCGCGATCGACCAAGACCTCGTGCGAGGCGCGCGATAGCACAGCGGTATCGTTGCGGGCCAGGACGCCGAGCGTATCGTCGTCTGCGGTCTCGACGATGGCGTCGGTCACCCGTTCGGACAGATCCGTGCGGCTGCTTATCGCCCGCAGGTGCTCCTGGCCCCGCGTTCTCGCCACGTCCAGCAGGTCTTGTTCCGACAGAACCGTGGACCGCTCCAGGACCGGACGCGCCACGACGGGCGTGTCGAGCGCCAGCGCGCGCATCAGGCCGTTCGGCGCGTCGCTGCGACCTGCGAAGCGTTCCGCAAGCTCGACCCTGACCGCCTCCTCCATCATCGCCGACAGCTTTTGAAGGATGTCGTCAAAGGCCTTCATCTGGCTTGGGCTGTCGAATTTCTCGACGAGGAAGATGTCCGTCACCTCGCGCAGCAGATCGCGACGGCGCTGGCTGGACGGCTCCTTCGCCAGCTCGATCAATTCCAGGAGCTTATTACGCTCAGGCATGACGCTCCCCATTCGGCTCTGCGGTCATGGCTGGCTGAGGGTCGACGTCGAGTTGTCGGATTGAACCGGATGGACGGCCGTCGTCGAACCGCCGGAGCTGGTCGTGGCCTTGTAGACGGCGCTGGGACCCGGCGGATCGCTCAGATCGGCTGTCTGCGTGAAGAACTGCGGCGGGATCGGATCGGGATCGGGCGTCAGGCCATACTGGCGATGGAGCGAGTAGAAGCGCGCCGTTTCGCCGTCGTTCGCCGCGGTCGCGGTCGGCGCCGGGGGCGGCGTGGGCGGGGCCATGGCGGCGGCGGACGATGCAGCGGTCGATGCGCCTGTCGCAGCGCTGCTCTGACCGGCGGGAGGGTCGTAGATGGATTGGGGCGCAGGCGGCGGGACCGGGGGTGACGCGGGCGACGCCCCGGTCGGCGCCGCGGCGGCTTCGCCATAGCGTTGGTACCAAGGCATGACCGGCGGGGCGGCGTAGGCGCCGGCCGGCGGCGTCGGCGCGCGGGCGATTTGAGCCGAGTAGGCCGGCGGCGTATAGGCGGGGGCCTGATAGGTCGGGGTTTGGGCGACCTGTTGGCTTACCGGTGTCTGGTACGCCGCCGGCGCCGCGGGCCGATAGGCTTGAGGGGCGTAAGCATAGGCCGGCGCACGCATCTGCTCGCCGAAGCCAGAGGACGGCGATGACGGCGATGACGGCGATGACGGCGACGGGGCCGCAGGCTGAGGCTCAGCCGCTGCGGTCTTACCGGGCCAGGATAAGGTCGGTCCGCTGGCGCCCGCCGCCTGGCGGTACGCGGGCTGGACATAGACCTCGCCGGAGTACCGATCGCCGACGGCCGTCGTCTGGGCCTGGGCCGAGCTCGCGCACAGGGCGATCAAAATGGTCGGAAGCGCCAGGACGGCGACGTGAACACATTGTGGGGACAAGGCCGATGGCGGGGTCCAAAACCGCGCCGGCGAGGTGCTAGCCGATCTGAGCCGGTCCGGCGAAGAGTCGGAGAGACCTGTTACAGGCGGCATAAGGGTACTCCGTGGCGCTCACGAAGATACAGTCTACGGCCGAACGCATTAACGTCCGCCTAAGTCCGACCGCGCCAACGGCGAAGGATGGCCCGTTCGCTGGCCTCGATCACGGCGTGAAGCCCGGCGCCGAGCGCGGCCAAGGCCACAAGCGCTGCAAACATCTGCGCCGTGCGAAGCCGATGTTCGGCCTCCAGGATACGCCAGGCCAGCCCCTGCGCCCCGCCGGACCCGGCGACGAACTCCGCCACGACCGCCCCGATGATCGAAAGACCTGCAGCGACCTTCAGTCCTTCGAGCAGGTAGGGCGTGGCCGCAGGTACGCGCAGGCGCAGAAGCCTCTGCAGCGGACGGGCCTCATAGAGGTCGAACAGTCGCTCCAGATCGGGGTCGGCGGACTTCAGCCCCGTCACGGCGCCTGAGAACAGAGGGAAGAAGGCGACCACCGCCGCCAGCGCCGTGATCGCTCGTCCCGGATGGTCGAGCCCCGCCCAAATGATCACGAGCGGTGCGATCGCCACCACCGGCGTCACCTGAAGCGTGACCGCCAGGGGCTGCACCGCGCGCTCTAGAGTCGGGCTCAAGGCGACCAGCAACGCCAGCGGCAGCGACGCCGCGGCCGCGAAGGCCAGCGCCAGCAGCGCCATGGCCAGCGTATTCCAGGCCGAGCCCAAAAGGCTGGGGACGTTCGTCGCCAAGGCGACGGCGACGTCGGACGGCGCCGGTAGCAGATAGGTCGGGATCTCCCAAAGACGGCACGCCGCCTCCCACCCGCCCAGCAGCGCCGCGATCAGCAGCGTGGGCGCCAGCAAGGTCGCCAATCGCCGGGCGGTCCCTTGCGCTTGCGGTCGCCCGCCGCGATCAGCCATGCGGGGCGACGCCGAAGCGAGAATAGAGGTCGGCGATCACGGCGACCGCGGCTTCGGATTCCTTTCGGTCCGGCGTTTCGTCATCGACGCCATAGCCCTTCATGTCGCCCCCTTCCAAGGCCTGCACGACGATGCCGTCGCGACGCGGCACAATGCTGACATCCCGGTAGTAGAGACCATAGGTCAGCTCCGGCTGGGGGATCAGCCAGCCGATCTGACCGCGCACCGGAACGATCGATTCGTCCTTCCAAAGCGCCCGCGCTCCATAGCCTGGACAGTTGATCACCACCTTTTCCTTCAGCCGCGCGAGATCGGACGGCGCATGGAACTCGGCGCGCTGGATTTTGCCGCCGGCGGCCAGAAAATCGCTCATCAGGGTGTGGCCGTAATCGGCGATATTGAACATCATGGTCGACGTCCGCTCCACGACAGGGGTCGGGAAGGGCGTCGCGCCGGGCGCCTCCAGCTCGGGACGCGGCGTCAAGTCCCGGATGAGGTGGTGATAGTCGGCGAAGTCGAGCTGTCCGGGGCGTTGGCGGCGCTCCCCTCCCCCCGGCGCCGACGCTGCGTCCTTCAGAAGATAGTAGTCGATCCATTGCACCGGATCGCCGGGCAAGCCGAGGTAGCTGCGGTAGGTCTTGAACGAGGTGCGCGCCATCTGCTCCCACAGCGCGGGGAAAGCCGGCCCCGCGACATCGGTCAGGGCGATCCGGGAATCGGGGGTCCAGGTCCCCGTGGCCCGGGAGGACCGGGTCTGGGGCAAGAGATCGCGGGCATAGATGGTGGTTTGGGCGCCGGCCCGCTGAGCCAGGAGCGCAGACGTCAGCCCCAAGGCGCCGCAGCCGACGACGGCGACCTCGCGCGGACTTGCGGCGAAGGCCTTTTGCACGGCCAGCGTGCTTGAACCCCACGAGAGGGACCAGCCGCTGCCGCCATGGCCATAGTTATGAACCACCAGGGCATCGCCGACCTGCTCCGTCTCCAACCTTGGACCTGCGGCGCGAAAGGGGCGCAGGCAGACCGTGATGTCGAACAGCCGATCCGGCCGCGCCCGTACCGCAGCGAGGGTGCGCCGAGGGTCGTAAAAGGGCGTCGTCATGGATCCCGGCGATGTCGCGCAACCGCCAAGACCGAGCGCGTTCAATCCCCCAAGCAGCGCGGTCCCCTTAACGAGGCGGCGACGATCGAAAGGCGTGGTCATGGCGTGGCGGTTGTCCTCAAGCGGAGCTGCGGCGAGCTTATCGTTACGACCGCTGGCAAAGCTAGCGTTCGATGCGCCCGTCGCGACCCCGCATGCGCCATTAACTCTACGTTAACCATGTTGCGGCTATCTGTCCCGTTGCACGATTCTCCACAGTCTCGCGCCGCACCGCCCCACATCTAGGGTTAATAGCGCGTTTACACACCACAAATGGGTGTCTAGCGTCTCGGATAGGCTGCGTCGGACTGATTCTTGTCTTCGCCGGGGAGTGCTTTTTCATGACAGCGGCAGGACCCTGGAGCGTGAAGGGTATCGATCCGAAAGCGCGCGAAGTCGCCAAGGATCTCGCCAGGCGCTCAGGCATGACGCTCGGCGAGTGGCTGAACCAGATGATTATCGACGGGGGCGATGGCGATCTGGCGCCGCCGCCGCCGTTCGATGAGCCCGCGCCGTCCTATGCTCAGCGCCAGACCGCCCCGCGTAGCGGCGGCTTTCGCGCCGACGCCCGTGATCCGACCCGGCGTCGCCTCCTAGATGAGATGTACCGCGAGGCGACCTTCGCCCAGGACGCCGAAGCCGAGCTGCGCCACCCGCCCGCCGGCCGTCGCATCCCCCAGCGCAGCTACCGCGACCCCGGCGCCAGCGCGTTTCGGCACGCCGATCCCCGTCAGCCTGAACCAGCGTTTTCTGAACATGACGACTCCGAGCTGGCCCGCATCACCGCGGCGCTGGAGACCTTATCCGCGCGTCTCGAAACAGCGGAGCACCGCTCCACCTTGGCGATCAGCGGCATAGATCAGTCCGTGATGGGCGTGCTGTCCCGGCTGGATGGCATGGACGACGCCCACGGCCAGACCGCCGCCCGCCTGGAAGGCGCCATCGACCAGGTGCGCGAGACCCAGGCCCGCGTCGCCGAACGCGTGCGGCGGATGGAGCAGGAGGACGGCTCCCGCGTCGATGCGCTGCGCTCCCTTGAAAGCGCGCTGTCGAAACTGGCCAGCCAGATCAACGACTCGACGGCCCAGGTCCACGAGGACGTGGAGTCGCTTGGCCGGCGGGTCAACAAAATCGAGTCCAGTGCGGACGCCGCCGCCGCCTTGCTCGCCGGCGCCGGCAGGACCCGCGAGGATTTGGACGGGGTCAGTCGCCGGATGCAGGTGCTTGAGGCCGCCGTCGCCCAGGCGCCCGAGGCCTTCGCCGACGCGGAAAAGGTCGAGACCGTGCTCGCCCGCCTGGCAGAGCGTTTGGAGCGGGCCGAAGCCCGCACCACAGCGGCGGTCCGGTCGCTGGAAGCCTCCTTTTCCGACCTGGACGCCCGGCTTCGCACCAACGAAGCCCGGGCGCGCGACATCGATATCGGCGGCGAGAACGATCGGCGATTTCAGAGCTTGGCCGCAGACCTGTCCCAGAAGGTGGAGGCCGCCCGCGCCGAGTTCGCCGAACGTCTGCGCAGCGTCGCCGACACCGCCAAGCCCGAAGCGGGCAAACTCGGGGCGCTGGAGACGGCGCTGCGCGACCTCACCGGTCAGGTGGGGCAGTCCGAGCGGCGATCCGCCCAGGCGATCGACCGTATCGGCCGGGAAGTCGTCACGATCGCGCAGTCGCTGGGCGAACGCGTCGCTGGAGTCGAGGCTCGTAGCACCGCCGCCGTCGAACACATGGGGGGCGAAATGACCCGCATCAGCGATGCGATCGACAGCCGGTTGAAACGCGCCGACACGACCCAAGCCGAGGCGCTGGAAAAGCTCGGCGGCGAAATCGCCCGTATCGCCGAACGGCTGACGGAACGGATCGCCGCGTCCGACAAACGCTCTGCGGAAGCGCTCGATGCAGCCGCCACCAAGTTTGCCCGCCTGACCGACACCTTGAGCGACCGTCAGGACCAAACCACGACAGAGCTCACCAACCGCATCCGCCAGAGCGAGGAGCGCACGGCCAAGCTGTTGGACGACGCCCGCGAAACGCTGGAGCAGCAGGGGCAAGATCTGCAGCGCAAGACGATGCGCGACGCCGCCCTGCGCGCCGCCGCCGCGCCGGCCGCCTACCCCACCGAGACGTTAGCGCCACCGACATTCGAGACTGCCGGCTACCCGGCCTCTGAAGGGACCTCGGATTGGGCGGACGATGGGATGGTCGGGCCGGCTACGGATCCCTTCGGCCCCCAAACGAGAGGCGGCGCCTCAGCGCGATCGACAAGTCTTGGCGATCCGTTTGCACCGCCGCGCGCCGAGTTTCCGCCGGTCCCCGAAACGCCCCGCATTGATGCGCCGATGCTGGACGACGCCTTTATGGGGTCGGCGCGCCTGGGGGACTCGCGCGCGAAGTTCGACGCCAATCCGTTCGATCCCGACGATGACTTTCAGGCGCCGGCGTCGGGCTCGACCCTGTTCGGGCCGCCGCCGATGAGCTTCGAGCCGACGGCGGCCGCCCCGTTGGGAGCGGTCGAGCCGCCGCCGCCGTCCGACGCGTTTGGAGAGTTTTCGGTGCGCGACTTCGTCCCATCGCCGGGGCCGAATCCGGATCGGCCGACATCGACCCGCGACATGCTGGACCAGGCGCGCGCCGCCGCCAAGCGCGCCGCCGGGGGACGCGACAGCTTCAAAGCGACCGCCATTCCGGCGCCCGCCTTCGACGGCGGCGAGAGCAAGCCGTTCGGCGTATCCTTTAATAGCAAGACCAAAAAGTCTGGCGGCGGCTCGACTCTGCGCACGGTGGGTCTGGCGTCGGTCTGGGCGTGTGCGATTACCAGCGCGGCGGTGGGGGCCTATTCCCTAGCGGTCAAGGACGGCGGCGGCCCGAGCCACGGGCCCATCGCCGAAGCGCCGACGGCCGCGTCGCCTCCGGTCGAAGACGCCCAAGCCGACACCGCCAAGCCCCAGCTGGCCGTCGCCCTCGCCTCCCCGCCAGCCGCTTCACCCATGGCGTCTGCGGAGCCGGGGACGTCGGCGGCGGCCGTATCGACGTCGGCGGGCCCGATCTCCAAGACCGCCGCGGCCTTGGCGGCCGGCTCGAAACCCGCCACGGCGACGGCGACGGCGCACCTCGGTCCCAAAGCGCCCGCCCCGGCCAAGCCTGTCGCGTCCGCGCCGGTCGACGTCGGCGCGCCCGTAGCGGTCGAAAAGGCGCCTAGCCCATTAGAGACAGCGCGCAGCCTTTACGACGACTCCGTGCACAAGATCGAGGCGGGCGACACGAGCGCGGTGAACGACCTGAAGCGGGCCGCAAATCTTGGCTTCGCCCCGGCCCAATTCTACCTGGGCCGCCTCTACGAAGCCGGCGCCGCGGGCCTCGCCAAGGACATGACCCAGGCGCGCCTCTGGACCCAGCGGGCGGCGCAGGGCGGCGATCCGGCGGCCATGTACAACCTGGCCTCCTACCTCTACGCCGGCGACGGCGGGCCTAAGGATGCGGCCGGCGCGGTCGAGTGGTTCCGCAAGGCGGCGGAGCGCGGCGTCGTCAACAGCCAGTTCAATCTGGCCCAGCTCTACGAAACGGGGCATGGCGTGCCGAAGAATCTGGCGGAAGCCTATAAGTGGTACCTGGTCGCCGCCGCCGCGGGCGACCCTGAGTCCAAGACCAATGTGCAGACCTTGAAAGCACAAGTGCCCGCCGACGCTCGCGCGACGGCCGAGCGCGCCGCCGCCGCCCTGCACAGTCAATTGGAAGGCGCCTCTCATGTGGCGGCCGCGCCTAGCGCAGCCCCCCCGCGCTAGAGTATGCCTTATCGTCGGGTCGGGCGCACACCATGGGGTCATCGCCGGGGCGCTCACGGGAAGGTGAGGCCCGCCGACGCCAAAAGTGATTAAACGCCACGAGATGCGGGGTTTCATAAGATTGATCTCGGCGGCCGCCTTCGCCGCCGCCCTCAGCCAAACGGCTGCCGCGCGCGATCGTGCGCCCGTGGTCATCGAGCTGTTCACGGCCCAAGGCTGCAGCGCCTGTCCCAAAGCGAATGTGCTGCTCGACCACTATGCCGATCGCAGCCACGTCGTCGCCCTGACGTTTCCCGTCGACTACTGGGACTATCTGGGCTGGCGGGACACGTTCGCCCAGCCGGCCTTCACCGAGCGCCAGCAGGCCTACGCCGAACGGCTGAAGCTGCGCAGCCTGACGACGCCGGACTTCGTGATCGATGGCGTCCACGAGGCGTCGGGCGCAGACAGCGCCAAGATCGACCATCTGATCGAGAGCTCCGAGGACGATCCCGGCCGGGCGCCCCACATCCGTCTTGTGCGGCGCGGCGCGCGCGTCGAGATCGGCGCCGGCGCCAAACCCCCTCATGGGGCCGATGTCTGGCTGATCCGCTATGATCCAAGCCTGCAAGAGGTGAAGGTCAAGGTCGGCGACAACAAGGGCAAGGTGGTGTCGGCGCGCAATATCGTCGAGGAGCTAGATCGGCTCGGCGCCTGGTCCGGCCGCGCCAGGACCTATGCCTTGCCCAAGGCGTCCACCTCCGGCCTGAAGTCCGTCATCCTGGTCCAAGGCGCGAAGGGCGGCCGAATCATCGCCGTCGGGCCGGGTTGAGGGCGTTGGGGACGGTGTGCGTGCTTCGAGACGCGTCCCAAAGGGCCCTCCTCAGCATGACGAACCCATTGTAAGCCCACCTCATTCGTCATCCTGACGAGCCCCGACGAGGCGTCTCGAAGGACGCAGACGCTTTCGGCGGCGCCAGACCGCATAACGCAGAAGAACAACCCCAAACGCAAAAAGAAACCCACGCAGCGGGGGGGAGCTGCGTGGGTCCTTTTCAGGCGCCGACTGACCGAGCCCACGAATCCGGGGGGGCTGGGGGGGCTGTTCAGGGTCCGGACCCGCAGGCGTTTCCGATCAGCCGACAGGTGGTGTTATGCGGGCGGCATGGGGCGCGTAAAAGACCAGATTGGGGCCATTTCGTGGCTCTTTATGCGACCCCTGACGCGGATCGCGCTGGCGCTCGCGCAACCGTCCGCCCTTGGCCGTTCCCCCTTTCCTAATTCCAGGACACAGGGTTAGATTTCGATAGCGACGACGCGCGTTGGGTCCAAAAACCGAGTCCCAAGTTTCGGGACGCGCTGAAGCTATGAGCGAGGCGGCCATCGAATGCGTACGACATGAGTTTCGATGTTCATCAGCCGCCCTCCGGTCCTCCCGCCGCCGGCGCCGCGTCTCGCAGCCTCGTATTCTTCGACCGCAAAGAGCTGAACCAGCTCATGCAGCTTTACGGACGGATGGTGTCGGCGGGGGAATGGCGCGACTACGCCATCGACGGCCTGTCGGACGCGGCGGTGTTCTCAGTCTATCGCCGCGCCTCGGAAGCGCCCTTCTATCGCATTGAGAAGCGCCCGGAGCTGGCGCGGCGTCAGGGGGCGTGGTCGGTCACCAGCCAGGCTGGCCTGGTGCTGCGCCGCGGGCACGAGCTGGGCCAGGTGCTGAAGCTGTTCGACAGCCGCAAGTTCAAGGTCGTCGATTAGGATTTGGCCGCAAAAAAAGCCCCGGCGGTGAAGCCGGGGCCTTTTCGGTCGATCGTGGCGAACGCGCCTAGCGGCGGTTGCCCATGAACATCAGCAGGAACTGGAACAGGTTGATGAAGTCCAGATACAGGCTGAGCGCGCCATAGTTGGTGGCGACGCCCATGGCCGCGCTGTCGCCGCCGACATGGTAGTAGGTCGCCTTCAGACGCTGGGTGTCCCAGGCGATCAGGCCGGCGAAGATCAAGACGCCCAAGACGCTGACGACAAAGGCCAGCATCGAGGAGTGCAGGAAGATGTTGACCACGCTGGCGATGATGATTCCGAACAGGCCGACGATCAGGAAGCTGCCCACCGGCGCCAGGTCGCGCTTGGTGGTGTAGCCGAACAGGCTGAGCGCCCCAAAGGCCGCGGCCGTCACGAAGAAGGTCGTGGACACCGATTCGCCGGTGTAGCGCAGCAGGAGCACGCCCATGGACGCGCCGAGCAAGGAGACGATCGTCCAGTACAGAGCGCCGGAATTTTGCGGCGTCGCTGTCCGCATGACGAAGCTCGATCCCAACAGGATCACCAGCGGCGCAAAGGCCAGGGCCATGCCGATCGGCGTATAGCCGACCTGTTGGCCATAGGGCGTCTGCACGACGCGGAATAAATAATCGACCACCGGGTGGTGCGAGGTCAGCCAGGCGAGCGCGCCCGACAGCACCAGGCCCAGCGCCACCTTGTTATAGACGCCCAGCATGAAGGCGCGCAGGCCGGCATCCACCGACATGTCGGTGGGGCGGCTGAACGGCCGGGCGACGCCGCGATTGAAGTCGCTCATAGCGAACTTGTCCCTTTATCAACGCCTAAACGGGCGCACCCCAGATATCGTCTGGCTTGCAACGCCATGCAAGGGGCGTTCAACATTCGAACAAGCGCTTGTGAGCCCGAGCCAGTCAGGCTTTATCATAAATGGTCGATGATCCGCCTGTTCGCCGCCCTCCCCATCCCGCCTGAGATCGCCGAAGGGCTGGCCCGCCGTCAGGAGGGCGTGCCCGGCGCGCGCTGGAGCCGGCTTGAGACCCTGCATATCACGCTGCGCTTTTTCGGAGAGCTGAACGAAACGACGGCGGCGGACCTGGACGAGGCCTTGAGCGGGATCGGGGGCGGCCCTTTCGATGTCGCGTTGGCGGGCGCGGGCGCGTTTGGAGAAGGGCAAGATGTGCGAAGCCTCTGGGCGGGCGTGACGCCCAGCGCGCCTCTGACGCAATTGGCCAAACGCTGTGAAACCGCGGCCCGACGTTGCGGGTTGAAGCCGGAGACTCGCGTGTTCCGTCCCCACGTCACGCTCGCCTATCTGAAGCGCGCGCCGGCCCCAAAGGTCGCCGCTTGGGTTCAGGACCACAACCTGCTGCGCTCGCCAAGCTGGCGGGCCACGTGGTTTGGCCTCTATTCAAGCTGGCGCAGCGAGGACGGCTCGCGCTACGAGCTCGAACGCGCCTATCCCCTGGTCTGAGGTCGCCGCCCATGTTCCGCCGCTCATGATGTCCTTGTCGCCCCGCCCCCGCCGCAGCCTGCTCTATCTGCCCGGTTCCAACGTCCGCGCCCTGGAGAAGGCCCGCACGCTTGGCTGCGACGGCGTGATCCTGGACCTGGAGGACTCGGTCGCGCCCGACGCCAAGGCCCTGGCGCGGGACCAGGTGATCGGCGTGCTGAAAGCGGGAGGCTTTGGCCGGCGCGAGGTGGTGGTGCGGGTCAACGGCCTCGATACGCCCTGGGGCGAAGACGACCTTGAGGCCCTGGCCCACGCCGCGCCCGACGCCGTGCTGGTCCCCAAGGTGCAAGACTCCGGCGACATCGCCCGCTATGACGCCCGTCTCGGCGCCTACCCGGAACGGGTACAGCTATGGGCCATGATCGAGACCTGCCGCAGCCTGTTCCACCTGGAAAGCCTCGCCAGCGCGTGTCGCACCTCCCGCCTCACCTGCTTGATTATGGGCGTGAACGACCTGGCCAAGGAGATGGGCGCGGAGCTTGAGCCCGGCCGCGCGCCCTTCCTGGCCGCCCTGTCTTTGAGCGTGGCCGCGGCTCGGGCCCATGACCTCAGCATCCTGGACGGCGTGTTCAACGGCTTGGAGGATGAGACGGGGTTGGAGCAGGAATGTCGCCAGGGGCGCGCCTTCGGCTTCGACGGCAAGACCCTGATCCACCC
>Ga0116230_10004468_pt1 | contig 13713 bp, 6 predicted proteins | sample S1TSphfallax_3_FD_88678 | JGI IMG/M metagenome (GOLD analysis project Ga0116230, IMG submission 88678) | Host-associated microbial communities from peat moss isolated from Minnesota, USA - S1T2_Fd - Sphagnum fallax MG | ecosystem: Host-associated > Plants > Peat moss > Unclassified | place: USA...
GATCAAAGCAAAAGCAGCCGCCATGCAGCAAACGGCTTAATTAGACAAAGCAAACTACTTCACTGATCAGGGACATCCAGAAGTGGATGTAACCTATTTTAGGGTTACACTCCCATCTCCACATTAACATGTACTCTTCTGCAAGCACCGAGTAATGGTACCCAGACACAGAGAATCTGGGTCAAAAGGCATTTGCATTTTATTAAATCCTCTGACTTACATAAATGGCTAGCATGGCCAAGAACCAAAATCTCTATTAAACATGAATTTTCAGGAGGAATTATTGAGTCTGCCACCCCAGACCTTAATGTCATGGAATGGTCTCGCCCCATCCCATTATGTTGGGTGTCGTCATCAAGCTTGCGCTAATGGGCTTCCCTGGCGCCTTACCTAACATAATGGGTAGGGACTTGACCATTCCATAGTACATAAATATCACTGTTGTCCAGTTATTAGAATCTGCTACAGACACTCGCTGGTTATTAACCCAGGTATACACCAAGTTACCTGGCCAGGGTGAAAAAAATCAAAAAACCAGTATGGGTTTTAGAACTTTGGTTCTCAAATTTTTTGAAAATTTCAAAAGACTGCCTCTCTCATCACCGGTTCTTTCATGAGAACTGCCAGTTCTTTAATGTTTCTGAAATAACCGGAACTGACAATTCCCTGATTCTGAAAAGTTTAAAGAACCGAAACTGCAGGTTATTCAAAAAAATCAAATAACCACACAACACTGGTAAAAACTAAGTGTGTGAGCTCTCAGGAGTGTCAAGGGAAGATCTGTTTTCTGCAATGATTTTCTGATGATTCTTTCACAACCATAGTAGAGCAAGCCCTCATATCTTGCTCACCCATTTGATGCTAAAACTGAAGAAAATTTTCATCCACTTTTCTTTTGGCTTCATCTGATGCTCAATCCCCCATAGAAAAGAAAGACTTGAGGGTCAAGTGCCATCAAGTATGAAGGGCAGACTTGGGAGAGTTATCTTTCACAACTTCATTTCTGTGTTTTTGCAGGTCCATTGATTTCAAATTCAAAACCATACATGAGCTCAATAACAACCACCTAAAGCTTCAGATATGGGGTACTGCTGGTCAAGAGCATTTTTGCACTATCACAACAGGTTGCTCAAGTTTGGGTAGCTTCATGATTTGGACTCTCCATTAGGTATACATTTTGCTCATTCCAGTATGTTGAAACTACTTGGAAGCTGCTTATCCTGTCCATATGATTCTTCAGTCTGTTTTGAGGAGGATTACTGCAGAGTACATTTGATTGCCTTAAATGTCTCTCTAGGCTCATTGCAAACCTGTAATTCATACTGGAAGTGAAGCTAAGCGCTCATGCCATCATGGTGAAAGTAGAGGATGTTGCTAAATACATACACTCACTACCACTTGTCTGCCAAGTCACCATGTCTCCCACTCACTCCAGATCATGGCACTAGATTTTTCATCCGCATTTTCCAGCCACCATTAATATATGCCTGGAGTTCCCTTGAGGCGAACTATGATAGCTTGAAGCTGCAAACCTTTATCTGGAGATAGAAGCTGGAGCAAACCCAGGACAACTAGTTGTAGATTCCAAGCATCATTTATTTGTAGAAGAAGCAGAAGCCAGTGGAAGTCTTGCTCCCTTTTGGTCAATTTCCAAGTCAATCCCTCCATTTCTTCATCATTCTGTTCTGAATCTGGTGCTATGGAAGGCCTGGTAACATGCTACTGTCCAGAGGGATGATTCGGCCAAAACCTAGGGTCTAACAGCCACCTTACAACCAACAATTTCATTGATGCCTGCTTCAATGGTTCACACCATAACCTATGCACATTATTCTTGAGGTTTGTAACAAACTTCCCAACTCTGGTTTCTTCTTGAGGTGTTGTGGCAACAAAAGGGTCTAGTGGAGCTTCATAGCAAGTCTCATAACCACCAAGCAAACAACCAAGGACACCCTTTGTAAGATCCCTACACAACATGTGCAACAAGAGATCTGAGACATCTCAGAGATGTTGTGTTGCCTCATCCAAATTCGACGCTTCAATAAGGTGACCCAAGAGAAGCACAACATCTGCACCCATGGGGGTAAGCTTTGAAAGTCTTCAACTCAAAAGTCCCTGCAACCAAGCATACAAGGTAGGTTCTTGCACACTTACACCCACAAGCACTGCACCAATGGAAGGTAAGACAATCCCACTTCCTGATCTATCATCAACAACAGCTGACTCTGAACTTAGACATTCTCGGCCGTGAGCATTGGGGCCCAAAGATGTGCAAATGCACCCACAAACTGTGGACACAGAATGGCCATTATTACCACACACACACTCAAAGTGCCTACCAGTTTCTTGACAGATCTATGTTCAATTTTGCTTTCTCCTCTCTGAGTGAGCTCAATTTATAGGTTGTAGATCTGAAAACATAGATTGTAACACAGGGAATACATGCTCCAACACCATCAAAGCCTCATATTCCAAGATATCAACTCCTTGCTCCTAGATTGCAATGGCAACTCAGCCTTGGTTGTCACTGTCAACTAGTTCCTGGACAAGATCCTCAAGAATTGGTTTGAGAAATGACATTGAATCTCAAAAGAGTTTGTTGCTGCTTCAAGTCTTCTCCAAAACCCAGGATTTTGTTGCTCTACTCATCATGGCATACTTCCAATCATCTGCAATTACTCATGAATTCTCACTCTCCTGAACCTCTTTGATTACTCACTAACTGCCTACTAGTCATAGTTTCCACCAATACAAGATTCTCACAACCTGTCTGACAAATCCTGGATTCCCCACCTGAGTCTCTTGAGAAGATGAACTTGCTTTCTAAATAGAGAGTTAGTTGAACATGAGCACAAGCTATCTCTTAAAAGTCATCACCTCAAAGTTCAACTTCCCTACTTTTCATTCTTAGTTATCATGCTGCAATTCCATGCCCTAACCGTGAGCAAAGTGCATCACAGTGGACTAATCAGATGGATTTTTCTGGCACAAAGTGCAGAGCATCTACATGATTTGAACACTTCAAAAACCAAACCCGAAACCAACTAAAACAACAATGCAACAATCATGACTTGGAAAGAAACCATTTAGAATTACTACCATGCTAAGTTCTTCAAGCACCACAATCTAGGTCACAAGTTTACTACTTCCAAGCAGCCATTCTTGTGTTCAATGTGCTAGATTCAACACAGGCCATATCCGTGAGAATTAAACTCAAATTCAAGTTTTGCAAGTAGCTCTGCAATCAGCCCTTCAAGTCTTTCCGAAACACTAGTTTCAAGTTTCAAAATATTAGTCTCAGGTTCTAGTTGCTTCTGTATACTTTTGAAGGTAGGCCTTTTCAAAGGATCAGGATGCCAACATTGAGCCAGTAATGCCTGTGTTGAAAGATCAATATAGTCTGACAACTTTGGTTTCTTTCCACTGAGAACCCAGAATAATTAGATCTTGGATGACCTTCAAAAGGGATATGTCCCATTAGAACCTTGTAGCAGGTCATGGCATAGCTATAAAGGTCTACCATCTTTGTGAAGATATTGAATGTGATGTTGCCATTTTGTAGAGCTAGCAAAATCTCACTAGCTTGCCAAAAACCAGTGCCCACCACCCCAACAAAACATTTGAAATCTACAATCCAACAACCCCTAGACTTATCTTGTGAAGGAGGTCATCATTGGTGTGCAAAATATTGGCAACGACAATGTTTGATGCTTTGAGGTCTCTATGAAGAATCTCATCCTTGTGTAGAGTTTGCATCCCCTTTGTAATTTCTGTCATGATCAATGTGGCCACTGGTTTTGTGAAAGGTGGGCTTTGGTTGTTGTTTTGTTGCATCCTCATACTGATGAGCTTATGTAGATCACCCCAATATCTTGCAATCTCAAAAGCAAACCTTCCATCCTCCAACAAAAGCCCACCTAATATCCAACAAACATTGTCCCCCAGATTGCAAGTTCTTCCATTTTCAAGCATTCCACAAGGCCATTGCTTCTGTAACTCTTGCAGTGAAGATCCTTGCTTGAACACTTTCCACAAAAGGGGAGGAACGTCACCATTTTCATTTATAAATTCAAGGAGTTCACCTTGGGCTCCTTTGGCAATGTTCTTACTTGATGTTTTCATGGATGAGGTTTCAAAAAAGGGACCCCACTTGGGGTGGCTCTACAAAGTTTGAAAGATCTCCCTATTCATGGCTAGATCAGTTGCTAAATCCTTTACAACTTGCTTTCCATTATCATTACATGTTGATTGCAACTCACTCCAATGGACTTTGGAAGATTGAATTTCAATCCTAGTTTCATTATCAAACCCATTCGACGATTCAATTTCATTCTTAATCTCACTTTCAAACATGCTCATTTGTTGCTTCCTATCCCCAATATGGCCAAAAACACAAGTGAAAGGATCACTTGTAGATTCTCATGATACTAAGGTTGTGTAGAGCTCCTTGGCCTTTGTATTGCTAACAATACTAGTGTTTAGTAAATTAGTTGCAGCCGTAAGTTTTGAGGTCCCAAATGTAGTAGTGGCCATCAAAATTTTGTCTACATGCATGCTTGGCATCATGACACTTCTCCTTTCTCCTGATGTCAATGATTTCATTAAGCTAGCAAGGACATTTTCACATGACTACTGACACTTTTCTTACAAAAACAATACCTCACCAAAGCTATTGAAATCACCCATCTATGCTGCACACCACAATCCAACTATGCGATTCCCTTAGAACCTACCTCTGTGTACACAACATTATCAAGGGCAAACACAAGCCTCAACTCTTGAATGCAACAATTATTATTGTTCATGAAATGGGTCTATGAAAAAAAGATGTAGGATTGAGACCTCATAGCTCATGTTGCAGAATGGCAAACAATTCAATTGATGATACAATGCAAATCTTGATAAAAGAAGGACTTGGCAACATTAGGATGATCTTGCAAACAATGTACAAGATAGTTACCATACATCACCACCAAATTATGTACCTACAACTCATGTTCAGCAAATCTTGCCAAAATAGTTAATTATTTGAAGAAAAGGGGTCCAATAACCCTAATCTGAATATTTCAAAATTTCAACAATAGAATGTAAGTATGCTAAGTAAGTTTCAAAATGATCTTGTGTTTTGAATTCAATTCAATTTTCCACAACTTTGGCACATTGCTCTTCATTTCTTCTTTTTTTCAACTAGCCTTCTTAGGAATTAATTAGCCCTCTTAAGAATTAATTACTGTTGAACATGAGTCATAGGTAAGACACATACATCATAGAGAAAGGAAAGGAAGGGACACCTGGGAATGGATGCACACAACCCCCTTATGCTTCCAAGGATGCCAAATGCAGAGGACAATGGACAAACATTAGGAACAACTTTGTTTATTCCTTGGCCAGCTCTAAAGAACTTTTCAAATTTAGCCTGCTACTTTGAAATTGCCTCCACTAGCAGAAGTTATCAATTCTGTTTTCAATAAGGATCCCGCAAAAGTGTAAGGTACCTTTCCTGAAAAATAGGTACTTTACACTTTTGCAATGTTACTAAAATTGAAAATATTCTTTGTGTGGGGAAGGAGCAACTTTTTGGCATTTTCTAAATTGTCAGGTATGGCACTTGGCTAGGCCCTCAAATTCAGCAACAGCTTCATAACCATTCATTACGCAACACATAAAGAATTAGCAATATTTTTCCTTGGTAGTTTTCTGTTAATTATTTTGAGTAATTTTCCTCTAGTCCTTAGGACCTTATAAGATGCCAGTCAATTGGTCAAAGGGTTCTTACAACTTTGTAAGTTACATGTTTTCAGTAAATGTTTAGCCATTTCTTCATGTACATTACAAGTTTTGGTTTTAGGCTCTTCTAGAAATTTTGGCAACTCCACTCGGTTTCTAAGACCTAAAACCAAAACCGTATACTATACAAATTAAAGAATCAGCCAGCACCCACTAGACTGGTATTACTTGAGGCAAGATCTTCATTCATTATATAAGCATGTTACTTTTCCAAGGGGAGCATATCATACCCATGACTCATATTCAACAAATATTGTTGAAATAATTAATTTTGGGGAAAAAAAGTGGCCAGCAGCCCCAAACTGAATATGTCAAAATTTCAAAATGTTAAGTCCTTTAGGAAGTTTCGAATTTCTCTTGTGATTTGAATTGAGTTAGATTTTCTAAAATGTTGCCACATAGTTCTTAGTTTTTTCCCTTCTTTTTGGCTAGCCATCTTAAGAATCAATTAGTGTGAAACATGAGTTGTAGGTCAAGTATTATTCCCATTTGTAACCACGTCTACCAAACAGACTCAACCTTTACAATACCATTTTTATGGACCTCAGTGGATGGTCTCATTGTCACCAAAAAGAGGTAGAATGATTCCAGCATGACACTCCCTAGTAGATTCAATATAGATTCATCAAGGTTTATTGAGTATTTCCAAGGAATATATAGGAGGTTACAACAAATCTTGTTCCTAAATTGATGATCCTTCTACTTGAACAACTTTAAAGTTCAAAAACTGTGGACCTCAAGGGATCAGATTTTGTTTGATTTCCTCTCAAGGAGCCAACTGGTTGTTAGAGGGTGTGACTACTCGTCATTCAACAACAAAACCCCACAAATGCTACCCCATTATCATCATATAGTTCTCATTCAAAAGTTGAACAAAGATTAAAAACAATGCTGGTAATTGTGAAAATCCTTCACCTAAACCTTACAGTGCCCACTTGTTTTTAAATCCCTAAAGCTCCCACTATATCATAGGTACTCTCTTACAAGAATATATATAACACAAAAACTTTGAGTTTCCAAAACTGAAAACAAAATGATGACTACCACCACAACTGCTTGTGAAATTGTTAGACTCTTTCATCACCTCCCTTGAATTGGTCCTTAACTACAGACTCTATACCTCCTACTTTCTTCCTGATACTCATGGCACAGTAGAAAACATGCACCAAGTTAAAGAGAAGAACTCCAAAGGGGCATTCATCCCCAACTGTTCACTATTCAAACACCAAAAAAAAAAGCTCAGCAACCTCACATTTGAAAATCATAACTTAATTTCTTCCACCAAAAATGCTTGCCTTTCATCCTCCTCAACCAGCTTATATAGCTCGTCCTTGACCTCATCTTCTCACTCCCCAAAAATAGCAGCCAATCATCACCAAAATCATGACTCACATTCACCATAAAGACTGTCAATAGAGCAACAAGGATTACACTCCATCACTGAAACCAGCTCACTTGCTCCATTGAAAAACAACATTAAACACAGTAACCTACAAAACAACAAAACAAAATCAAATGCAAAAATAAATAAATAAATAAAACAAAAAATTGGACTTTCAGCATCCTCAAATCCTAACTAAGCATAACTGCTCCGTAATTTGATATCATCTACCACCCTTCCGACTTAAGGTTTTCACTTCCATCTGTGCTCATCCACAGAATATGCTTGACACTGTTTCAGGTTACATCATACTCTCATGGTTCCCAGTAGCCATCATGTTGATGATCGATCACTTGTTAATGCACTGGCCACAATAGCCATGTCACGGTGATCCATGATTCTCAGTTTGTCATCAAAAATACCAATTTTCTCTGGTGCACACCAAGAATTCTTCCAAATTGGTCTCTCTAGAAAATGAAAAAGTAATTTATGTCAGTTGTGGTATCACTAAGACCGTCCAGGATTCGTTGGTACGATTGAGGCTAGACCATCCCATGGTTCCTGAAAAATGGTACCACAAAGGTTGTGATTCTAAGGCCTCCTCACACATGGGAAAATATGCTCCAGTTGGAAGGCAAGTTTATGCTGGGAATCAACCTTTGAGCCTTCCAGCTTTCATGCCTTCACTTTTACCAAGAGAAGGGGGGAGACTTTATGTTTTTCAAGATGGCATTTTGTTTTTGACGAGGGCTTCGCTTTTTCATAAAACTCCCCTCGTGTTTCTCCTTGTTTTCTTTAAGTTTGGTAAAAGCCATTAGTCAAGAGCATTAGGTACCCACATTGGGCCTGCACTCTTGACCCAGGGCTAATTGACCATCAAGTTAGGAATTACCTCCCCATCCCTCGTGGATGAAGAAGGTCCTCGTCCCATACTATCCCCAGAGAGCTGCCCCATTCATGTTGTTCCTATTGCACCTGTCCTTGTAGTTCTGAAAGCTTTTTTTGTTTCATTGCGTTCCCAATGTCTGTTCCTCATCACCCCATCCCTGGTGGATGAAGAAGGTCCTCATCCTATCCAGTCCCCCAAGAGCTGCCCCGGCATTCACCCTATTCCCATGGCTGTTTCCTATGGGTCCAAAAAAACTCCAAATAATTACTTAGATATGTATTTTGAATCAATGCTACCAGTTGAAGGACTATTGGGGGAAAGTAATAGGCAGAGAAATAAGAGCTTTGCCTTCCAAAAAGCCAAAGCATAAAATAATCACCAGGTTTTGATGGCAGGCGCTTACCAGAGGCCCTGCCCTCCACAAATTCCCTTTAAAAAGAGTTGGGAAGGGGCGAAGATTTTTTTTTTGGACAGTTCATGGGGTAATTTTCAAAGGTGAGGACTATATCATGAATTACATTGATGCATGATTGCATGACATTGAATCATTATGTTTTGCAACATGATACTAATGCCTCATATGGCATAAGGTTAGGGTGTTGATGTGACCATGATCATGCAATATTTTATTTTGTAAAATTTGTGTTGTGGTCAAAATGGGTATGATACATTAATAATACATTAAAAAATTGTCCAGATTTTATTACAAGCTATATATTTTTATTTTATTTTTAGTTTTTTAATTTAATATTTTTGGCTACATGCTTGAACCACATGTGTAGAAATATGGAAACGGTCTTAAATTTTGATTGAATTATGATTATTGAAAATGATAAAAACAAACTTTTGAATTTAATATATATTTTTGATTATATGCAATCAAAATTTTAATTTTAATATAATTATTTGGTTATATTTAATAAATAAAAATTGGCATCAATATTATTGGTTTGTCACAAAACATCATCATTTAGTGACAACGAAAAATAGATTTAATCACGGAGATTTTTTTAATGTTACTATAATTAATTATTCTAAATTTTCAAAAAACAGCAGGATTCCAGTTAGGGTTTAGGGCAGTGGGGCATCTGTGCATTTCAAGGTTTAGGGGTTTCTTAGTTGTTCTCTCCGCCTCCCTTTTCGTTGAACGCAAGAGGCATCATCGTATCAATGTATCAAGGATGGTACAGGTTTCTAGGTTGAAAATAAAGGTTTATGAAAGGTGCATGTGTAGAAAAAGGAGACTGTCGTCACGTTGTGTGCCCAAGTGTTATCGCATTACACACCCAATGGATGCCACACTAGTGACTTCGATTAAAGAGGGCAAAGGAGGTTAGGGGTCAAGTTTATTGAGTCAAAAGGAAAAGAGGAGGATAACAAGAGAGGAGAAGCAAGTGTCACTCCCATGGGACATGAATGTGTCAATGCGAGGAGGGGGGGTTAATGCTAGGTCAGAGGTTATTGAATTAGGAGGAGGAGCAGGCGTTGTTCCTATGGTCAAGCTTTTATAATTCAGTCATCCCAAATGGCATTTGGTATTTTGCTACAATTATTGCTTGTAGGTATATATTGAGCCAAATAGAATTGAAAGTCAAAGGATATGAGACAAAAAATTTCATTGCAAACCTCATGAATCAACTTAGTTGCACATCAAATGCAACTAATGTATTAGAGTATAGTAGCCAGGGGAGGGTTCTGTTGATTCTGGTGTCCAAACAAAACTTGAAACCCTCCTCTTGGTGCATCTAACACAATAAGAATCGTCAAAAATGAATTAGAAATGAGAAAGTTATGGTCCCCCAAAGTGAAAGGGTCAAAAATTCAAAAAAGACCATTGAACACTACAAAGGCCATTTCTTAAACACTCAAAAAGTTCCTTTTATGTTAGGTTTTTTGCTATTAAAGTCATAATATGATTTGTAGAACTTCAGTTGGCACTCCTATAGCACTTTAAATCGTTTAAAATGAATAAGAATTAAGAAAGTTATGAGGTTTGAAAGTAGGAGGGGTCCAAAAAAAAAAAAAAACCATATTTTGTAACTTGGAAAAAAGCCTATTTTTCATGTTTTTCTTCTTGTTAATTTTTCATTACTCTTTGTCTTTTGCACTTCAAAGATGATTGTACAATATTTTTAATAATTATAATTACTTAATAAAATATGATTTTAACATTATTATCTCGCTTAAACTAGTAATTAGCTTAAGATGTTTATGTACTTATAGGTTAATTCATGTAGCCTATTTACATTAATATTTTAAGATAAATAATAAATTTTAATTATATAATATCTATTGATTATCATTATAATTATAATAGACATTTAATTGATAATTATGAACATTTATAATAAATTTTAATATTATCATATTAATTGATTTTGAATAATTTTTGTTTAATCAAATTTACATTTTCAGAAAAATATTCTAAATAAAATAAAATCAAAAAAATCTACTTGCTAAAACAAATATTTAAATATATTTGACAAATAAAATTTAAACTTGTACTATATATTTAAACCATGGTTTAGTTTAGCTTAATTTAATTTAACATAATTTAGTTTACCCATAATTAGTTTAGCCTAACTTAATTTCAACCATTGTCAGTTTTAGCCTAATTTAATTTAACCATAAATATTTTAACCTGACTTAATTTAGCCATAACTGGTTTAGCCTAATTTAATTTAGCCATATTTATTTCATGTTAATTTAATTTAGCTTAATTTAATTGAACCATAATAAATATATTCTAAATTATTTTAACCATAAATAATTTATCCTAATTTAGTTTAGCCATAATTAGTTTGGCCTAATTTATTTTAACCATAATTAATATAGTTTAATTCATTTTAGCCATAAATAATTTAACCTGATTTAATTTAGCAATAATTAGTTTGGCCTAACTTAATTTAACCATAATTAATATAGTTTTAATTTATTTTAGCCATATTTAATTTAGCCATGGTTAGTTTACCTTTTTGTTTATTTAATCTAGGTTAGTTTAGCTACGATTATTTTAACCTAGGTTAGTTTAAGCTAACCTAAGTTAACATGGGGTTACCTTAGTACTAAAGGTACATAATATTATTACACATAGCCTATGTAGATATATTAAGTATAATAATTTAAGTATGTATAAGTTTAGGCCGTTACTTTTATGACACATTTAGTTGCACACATTGAAAAAATATACAATACCAAATTTATAGTTGCAAACATGACCAAAATAGTTGCAAATGACAACCAATTGCATGCCAATTGCATAGTAACTGGTTGCAAAAAATAGGATTTGTAGTAGTGTAAATAGCTAACAACTTGTTGGATAGAAAGGGGGAAGGCTTAAGGACTTTATTTGATGCAATTGATTTCCACTTAGGCACAATCAACAATGAAAATATTGGAATGTCATGATGGGTAAGTATTGTGAATGTTTTCATTCAAAACATGCATCCATGGTGTCAAATCCTCTTGTTGACATTGTGATGTGATGCAATATGTTACAAGAATGCCATTGTGCAAATGTCAAACACCATCATGGTACAAAGGGGGAACTATCATAATTCACAATAGAGATATGTCAATTAAACATTGACAAGAAATGTAATGAATGATCTATTAACAATTTCAAATTTCTACATATATATTTTTTATGTCCGTTGATTTGTCATATTAATGTTTCAATGACATTAGACTACATATATAAAAGTGTATTAGATCACATGTGCATGTATTATGTATCAAACATAATGTATCACATTTTTTTCATTTGTCCCAAAGGTTGCAAGACCTCTTTAATGCCCATGTTCAATCATCAATTCCCTTTGCCATGGTGTTTGGATACCTAGAGTGAAAGGCATGTTCTGCCGAATGAAACCACCATCCACCTCTACCTTAGTTTCTTAATAATAAAACATTGAATCGGTGTTTTGTTGAACCCAAATATGCACGCTTTTTGCAATGTTCTTATGTAGCTAGTATGTTTTTTGAGCCAATTTCCCAAACAACACCGTGACATTTTGCTCGACGAAGAACATGTCTCTATTTAACTCATATGTTCATAACATGATGTTCTTCACATGCTACCTATGTTTTTCCATAATTTGAAACACTATGAATCCAAGCCTTAATTGTTCCATCACAAAATCATTGATATATTCTGATAATGGGGTAGCAAATGCAAATCTATCACCCACCTTTAAATCCCCATGGACATGTAAACCATTTTGATTAACATGGTTTCGTTGAATGAAACATAACTTTGATACATGTTTGAACAAATACAATGTCTTAATGGTGAATTTAACTCTACATCATCTTTTTATAAAACCACCCCATTTCTTCATGGAGTCTTGTGTGCCATTGTGACTTATACCTGATGGGATTACTTTTCCATTGATGTCCAATTTTTTTGGAGCTGCATTTTGGTTTTGTGTAATATCTTTCACAACATTTGTGAGATCATTAGGACCATATTGACATTGGCTACAAACAACTAACCAACTAATTTTGTGTTGCTTATGAATATACATTGCATTACAAAATAATTAATTAGTCACATATTTCATGTTTACATAATAGTAAAATTAATTCATCAAATGGTGAACATCACATCTAAACATGTATAATATGTATGCAAATCTTGGTGTAGAAATGTAATAGAGGTTTAAATTTGAACCTTGAAAACTCGAAAGCACTATCTATTCACAATTGTTGCAAATCATTATCAAGGTGGATGATGCATTTTTTTGCAAAGAAAGCAACATTGTTCACCACCTTTACCTTTTCCACCAACTATGAAATTAAACATTTGAATTATGGGGACAAATGCAACCTCAACAAGGCGAAAGCCTTGTTGCATCCCAATGTGTCAAATGATGACTTCCCACAACAAATCTTCATGATCAAAAGGCCAATCTGGTGGTGTTTTAATTACATTTTCTAATGCATGTAGTTCAACTCAATGGCCATGTTCATACAAGGGCAACTTCCCCTCCATGCTTGCAAAAACCATTGTAAAAGATATTAGTTTTTATGCACCTTACATTGAAATTGTGATAATCAACACATAATGAGTTTAAAACATGGTAAATATTTGACTTACATAGAATTAGGTCACAATGACATGTGAAAAAATTGTAAAAATGTCAAAAGTGTGCTCCAAAACACCCTTGGAATAACACAAAAAGATCATGTGAAGAAGAAGTTCATGTCAAGTTTGATATGCAAAAGTTTGAAAAATGTGACCCCAAACCTTAATATGCAAAATAATCCTCATTGGAAGTTCAACATATATTTATAATAGACTAACAAATGCAAATATCAATTATTTAAATTAAAAAATTGGTGGGAAATGTGTAACACATGTTAATTTTTCCCATATGCAAAGATTTTTTTTTCAAGTGTCAAATATTAATAATACATTCAATGTATTGCTCACATTGCCTGTTAGTAACATAGTGGTGCATTTTGGTCAAATTAATTATTTTTTTACTTTACCCATGCACTTTGAAAAGTGACAACCTTTTGTCCATTTATTTTGAAAAAATTCCCACTTTTTTTTATGTTTAGATTGACTATAAATTTTTTAGTGTATCAAAGGGTATTTAACGTATCAATATATCATTAATATATCAACAAATCTTTAGTATATTAATGGTCA
>Ga0116230_10004469_pt1 | contig 13712 bp, 19 predicted proteins | sample S1TSphfallax_3_FD_88678 | JGI IMG/M metagenome (GOLD analysis project Ga0116230, IMG submission 88678) | Host-associated microbial communities from peat moss isolated from Minnesota, USA - S1T2_Fd - Sphagnum fallax MG | ecosystem: Host-associated > Plants > Peat moss > Unclassified | place...
ACACATGCTTCACTTCTTGGTTCTTTTCCAAACACCACAGTTACTGAAATGTTCCTTGTCTTCATTCTGTAGAAACTAGAACCTTGTTTTTTTCTTCTTTGTAATTCTTCCTTATGTAACCATAATATTGTAACCCTAAACCCTACAAACATCTCATGGAACCACTTTTTACATCTGTTCTTCCATGCATGGAGGAACAGTCAAAATCGAGCTCTAAAGTTGGGTTCCCAGCCTCCCAGAAAACGCACCATTTTTGGCATGACACATGCGATTCTTATTGCCTTGCTTTCCACACAACTCTTGAGAATAACATAAAAGATCACCACAAATCAAGCAAATAGCTGGCTCCCTGAACACAAACATACAACAGTGAGCATCCATGTAACTAATGACTCAAGTTTCGATAGAAAGGCCAAAGCCAAGACAGAAAGTTCTAGATCCTGCTGAAGTATTTGAGCTATCTTCCCAATGGAAGTGCTTGACTTTGGCATATAATGCCAAGTTACAAATCACTGAGAATGTTAGGTGGTGATTAACTCAATGAAAACACTCACTTAGGCAATTGTTTGCATGATGTACATTGCTCCTTTCCATGAATATACTTTGCGAGCAATTCCTGGAGATCCAACACATCCAACACCCAAATTTTCAGCTTGAGCTTGCTTTACAATCTACAAGGGTAATTATTGCTAAGATATAGAAATTGAAACCCTAAATCACAGTTTAATAAGATTCAGGGCTGATGATTGGAGCCCCTTAATGATTGGCATACACAACATGATGACTGATAACCAGACTTTCTTGCTTCAGTATTCTTGGATGCAAAAACCTTCACATACTAATATACAAGCTACTTCTTCTACTCTCTTGCTTTGAGGGTGCAAAAGAGGCCATTGTTCAAACAGACTGATGACCAGACTTTCGTGCTTGGGTATTCTTGGTTCAAGGAATGACACTAATGTATGAGCTCTTTCTTCTCTTCTCTTGTTTTGAGGGGCACAAAAGAAGCCATTGTTCACTTTTTATCATCTGGATCAGGGAAGAAGTGCCATGGGCAATGTGCTAAAACATGCATAGACTTATGAAGAGGGTCTTTTTTTTTACTGAATTGCAAGCAAAGAAGGCTGTTTCTAAACCTTCACATGCACCCTTCACTCCACAGTACCTAGGATTGTTCTCATTGTGAACAAACAAAGCAAGGGGGAAAAGGTTATGGGATGCTCAATTAGAGAACCAATGAAATAGCATTTCACCTGGTACACCCGAGGTAAACTGTGGAGGACCACCTTCTCTGGAACTTTATAGAGCTTTGGAGACCTCTGCAAATGACAATAAATACACAACATTAGCTTTCACATTCTGGAGATGTCTTCACACGCTTCTCATTTCTGCATACACTTTTTACATAAAGGCCCATACTCAATCAAGTTCATCAATTTCAACCAACGCACCTGTCCCCATTGCAGGTGTTCCAGTCTCATTTCAAAGCTGTACGCAAGGCAATCTAAGAAATTCAAACACTCCAACATCAGATTGTATTCCTTTGAACATTAAAGACTCCACGATTCTGCATTCAACACCTATACAGAATATTCTGCAGAAAAAAAGTTTTGAATTGAGCAAACAGCCCACAAAAAAATTCTGCCAACTGGCTGATATCCATTAGATAAACCTATGAGAGTGACCTGAGGCACCAAAGTTCAAGGTTGAAGCTGGATCTGGAAGGTGCAATTCAGTCACCAAGTAAGCAGCATCCATCACCTTTTGGCCTGCTATCATAATATAAGAGAGAAGTAAGTAATATTGCCAAGTATCACCAGAAATGACACTGCCAAAACAAACCATCTAGTTTCTCCATCAGCAACTTGCCATAACTAATAATCTTCACCTTCTATCCTGTACCTGATCAAGAGGATAAGTGCATCAGTAAGTCTAGACCAATACACCTCAAAGAATAGTCTAGATCCCTATTGGATTCTACAATTGTTAAACCGAATTCTTAGTTGTGCTTATATTCTTCCAAAGCAAACTCGACTCAGAAGTAAGAACCTGGCCCATCCCAGAGACCATCAAGATCTTTGCCCGTAATGATTTGCACCTGTGTAAGGATACAAAACAGTAGCTTGTTTAGTCATGGCTTCAAAGACAAGGCCACAAACACCCAGATTCAACAGACTAGGAGCTAAAATCCATACACAAAGCGCTGACAACAAAACCTGTGTTGGAAAATAATCACACAAAGGAGGAGGAGAACTACCAGCAAAGCTGCTCGGCGTAAGAATGGGAGGCAAGCCATTTGAATTGATGAACTTAGATTCTGAGAACCACCAGCTTCCTTCCTCAGTTGCCAAAGTGCCGTTGATGCCTGAGCAACCGCAATAAAATATGCAAACTTCACCATAAGCAGTATCACTGAAGGTTTGGGCTGCCCTGAATATGTCTGGATTCACAATAGACAAAGTTAGAAACTACATTGTTGATAGGTCAGGAGCTAGTAAGTTCACTATGTACAGTGACAAAATTGGTTGCATTACATGTGCCTCCACTAGCAAAGCTGAATGCAATACAGATACTCAAACCTATCTGGACCAACAGTTACAGACTGGAAGTGTCAGTGCATATACTCACAATAAGTAGTACAACAAGAAGCTTAAATGGATCGGCAGCAAGTATTTCATTATCACAGATATCAGAGATCCAATCTGTTGGATGCTCCTTGTCTTTGACATACTCCTGAACATCAACTTTGGAAGAGGAACCACGTGTTTCTTGAGACCAAAAATTTGCCACTAGCATTGTAGGCAATTGACTGATGTTTGTCTCTCCCCCTCCTTCACTTTTCATTTCTGGTTTACTAGGAGAAGGTATATCAGATTGCTGGATGGATTTTACGAGGCGAACACTTTCAGCTGTTTCTTTCTTTTTTCCCAGCACATCCTTCTCCAACTCATTGGTGTCAGGAGCTGGAATTATAGTCTCCAGCAGAGGGTTTTTACTAAAATACTTCATGGCTTCCCTTAAATTCAGCCTCCATTGTCCCTTTTCTGTCATGGACAACTTAATTGTTAGAACTGGAGACTTGAAAGCACAAGAGGACTCATGTAGATCCCATCTCTTTTGAAAGCAATCTACAAAGGATATATTCTTCACATACCCATGAATTTGAGCTCTGTCAAGTATTAACAACAGCTAAGCTGCTAAGCTAATAGAGGGTGGTACCCAATAACCAGTTTCTGAATAGCTGAATACTTGACAAGATCGTGTGCCATGTAGAGATAGATGTTGAACTAAATCTACAGTTCTCACAAATAATCTTTAAAAACAAAGATTCGATGATAAACTGACAACTGCAGGTTTATGACACATTACTCCACCTCCCTGACCTGTGAAGATGCCCTTTGATACAATTCTGTCAATTCTGTATCTGAGAAGTCAACTAGACCTTAATCAGTTTTATTTCCTCAGTTACCTTTGTGTGGCACTATATTGATAAACATGGCTAGTTTTCCAAGCTCTTGTAATGCTATCCAATGAGCTGAGCACCCTCCCCAAGTCTGTTGGTCCTTGGGCTGGACTGTGGATGATGATGATGATGCAACATCTACCTTCAGTGGTCCTTCCTCCCTTGTAACCAGTTCACAATGTACTATGTTCAGAGCAAGTACTTCCCACACCACCTGGCAAAGATGCACATTAAGATCAGTTGATGGTCTTGCTGTGAACATTCTGGAGTTACAAAGAACTCACAGATTCAAGAAATGAATTGTGACCAGACATTTCTCAGCACCCAAGATGGGATTGGCACAGACCTGGCAACTTGTGGTGTCCTCTTTGAATATAGCAGAGTTGCTCCGCACTCGTAGGGTCTGGTCCCATAGCAAACCAGGCTCGGTAAGAATACAAAGGATCAAAAGCACAATAGGGTACAGAAAAGAAATTGAAGGATACATCATCCTTTTTAACACACTGTTGCTAGAGCATAGGGCAAATGATACCCAGCAACCTTTTAAGTGGCAGACAAATGGAGAGTAAATCCACAACAGAGAGTAGTTCCCTCACAAATAACTACAAAGCCTTTGGAGTTTGTAAATACACAATTACAGTTAAGTATTGGGCACAGATTGTTGCTTCATAGCTGAAGTTGGGCACTTCAGGACATTAAATGGTTCAGGAATGCTGTTTGCCTGAGAGGTGAAAAAGGTAATTGAATTCGCAATGCTCTTAAATGCTGCCTGGAAATCTCTCGATTCCTGTGACTCCTGTCGCTCCAATATTGTGGTATCCACATGTGGCAGTATCACATTTGCGAGGCGGCGGCAGGTGGGACAGAGAAACTCACATCTGCCAAGATCAACTAAACCTTTCCCTGATAGATCCAAAACAATTCCAAAGTCAATCCTGTGATGGGAATAACCTGACTTCCAAATTAACTTATCATGTATCATGAGCCTCGTCAACATCACAAGTCAATGTCATTCAAGAGGCCAATGGCAAAGTCAACAAATGTACAGACACATATATCCATAAATGTGGCAAAAATCTTACTTATTCTGAAACATCAAGGAAGCAAGAGCTATTGCATGGTGCAACATGACGACGTATGGATTACTACCAATGCTAAAGCCTCTTCTTGAATATTCTGGGAGAATCCAGCACCAAACCACATCTCAAATTCATATGTATTTCTTAGGGAAACAGTCAAACCTGGATATCCAGTCTCAGATGAATGACGTCTAACAAGAGAATTATAATAGTCTTGAAAACATGAAAGATGCATCTGCAACCATGGACACCACATTGTAATGTCCCAGCAAACACAATCGTCAAAATTCATAATACAACATTCATAAATTGATTAGGGTCACGTTTGCTAGCAGCTTATGAGTGAGCAAACTTTTGGGCTCCTGAACAGGCAATGCAAGTATACTCCAACATCCAGATGTGTGCTTGGGATCCTGGACAAAAAATACATGTACCATCCCCACATGCATGCTCTTGAGTACCTGGTGGCCACAGCATTGGACATGCTCAGGTGCCTGCTGATCAATACTACCAACACCATACACATCTGTGTCATACATCACTGTGGTTAGCTGCTTGCTCTCCTGATCTTCGAGTCTGTCCAACCCTCTAGGGCTAGGACGATTGACAAGTGCCTCAACATCTTCAAAGTTATCCACCACTTTTCCTCTTGATAATACCAAACTTGGCAAGCTGTACTGCTGTACCAGTGCAATCCAACCTGCTGGAGAGTTGTCTGGGTCCCTCTGAAGCACAAAGAAAAAAAAGCAGTTGAGAAAGATTTCTATTTCCAAGGGGAATCTGGAAAAATCAGGCAATGGAAACATGAGCAAGGGAGAAGAATACCATGCTCTTGCATAAAACACACTCATAGCCATCATGTGAATACGATGTCTCCATAGCCATACTGGTGCCTTCAACCCTAGAACTATTGCCCACTGCATCCAGTGATGGTACAATGCTAGCTTTAGATCCTACTGTTGTTTCCTCCAAGGTTTGACCTTTTCCCTCTGCATCTTCCAATGCATTCACCACATCATCCTCTTCAAGCTGCTGCTCCAAGAAGGCCTTCTGCCTGTTGAACAAAGACACAGTCTACATATAGAGACATTTGAATATTAACTAAGTATCCACACTAACTTACAATAACCTGTGAGCTGCATGCAGTTGACCTAATTGTGCATACCAACTCCAAAAGCAGAAGATACTTGCTATACAGATACTTGGGTATCTCTGTATCCATTGGTTAAGTCCAACCAGCATTTAAACAACTTTTCATCTGTAGGTGAGACCACATCATTTTGTTCCACATATCTGACAAAATTGAACATTGATGTGTGGAACATCAAATGTGTTCAACTGTTTGAACTATTCTGTTTATTTCTTCTAGAAAAAAGGTAAGTTAGGTTATTTGATTTCAAAACCCACATGAGAATTGACCTTTGAAAATAGTAAACTCATTTGGTGGTGGGTGTCATACAATATGCCAGCTTGCAACTTGATAACACATGGACAAGGTGCTGCATTGGCCTGTGCACAATGAAAATGACAGAAGGTTCATCTCAAACTCTGGGCTGTACAAGAACCATACCTGACCGCAAATTGATCAAGAATAGCCTTCTGCCGATCTCTCTTCCTCTGCTGTTCATTCCTGACCCACTGCTCATCCTCAGCAGCAAGAGAAACAACCTGGAGAGATGGGACTTATGAGAACACATATACCAAACCAATCACTGACAACTACCAAATGTTGCATACATCCAAGGGATATCAGACATAGACAATTCTGAAGAATTGGGTAAATGTTCTCAAGCCTATATTACCTGCAAGTTTGTAGAGGGCACCTGAGAACCACTTGTTTCAGCCTCATCTGCATTCTTGCAGTGGATGGAGAGGAGATGAAGGACATGTTTGATAGAGTCTACCAATCCTGAGCAACATTCATCCCAAATACCATTCAATGAACAATATAGTCACCAAATAGTTGGCCACATTCCAGACTTGGTACACAACTGCTCTCCCACAATTCAGGTGATCACAAAAACAATGCTGTTCCAATGTGACCAGAATAGTATTTGCTCCTCTTTGAGATAGAGCTCCAAGAGCATGGCAACAATCAGCACTAGTGCTTGCCTGAAAGCATCATGTGGAACTCAGATAACATGGAGACTACCCTTGCTTGGACTTAAGGGAAGACACAAAAGTCAGACCGACTTACGAGGTGACCCTTTTGACTTTTGCAGTTTCAGCAGCAAATCATGAATGCTTGGTAGACCTGAATTGCCTCTAGTCCAGCACACAGTTGTGTCGGACTTTGAGTACCGCCGCAAGTATGTGTTTAAAGAAATGTCATTTGAAGGAAACGAAGACTGGGGTTCTGTTAGGGACTGTTCACAACGCTTCAAGCCCCGACTCCTACAACCATCAGACTCAATAATCAGTTGACAGGATTCAATTCTGCTTCCAGTGCTGAACTCATTACACTTTCTGGGTTCTCCTGGTTCACACTTTTGTCAGCTCACTCATCATGAACATTCTGGAACAAACAAAACTTCTTGCCTCCGAGCAAAACCAATCATTTCTATCATTGAATTGTAAGCTTTCAGGAAGTGTCACCAAGCGTGCATACCATGGATCATTCTCAAGATCGGAAACAACTACAGCCATCAGCTGCAAAGCTATCACTCCAAGAGCTTCTCCATCTGTCACAGTTGAATCCTCACTAACCAATTTACTCACATAGTTCAACACATTTATCAGAAACTGATGACAAGCCTGCCATCCCCCACCCATGTTCCAACAACCCATTATTATTATATTTTACTGCATGGGAGAATTTATCAGATCCCAAATGGTGCAAAAATAATGCTCTGCCTTAATTTCTGATGAAGTAATTTAACAAAACAGAGAAAGTTGCCTAGGATATGGACCATTGTGTGGAGGAGATTAGAAAGGCGATCATATGGTTGTTTTGCTGGTGAAGGTGCCCGAATCCGCCAATACTGGTGCTGCTTTCCCACACTTACTGCCCTTTCCTGTTTACACCCACATACAACCCATGCAACCAAAAATGTACATCTACTGAACATGGCGGTCTTCTTGTTGACAACAGCATTTGACACATCCCAACTTAGCATTGTGTACCATGACTAACAAATACAAACATCACTGCAACCCCAATTACCCATTTCATGATGAAAAATATCAGAGCTCCTGTGCCAATTATTGCGTCATAGGAAATCTCTATTCAGCATCAAGTATAATCATTCTAGTACACTCTTTACCTGAGCTTCCTCCAGCTCATTCAGGTAGTAATTACCAAACAAGGGATCAAACTCCTCCCAACACTCTGCCTTCAATTCGTAATGTCCTCGATCTGAGATCTGCAGCACAAGACATTTATGTGAGGAATAAGGGGAGAAGAGAATAGCAATGGTTGCAAGCTTCCAGACACTCTCAGTCAGACAATATTGCTGCAAAACAAGATTCAGAAAACAGAAACGGATGAACATCCCAGTTGATAGTCCAAAATCTTGAGACTGAACTTAGGACTTACATGCCTTCATATGTATGGATGCATGATTGAACACCAACAATTCCAAAGGGGGAATAGAAGAAAGAATAAAGAGAAATCTCATACACATACTGCATGCAATTTCCACATTGAAAATGTCACCCATGACTGAGAGGGTTTGCTACAGTCATTGTTACAAAACTGGTCATGTCCAACCCCTCAGATGCATGGAGTAAGAAACAGAAATATGAGGAGAGAAGCAAATCACAGACCTTTGGCTCATGGTAGATTGCCACATCTTTCAATATGGCCGCAAGTTCATGATGATCTGTTGGAACTGCACTCAGAGCATGGCAAAGCTGAAAGTACTCCCAACCCAGGAGGTTAGGTAAGGGTTCAGAATCAGTAACTTACCAGCAATGCAGAAAGCTTCTTTCATGTTCCTCATGAAATCTGCTTAGAGGAACCAATGTTATATTCACAAATAGCAACTTTCTTTAGTGGGTTCAAAATGCCATAAGAAATTGTTAACTCAAATGCCCCAAAAAAACACATCACAAAAGTCTAAAATTCAGGAATTCACCAAATCTCCATGGCCAGAAATCCCACCTGGGAGTACGTTTGATTCCGCACACACAACCACTGTACCACATCATAACGAAGACATGCTCCCTGCTCAAACAGCACAGTGCCCATGACATACAACACCACCACAGCACCTTGAAATTCCTCCCTCAGAAATGATCAGAAAATTGAAATACAACACCCAGAGCAAATTATCTGCTGATTCTGATGCTAAATTACACAAATACTGTCCACTTCCTTGGCATATAATTCTTTTCTTTTGCTGCAATCTGCACCTGTTACTGCAAAACACTTCACAATATGCTGCATGGGAATATGGTCTTACATCATCCACCCCTGTGTGGCGACGCCCACGAACAATCTGGACAAAGAAAAATTTCAGTTGAGAAGCAACTTAGTCAACTGACTGCACTACATAATTTCCAATGAGCCAGTAAAATTTGGGAAAGTCAAAAGTTTTGTATCATTTAGTGGTCAAAATGTGCAAAACAAAGTACCCATGCTGTCTGACTGATATAGTCCACAACAGCATGGACAGAAAGAAATTGAGTGATAAAACAGAGACCCACCAACAGAACCAATCGCATGAAATCTTGAAGAAGGGAAATCTCTGAAGAACCAAGCCGAGGAATTTTTCCATCAGGCAAGAAAGAGCACACCATCTCTTTCAACTGCACCCAGATATATGTCAAATAACAGTCACAATCTCATCATCTGCAAACAGAGCAAGAACTTTAACTGCATTCATTTGCAGTTGTAAAAGTGTCAAAAACAAAGAGAATGCATTCCTGGAGTATTGAGAACTTACTTCAAAGCACTCAGCCATTTGGACAAAGATTTTTTGTTCCATATTCTCCCGAGCAACTGTACCAAATTGTAGCAGCAGCAAGTCCATGTCCATTGACCTGGAGTGCAGACCAAGCTGCCTACTCAATAAAAAAAATTGAAGATAGAAAAAAGAAGCATAGAAAGAACAACCCAATGACCTGTTCTAGCTACCCACTTCGAATTTACAATCAGGCAATCCACAAATCAGACAATACAACTCTGCATATGGACACTCAGGTGACCAACTTACTGGTCATGCCAGAAGCTACCCCGGTAAATGAGCTCAAGACGGCTGAACTCTCCAGATACGGCATTCCACATCTGTGCACGGATCTGCACAATCACACAATAGGGTCAGGTGCAACATCAGATCATAAACACAAAAAAATAATTGAACACCGAACAGTTCAGGGATGCACAATAGCTGCAAAACAGAACAAAGATGATCTATAAGAATTGACTCTCCATGCCATTGACAAGTCATCACTTCAAATCACAAGACAAATTCAGGCATACCTGTGCCATCCACACACAGATGCGCAATGGTTGCCAAATCAAGGACATCACCTGTTACAATACCAGGCACAAGATCAGGAAACAGTTACCTATTTGCTAGAATTTGACAAAGAAATCCAATGATGAATTCTAGAACTGATGGATCAAAGATATCATAGGACAAATTTCTGGTGAACCTGCAACCACTATATCTCAATAAGTTACATTATGGGTTTATGGGCAAGCCCCACTCAACTAATTGACAACAAAAGACCTATTTTTCTGCTAATATATCACAGATCAATGGATCGAGGTGAATGACATACCTCCTCTTCAGTGTATGTGAAGTTTAAAGCTGGGAAAAAGCTTCCATTGTGCTCATCCCAGTGCAAAAGGATGAGCTTTGCAAGTACGGCACTAAGGGTCCTATGTAGAGGAATATGCAGCGAGCTTGTTTGGGAATCAGGTGCAAGTGAGCCTGTATAACGCAAGCGAGCCTGCATGCAATTAAACTACCATTATGCATGTGTCATGCTTTTGAGTGTGATAGCCAAAGCCTTAAAAAGCCTGTCATGGAGCAGGGGGTAAGGTGATGAGCATATCTTGCCTTTCCTAGGTAATCACGTAAAGCTTTTAAGGTGTAATCGGCGGCCAAGATCAATGTTTTTTTCTTCACCAAGTCATCTGAATGTTGATAACAGCGAGAAACCAACTGAAAAACAATGGCCATGCTATTCATCTGCATTGAAATCTAGATATGTTAGATTTAACAGAAGTAATTACTGGCTATGGTATAATGTAACACAACAAACCTATCATACAAATTGACACTGCTCTGATCCCTGACAAACCTTGTGACAATGCCATCCTTGTAACCTACATATGGAATGATACCTGTTCAAAATAAAGCTAGTGACATCTCATTGTCCAAATGCAGATGTGATTCTTTCCAGTCTATCTCACATCAATCTACTAGGCAAGCAAAGCATTTGGCATTGAGTTTGCAACATCTGTGAATTAACAGATACAGGAGGTTTTGATATTCACTGACCTCTAACTGAATGGAAAGTGTCCATGCATTTTCAATTTTCACAGTCTGTCCATATATATAGGGGTTCATCCACTGCCATTGTAGACAATAACCCCAAAATGTGTTTGTTGTAAGAAAAGGATCTGCAAATTATTTGATTCAACCTGAATGGGAGCTTCTAAACAAAGAACAAAATTCCAGCAGTCTTTACAAACCTGCAAGTGCGTGAGTGTCTCAAGAATCTTCTTGAATAGATCTGCTTGATTTCTCAGCATGTTGACAGCAACATTTGTGTTCAAAATCAACCGAAGATCGCCTTGAGGTCGCAAGTACACCTATTATACCAAGCATTTATTTCATCCCCCATTGAACTCTGAATTACATTGCACAAGTCTCCACAACTACGAACATCCCAATGACAGGCATCATGACCGTCATCAGCACCAGATCTTTCTGTGTGTTAGGACCTTGAAACTTGGAAGCCAGAGTGTACACTCCAACCAGGAGAATGCAATGTGGCTGCATGGAAAATTCCAACAACCATAATACCATATTATATCTTGATATAGATGGCCAACAATTACAGCATTGAGGTACAATTACCAAAATCGTGATCTGCTCCAGTAGTAGATAACTTGTAACCCAGCACAATTAGACCAAACAACAAAAAGCACTTTGCAAACTCATAGCCAGGTACCAACCTTGCGTTTGATTGCACCATGCTCAACATCAACAATAGAAGGATCCCTAATCAACAATCCACAATCAAGAGCATCAGCAATTACCCAAAAAGCCTACACAAACCAAAAGGCCTTTTCCTGATGAACCCAATATTACAAAAAGCACCACAGCTCAAACTTATTCTGTAAAGAGAGTTGTGACTCTTCAGCTGGGATCAGGGGATAAAAGTTGTGTAAGACTTTCATCTCTCATCTTTGCAAACCGCATAACCAAGTGTTAAGGAACCCAAAAGTATGTCTTTCAGCAAGTTGATACTGGTTCTACACCAACTACATGGCATGCTCATATGCTATGCTATAACAACATAACCACCAGCAAAATATGTTGGATATGGTATATACCCTTTGGTACAACGAGATATCACATCGCAAAAAACAGTAGTAAAGCATTCCAGTAAGTTGTGGTCCTCAATGAGTTTGTTTGTAATATCTGGCACATTGAATAGTTGGACCATAACTGCAAAACCCAGTTTCCATCTTTATAGAATTTGAGCAGCAAAACAAAGTTTAGGGTACCGAGTCAACAAGAGCTTTGACTGGAGGCAGAAAAACAACAGCAGAAACTCAAGGAAACACAAACAGCAACAGAATATTACTTCTTTTGAACTTGCTCTACACATCATTCAGGTAAGGAAAGAACAAATATGAATGACAGGCCTGCTGACAGAGGAGCTCAAAGCTGTGCCATACCTCTGTCTAGATTTGTGTCAACATAATCATAGTTAGGGACTTCATCATCCACAGCAGGAATTACAATTTTTTCATACTTGTCCTTAAGCACCTCTGAGAAATCATGCTTGAACTCACTATTGTACAGCAATTGCAAGAATAAAGTTGTCTCCTGCACCCAACATAAGAAGGGTCTCAGAAATGCTCCAAACCACTGTACTAGTAGGTACTGCATGAACTTGGCACAATACAACAATGCATGCTCACAAATCTGCAGGGAAGATCATTCACAATGCAGCCATGGATATGACTGTCCCAAATTACCGCTTCAATGACACGTTGTGACATTAATGGCAAGGTGTCAAGTAGAAGCTCCAATGGTGACGTCAAATTTGCACTCTGCAAATGACAGGTAACACCAATCACGGACTGGTTACTTTGGCATGCCTTTCAAGTAAACATTCATGGGAGTTGCCGCTCTCTTTTCAAACAGACTCCTTTGCCTTCCAGAGAATCTAAGAAAAAGGACTTCATGTCCCTCTAACTTACAGAGTGCCTCCAAAATGCAAAACAAGGCATTCTGTGAGATTTTTTTTACCTCATCCCAAAAGTTCCTGATCACATCTTCACACACAATATTGCGAAGAACATCAACAGAGCACACCTGCAAACAAAACACGGTAGATCTGGTCAACTATGCCCACGTCACAATGATTACAATTAGTCAGCCCTCAAGAATTGAAGGAGCAGGATCATGTGTCCATTCACCACATCCTTTGTAGCATTCCAAGCCCCAACATCAAAGAAGACAGCATTCCTCCAAAAGGTGACACTATCAACTTCCAAAAGACTAGTATGAAGCTGTTTTCAGCAACACAATCGCTGCCTAGTATCAAAACCGCACATGAGAGAGACAACAAGAGAGGAAACAAGATCCATGCATGAACACATTGGTGTGGAAGAGTACATTGTCCCAGCCATAAGACTCACCTGTTGTGACCACTGCAAGTATTTCAAAGTCATTGTCTCATGATGCTCATGCATCGGGCCTGTTGTTTTCTTTCGGATAACTATCCATATTGAAAGTTCTCTTAAGACACAGCGCACTGGATTCAACAATAAAGGTCAGTCCACATGTACAGAAAACTCTGTCACAGAACCAGTTGTCATTCTCAAGCCAAAAGTGGTCACCTTCCAATAAAGGGAAAACAGATACCCATCATGGAATCTCAGATGACCCCTTCCTAAATGCAACTGAATCATTTGGCAGTACAATGTACATCCTGTCACATTTCAGATTTACAGATCCCCATATAGCAGAAACTACAAA
>Ga0116230_10004470_pt1 | contig 13711 bp, 10 predicted proteins | sample S1TSphfallax_3_FD_88678 | JGI IMG/M metagenome (GOLD analysis project Ga0116230, IMG submission 88678) | Host-associated microbial communities from peat moss isolated from Minnesota, USA - S1T2_Fd - Sphagnum fallax MG | ecosystem: Host-associated > Plants > Peat moss > Unclassified | place...
CCACATCGCCAGACGTGGAACTGCAATAGGCAACAATCAGTACTCAACTTCTTTTGGCAAAGAAATCCTATTGTACGACGACTGTTGCACCCAATCCAAAACGGAAACATGGTTTCATGTTGCAGAGATGAGGGTTCCTGTAATGGCAAGTGTCTCCCCCGACTTTGACGATCAGACGCGCTCCTTATCTGCTCGCGTTTTTCTATATAACTCCTCCCTCTCTATCGATAAACATCATTCGCTTCGAACCCCGTACTTTTCTACACGCAGCTTGAGTCAATTTTGCTTAGCACACTGTAGTCTTCATCTTCTCATTTGCACCGAGTTCCTCCCAGCTATTATCTTCTCAAAAGGTGGTAAAGATCGCTTTCTAGAAGCGAGGGTGGGAGGAAGTAGTTTTCACAGTAGTACCCACTTTATTTTTTCCTTTCCGTGGGCATCAAGATTAAAGATGGCGGCCGTGAATGCTTTGGCAGTGCAGGTTAGTTTTGTCGTGGCCGGATCGTCACCAGCGACAATGTCCAGCAATAGCAGCAGCAGGGCGGCGAGACTGAGCTCCTCGACATCTTGTACTCTTGGTGGCTTGCGTTTGAACGTCAGCCATAATGCTAGTAGCACCAGCAACGTTATCAGATCGACCAATGTGCGACCCCTCACTGTTCGCGCCGAAGAGAGTGTAACAGATAGCATAAAAAAAGCATCGGAGTCGGCAGCGGACAAAGTGAAGGACACTGCCTCAGCAGCCAAGGACAAAGTCCAAGGAGCCGCGACGGATGTCGGCAACTTCGTATCCGGGCAATCCGAGGAGGCCAAAGACGCGGCCGACAGCGTATCAGGGGATGTCCAGAGAAAAGCAGAAAGATTTGGCAACCAAGCTGAAAATAAGAGCAGGAATTTTGAGAGGGACGCTCAGGGTACTGCCAGCGACGCTCGCGACGAAGCCGACAACCTTGCAGTGAGCACTACCACTTCTACATTCCCTTTTCAATTTACCCAATACTGTAAACTGCTCTTCAGTAGTGGTCAGTCGTGGTGTTCATACAGATGAGAACCACACACACACATTCTCAGCATTTCTGCAATCTGATGAATTGATTCGTCGATTTCGACAGTCCTGAAGGCTGTGTTATTCCAACTGAATTGTCACTGAAACTATTTCTGTTTCTTCTTCCGACAGGGAAAAGCAAGGAACGCCATTGGCGATGCAGGAGATGCAATCAAGAGGAACTTCGACAAGGCCAGCGGCTCAGTTGAGAATGCAGGTAAGAATGTGAAGGCGGAAACACAGCGAGCAGGTGACGAAGCCAAGCGCGGAGCTGAGGACGTGAAAGGGGATGCCAAGAGGACTGCTGATCGCATCTCCAACTAAAATTCCCCGAATTTACTCCATGCGGCACAACGCCGATCATCAGCGAAACACCGCTTCGTTTTCGTTTTTTGGATTAGATTCAAACTATGGTGTTCATATTATAGATTCTAGTTCAGAAACACGAGACTCGTCTTTTTGTCAGTAGCTCTTGTGATTGATGAAATGTTGCTGCTGCGGGCTTTTGAATTTGTGCAAAGGACAATTCGGGGCAGAACATGTTATCGAAATGACCAATGACCAATTAGTGTGATTTCTTATTGCCTTGAGCCTTCAATATTGCAAGGGGATATGTCCACCTGGATACTCCAGAAAAACCTTAAAAATCATATATTGAAATATTATAAGAATGTGGTACAGGTGAAAGACAAAAGTCCAATCTACCATGCAAATCTATGCACCATTCACGTTCTTGAGATGCCAAAGTCCCTATGTTGTCAATCCCATATAGTGGCCAGCACATCTTCAAGCATGTCAATAACTTTATTTCACACCAATTAGGCTTCGAAAACCAGAGATCTAATTTTTGATTCTTTGCTTACATTTAAATCTAGAGCTTGTGAAATTAAAGCAAGGAAACAGAAAAGAGTGGGATTCTAGTCATATCCAACGTACCTCCTCTCAACAAGTCTTCCAACGTTTGTTAATACAAGCAACACAGTCCCACCACCAAATATGACTGTAGTTTTGCAAGCACCACAGTCCCACCATAGTTTTACTCATTGCAATTTTGGTAATCAGTTGTGCCTAGTTGAGTAGAGTTGGACATGGCTGAAATTTCCTTTTTCTTGTTCAACATTCTCATATATGATAAATGTATGATGGATCTCTCATGGGTTTCACATAAGAGATGACCAACATGCTAAATGCTAGTTCCCTATGTCTTTCACAACTAATTTCCACTTAGGTATGATGAAACTGTGAAAGGCAAGAGTGATATAATAATGACCATAAATTGGTGTACAAAGCAAGAAGAAAAATCTCCAATAAGCAAGCCTTCTTGCAACTGTGCACACAACACAAAATCTTTGCACAGTTGTGAAGTTACAAAGTGTGCGAGGTTGCAAGAAGGCTTGTGCAAGGTATGAGCAAGACTTCTTGCAACCTTGCACACAAAACAATTGAATCCTTGCAGAAGTGTGGATGTGCAATGTGCAAGCAAGCCCTATTGTAGCCTGGCACAGAATGCAAAAACCATGCACAATTGTGTATGTGCAAGGGTGCAAGCAAGGGTTCTTGCATTGTTGAATATGACACCCAATACGCAATTATGAATATGGAAAGGTGCATGCAAGCCACTAGTCACACAAGAACCCTGTACCTTTGTCAAAATGCAAGGTGTAAGCAAGCCTTATTGAAACCTTACACACAACACAAAATCCTTGCACAATTGTGCATCATCTTCAAAATCCTTCTTGCAGCCTTGCACATGTTGCAAAAACCATGCCCAATTGTGCATCATCTTCAAAGGTGCAAGTAAGACTTCTTGCACCATTGCAAACAGCCCAAAATGTGCAAAGGTGCAAGCAAATTTGCAAACCTTATTACAACCTTGCACATGACACAAGAACCATGTATTGGTCAATGTTATATGCAAGGTGTTTAAGCATTCTCGTGACCTTGTATACGAGACAAGAACCCTGACCAATTCTGAATGTGCAAAGGTGCAAGCAAGCATTCTTGTAACACAAGAACCCAGGTGCACCATTGTGAATGTGCCAGGTGCAAGCAAGCCGTCAGGTTGAAGCCTTGCACACGACAGGAAAGTCCTACACAACTGTGAATGTACAAGGTTGCAAGAAGAGCTTACACATCAATGATAAACTCTACTGCACCACTTCTACCTTCGTAAAAAGAGAAGATTGCTGTAGTTCGCAGGGAGAAGAATTTTCAACAAAGCCTTAAATCTCCCTGCTTTTGGCATAAGATCAAAGCATCAGGCATATTATCCCTCCTATTCGAGTACCTCGTGATCGAAAACACTTCGCTCGTGATCAAATTATCTTTGCCATAAATTCGAGCTAGCAGCATTCCATTCACCTGCTATGAAGCTGAGCGAAACGAAAGCGTCACCTGGCAGCGGTAGTCGTTTAGCGGCCGCGACCAGAAAGTCTTGATGCGGATGATGGCTGAGCTGCTTGACGACGAGTACCACAAGGCAGTCGGCAGGAAAGTAGCTCCACAGTCTTTAATCAGCAGTCCTCCAAAGAAGAGTGCAATGGATGCGATGTCATTTCTGGAACAGGCCTAGATCACTGAACAGTGACTCTTCTCGTGCACAACCCGGCGTGCTGGGTTTTGTGGCGGCTTGAAACAAGCGCAAAATATCAAGTGCGGGATTCCTCTTGACAATTAGTACGGTCAAGCGAAACAAAGGCACCAAGCGATAAGAGCATGCTTTTTCTCCTCCACTCCAGAGATCACTTTCCCTCAGAAAGGTCACATTCCTCCTCACAGGGAAGGAAGGAAACCGGGGGTTTCATGGGAGGGCAGAAAGTCGTCGTCATCACGATCTCTGAGCATCTGTGGAAAATTGCTGGTACATTATACGGAAGATTCGCTTTGACGAAGTCTTGCCGTGTTTCAGTCGCATGTGGACGGGTGCAAATCCAGAGCATCAGTTCCGGCCCGCATCTAAACACTGCGTCATTTTCGTCCCTACGCGCATCTTTCCATACCGGTGTCAGGTGTGCTTATCCCGACACAAATCACCAGTCATTCGATTCCATCTAAAACCGGAGTCAATTTCGCGAGTTTCTATCGTGAGGTGCCACAATTGGCTTCGTTCTCTCATGGACAGACCGCAACGCTCGCCTTCTCTGATGTTGTGCAGATTCAGAATTTTGGTTCGCTCAACGTGAGTGCATGCCCCTTTCTGCATGATAGACTTTGGAAGCATTCTGTTTCTTGCAATGCTCTGGACGACTTCTCCTTTGATTTCAGAAATTCTCCTGCTCTAATCACAGGCTGCTGCTACAGCTGGTGGTTGCATGAAAAATTCTCCAAGTTTGTTTTCAGACAATATTGTGCAGCATTGCAAGTTGGCAATGTCAAAGAAAAATGGATTTGCAAGATCAATGACAAGGTCCATATCTTTTAGTGCTGTAAAACTATTGAGCTTTTCTGTTGCCTCGTTTGCATCTGCACCTAATTTTCTCCAACATGCATTGCACAAGCTCTTATGCATGTTATAAAGCAGGAGTGTTAGCTGCTGTTTTTGAGACTTCATTGTTGGTGAGATACTTCTTCTCTCATGCACACAGCAAACATATTGCCAGCCAATTTGTGTTGGTATACTCTGTTTGCATCTGTGTTCATATCTCAATCTCAGATTGCTATTAGGTGAATGACTGAGCAATCTTACAAAAAAGTTGATTCTGTGAGCTTATTCTCCTCTACTCCTCATGAATCCAGTCAATCAGTTGATTGCAATCAGTAAAGCTCACAACTCAATTGCTCCAGAGCAGAGTACAACACAAAGGTTCAGAGATACCTGTTACCTATTCACTAACACCATCACCCTCACATGGCTCTTTTGTACACCATTCACGGCTCCAACTACATAGATCAATCTACACCACAGACATGCAAATCCTCTATCTGGGATGCTATGATATTCCCTAGTATGTGAGACGCAGATGCCTTGTTCTAATCCATAAGCAGTAGTAGTGTACAAGAGATCCTTCCACTAGAATACAAAACTTCATTCCTGTTTCTACATTTTTACAGTCAGATACTGACTGATCTGTGCACTGCTTAGTACTCTATGAAACACAACACTTGGTAACAACACCAAATTGTTGGACCATACCTTCTATGAATCTCATCAAGGAAACCTCTACACTGAAAATTGCATTGATGCAAATCAAGTTGTGATTGTCAACTTAGTGATTCTGGTCACATTTTTGCCCACTTGCATACCTTCCCCATGAAGAAACTTGATGGATGTCTCCCTTCTTGGAGCTAGCAGGTGGATCTTGAACACAGAAGTTGCGAAATAGTCTCAGTTTCCTGGATATCCATCAGCACTGACCAAAAGAATTCTGTGAATTGATACCTATCTGGACCTTTCAAAGCTTCTGATGCCCGAAACAGCTGCTTTTAGCTCTTCGTCAAAAGAAGTTGCAGTTCTCATAAGATTTTCGATCCACCCAAACATGTTCAGGTGATGCTCCTATTTTGACAGCATACATATTTGAAACCAATCATTCATGTCATTCCTCAATGGCTTGTTCATAATTGAGAAATGAAGCCATTTTCTGACAAGTTTTCCACAATTGTTGATTTCAGTGAAAAGTCAAAATTTATAGGAGCCAAGCACTTGGACCTTGTTGTCATCATATGTGTAAGTTGGTTTTATACTGTTGTCTCAAATTGAGGATACAGTTGGTGGTAGTCATAGTCCAGTAGCTGGAAGTGTCTGAAAGCTTGGAACAAATCTTGCATCAAAGTTAGCTGAATTCTCAGCAATTTCGGAGCTTTCTGTCTCATATCATAGGTAGCATCAACTGATTGTTACTGTGGGCTGTTGCAGATCATTGACTTCCTCAACCGCCAAGAAACAGAAATAGCAGGCTCTCTCATTTGCACAGAGGATGGTTGGTGAATATTGGCAGGGGGGCGTGGAAGGCTGACAGCCACATTCTGTCACAAAAGAAGATGATTCTCATTAATCTGCTGTGTTCAACATTCAAAATTTATGGCAGATACCACGCACAAAATATATAAATGGTCATGTACAATGGACATGACCCTTAAGGTACTTCAATTTCCAACCACACTCCCTGAACTGCACTAACACCATAGCTTGTCGATCCCTTGACAGTCAACAGGTGTTGTGAGACTTTAGGACTGCTGCCTACTTCTCAGAGATGAACAATTTCTAACCATTGTGACCAAGGAGCACATGCCCAACAGGAGTGAACCAGCAAGCTATTGCATGAAGGCCATGAGCTTGATGTTTTTCACAAGACTGCCACTGCTACATGGCTGACAGTGGGAAATCACAAGCAGCAGGAACGCACACATAAAAGAGGCTGCTCTAATGATCATGAGGTAAAAAACACTTCATGGATGCAAATCAACAATCAGATGCAATAATCTGTATTCTTGACCAAAAACTCACCATTTTACATGTCAGAGATTACACTCCAGTTTTGGCAACAGTTATATTTGTGGCTCACAGGCTTGCGGGTGATAAGTTGATAATTCTGCTGAGGTGTGAGCTGCAGGTGAAGCACTATAACATGTTTATTCAAGGACCAAGACACAAGGTACCATCCTGCAATAGTAGTTAAATATTTCCCTGCCTCTCTTCTCCAGCTATATTGTTGAGTAAAAACATGGAAAAGGCATGTTAAACCTTAGTTTGAGATGGCACAGATTAAATAACAGCAGCATCTCATATTCAGGTGATGATGTAAAATACAACCAACATTGCATGAGACCCACTTTGTTACTGGGCCATGTGCTTTGGATGTTAGCATCTCCAGGTAAATATTGAGAGTGCTTGTTGTGAGTTTGACCATCTGTAATGGTGGTTAAGTAGATACAAAGACAATTTTGATGAAAGAACAATGACTATCAAGGAAGCAGGCCTCATGGACAATGGAAGTTTCTAGACCAGAAACCCATCAGCTGTGATGAACAGCTTTCGGGATACAGGTTTAGCATCTGGTACTACTTTTTTCAATCTGAACAAGACATCATTCTACAACAGAAAGTTCCAAAAAATCCATGCAAGAAACAGCAGTTTTTACAGCCAAGGAAATTGAATGAAGAATGACATGCAACAGTGAGTTAAAGCTCATAACCACCACTCCTGGTGTAAAGTACTCACATTGGAAGCTGGAAGAGGTGATCGGTCACCATGGTATTCAATCAAAGGGTTGCCCTCAAAATCCTTGAGTGCCAAATACTTGACACAAAATGGACCCTGAGAGCGCCGTGGATCTCCTGAAGCTAGCCCATAACGGCTAGTTCTCAAAGCCACATGCCACTCAGCAATAAGTGTGATGTGGTCATCCACAGTGAATTCCCGGGAGCTCCTGGCATTGTACCACCAAAGGCCCTTCTTCCACAGAAAAGCTCCATTTGCTGTCACCTCAATCTTGTTGAGGCCAAAGTTTTTGGGGGTTGGCCAAATCTTGCATCGCATGGCGATTTTAAAATGATCAACCATGGCCTTCACAATGATTGTGTTGTCTTTTATCTCATAAGATGATGGCCTGCAAACAGAAGAAGGAACATGGTCACAATAAGTCCCTCAATCACTCCAAACAATTTGGTCATTGCCGGTACAAGCATGTTAGATCTTGAATAGCAGTGATGAGCTGCCAAAACTATCCACTGACTTCATCAGTTCCCAATGGTGGGTGTAGATATAAATAATCCATCATTACACAATGTTCAACATGCACGACTCTTTTACCTTGTCATTCAAGACTTCAAGTGGACAAGTGTTGATAGCATTAGAGCTATATGCTTCAGAAAACAGCCATGAAACTTTTCATGATTTAGCAGCAGTTTTGGCATCCAAAAAAATGACCAGTATGAAATCTTACCCCTTTCTGAAGCTTGTTGGAGACTGTGGATCACCATGACTGTGAAAGCTGGAAGCATTGTTCAGCAAGTACTGTCCAGCATTGTGGAGTTGATAAAATTCAGCCTGAAATTTAGAAGAAAGTTACGGTGTGAGCAATAATATATGCAAAGCTCTGATCTCCACCAAAAATTCAGATTCTGGGAGCTTGCATCTGCATTAGTATCTTTGACTTGTATTCAGAACTGGAAGGTTTTAGCCCTTCAAACTTCTTATGCATTCCATTTTGCAAGCTCTCTCTCAGACAAGGATTGCATGAAAGACTCTGATTATTTGTTCTCTGAATTGAAGGTTTTCTTGAAGGACATAATATGGGGAGCAAGAACAAATGTAATATGCAAAGCTTCTGTAGAACTTGAAACTTGTGAATTCCAATTTGCAATCTCTCTCTCAGACACCAGTGGCATGAAAAAGTCTACAAGTGTTTGGTCTCTGAATTGTAACTAAGCTCCAAGAATTCTAGGCTTCAAACATTCCTACAGCACCGGAGAAAGTCTCCTCAGATTGGTTTTAGAGCACCACAACCGGGTACAATTGGCTACTAAATTTGGAGCTTTTATGCTGGCTAATCTTCTCCAGTATATTATCACATTGGAGATCCTGAAGAGGTTTGGCTTTGAGCATCAAATGGATTGTTATGATACAATTGCTGAAATGGATTTGTTTCTTTTAAATAAAAGCAAAGCTCAGAAAGCTCAATTTTGTGTGCAGGTTGGTTGAGTGCAGCAGACATGGCAGCATCTGTTTTCTCTTTGTCGTGATTGTTTGGAAAGTATGTACCTCAAAGCTGAACTCGGAGCTGGAGACATCTTCCATTGTAGTGGCATTGTAGAGGGCGATGATGACTTCCTTCATGCTGAGCCTTCGCTCCTGGTTCTCGTCCAGACACGCCCTAGCCACTTTCACCACGTTCTGGAGCTGATCAAATGTGTACTCATAATGCAGGATCCCTCTGTCGACCATTCTTGGTAGCAGTACTGGCAGCAGCGATGGATCATTTGTGAAAAATTCCTTGCACCAGGTTACCAAGCTAACTTTCTGCTGGATGGCTTTTCTTCCTGTGATGAGCTCCAGCAGCAAAACCCCAAAGCTGTAGACGTCGTTCTTGTCTACAGGCCGCCCCGTTTTCAAGTAGGAGGGATCGACATATCCCGCTGTTCCCCGTACTCTGTGAGAGGCAGTGGGGTCATGCCCCACAATGAGGGCTTTGCTGAGACCGAAATCGGCGATCTTGGCTTGCATGTTGTCGTCGAAGAGGATGTTACTGGACTTGATGTCACGGTGCACTAGATGAGGATGCGCATGGCGGTGGAGGTACTCTAGACCCTGCGCAACGTCGATGGCCACACGCATCCTCGCCCTCCAGTCGAGAAACGTGGCGCCCGGTAATCCTGAATCGCACTTGTGAAGGTGCTGCTCCAGCGAACCATTGGACATCAGTTCATAGATCAAAAAAAGCTCACGGCCTTCGACGCAGTAGCCCAGCAGGGCCACCAAATTCCCATGATGCAACCGCGATATCGTCTTGAGCTCCGCCCAGAACTCCTTTTCCAGCGTTTGCGGTACGGGTTTATCGGGATTCGCCACGAACACACCGTCGTTTCTTTGCAGCTTCTTCACAGCCGCACGAATTTTAGGCTCACCAGGAAGCATGGCCGCGTATACTATGCCCTGTCCTCCGCGACCGAGTTCCTCTTTGAAGTCGTTCGTCATGCTCGCAATTTCCTTCAACGTGTACTGCTGCACGATGTTCCCCACATTCAAGCCGCTTCCCTTGGGACTCAAACTAACTTGGCGACTCCATACCGAATCATTTGACGACGAATTTTGCACCTCTTCGATTCGCATTACTTTCGGCGACTGCAAGCTCTCCGTCGTTGTTTTCTGATGCTGCGCTCTCCACCAAAACCCGCTCGAGACTCCCACCACAAAAATGATCACCAAGCTTATCACGCTACTCAGAACACTGATAACACCCAATATTTTTTGCGAAAGAGCAGAAAGCGTGAGCTGCTGCTGCTGCTGCTCACCCCTGGTCTCCATATTACAAAACACCAGCAAGATAGCAATAATCCCAGCGTTGGACACCAGCCATCTCCAACAAGTTATCTCCGCTTCATCCAACAACGCCTCCACTTTCCCTCTTTTCCCCACCACCTGAGCCTCCACCAACGCACGCTCCGCAACACTACCACCACCACTGGCAACACTACCACCACTACCACCACTAGTAACAACATAACCTCCAGCAGACAAATGGTGATCACTGCCAACAGCACAAGCTTGCTCCTTCGCCGTCATCACAGCACCACAATCTCCCACGACTTTTTCAGGAGATGATGATTCATCATTACACACAACACCTGCCACCTTTGCAGTAGTATTATTACCGCCGGCTTCAGCTTCATCATGTTTGTCTTCTCTCCCTCCATCTTGGAACCCGCTGTTGCTCATGACACAAGAAGATTCCGATCGGGTCACCCATGATTTGGATTGCGTTGTCGTTGATCCCCCTCCGGATCTCCATCTCCTATCTCCGCGTCTTTGCGACCTCGTGTAATCATCTTCCTCGGTCACCTCCGTCGTCGTCTCCTCGAAAGAAGAGCCTGACGACAAGAAGTATACCGGCTTTTTCTTTGTCTTGAAATCCGTCGCGCGCATTGAAGAAGAACACAATCCACAAACCTGCTGCTGCTGATGAGGTTCGTCACGCACGGAAGAATCAGCTTTGCTTGAAGCTGTCGCTGCTGTTGCTCGACGACTGTCCTTTCCGGCCCAAGGTTCGAACTCGTGCCTTTTCCTTGAGAGCGCTTCAGCTCTTACGTGTGGGCTATGGCGTCGAGGTAACATCTCTCGTGAATTTCAGAAAGGGGGCATATGGGTCGCGGGGTTGCGCCTTGAGACCGTGGAGTGCGCCACTCTTAACTGATGTGTGTGAACTTCGTTTCAGTGGAAATGGGAGGGAAGAATGTGCAGAAACAAAAATACCCATTTTGGATGGAGGCAAATAAAAATAGGCACAAAGGAAGGCTATGGAATTTTGTTTTTTCCATTTCGGAAAAGGGTTCAGAGTTCTGGCATGGTAAAAGATTCTGAAAGCAAAGAAAAAAAAGCTGTCAGAACCCTTTTTTTTTTTTTCCAACCCCCTTTTTTTGGGTTCGTGATAAAGGTCTTTTTTAATCTTTTAGATGACCTAATAAAATGTTTTCTTTTCAAAAGGGAAATTTTCTTATTGGGCTATTGAAAAAATGAACACGCTAAAATAATAAATCTCTTTTTGTTTGTTTGGGGATGCTTAAACTAGTAGTGATCCTTTGCAAAAAATTTAGTGTGCTAGCCTAGAGAGAGTTACAAAAGGTTGTCTATGAAAGATTGTCTCAAATGGAATTGATTCAGGGTGTCTTCAATTTGGAAATTGCTACCATCTTTCATTGGCATAGTTATGGATTCCATGACAAATGCAATTAAACAAGTGGATCAAAGTGACTTCAAAAACCTTAGTGATGACTTTGAACAAAATGTGAATACTATCCAGAAAGAACTTTGTCAAGTACTGTAAAAGTCATTGGACTTTATACGTACACAAATGTCCATGGAATTCAATGTCAATGTGAAAATTGCTCTCATTTGCTCAGACTGTCAAAAAAAACATATATTCCAAAGCTGGCTTGATATGTGCTTTCAATGGCTTTCTAGAGATAATGTAAAAATGCCTGGTATTCTCTCCAGGAAGAGAGATCATTTACTGCAAGTCATAAGGCAGATCTACACTTTTTCTAGGGAGAAGTCTTTCTATTTGCAAAACTAAGCACAAAGTTTCATTAGTCTTTAGTTTGGGAAGTGATATGCCACTTAGATTTCTCAAATGAAAGTTTTCAGACGAATTCTTTCAAGTATCCTAACATTTAGTCTTCCTATGGATTTTGTTACAAAATTCAGTTTGATTGAAATTGAACAGCTATTGTACATATCCAGTCAACTTTATTACTGTTTATCAGCCAGAAAAAAAATCCAAACCTGTTCATCAGTTTCTGCATGGATTCCAGGTAAAGACTCAAGAGCTCATATGTTCATTGTTAGAGAGAGAATGGTCAACGAAAGCTACACATTTCATTAGTCCAAAAATAAAAAGCTAAGGAATTTGCATTGATTCCACAACCCCACTTGCATTGATGGCAGTGTCAGATTTGCACAAGCTGGATAGCCAGATATAGAATGGTGAATCATCATTGCCATCCAACATCCAAGAGCAACATGCACTCTCTCACACATATTCCATATTTAATTTGTGATAAAAATCAGGGTAGAATAGCCCATGAACGATCACTTAAGCGCTCAGGGTAAGCCAGATCCAAGGGGAGGGCTCCATTGTTTCTGGTGTCCAAACAAAACTTGAACCCCTCCTATTGGTGCATCGGCACACTAAAAGTTATAAGAAACGGATTAGAATTGAGAAAGTTACAATCCCTCAAAGTAGAGTGAGTCACGAATTCAAAAAAACAAACCGCCGAACACTACCAAGCTGGTTCTTGATCACCCAAAAGAATCGTTGTATGTTGCTCCATTTCTACTAGAGTTACAAGATGATTTGTAGAACTAAAGCTGGCGCTCCTATAGCACTTTAAATCGTTTTGAATGCGCAAGAAATGAGAAAGTTAGAAGTTTTGAAAGTAGGACAGGTCCAAAGAGAAGAAAAAAAAGAAAAAACATGTTTTGTGAGTTGGAAAGATAATTTTTCTTCTTGCTATTTTTTCATTACTCCTTTTCATTTGCACTACAAAGATGATTTCTAGAGCTTGAGGTAGCTCTCCCATAACATTTTAAATCACTCGAAATGAAGCACAGATGATGAAGATCTAAAGAAGTGATCAGTGATAGGGTAGTGATTGATGATGAGCAGTTCTACCCTATGGTGCATGATCTTAAGTAAGTCCTTCAGTTCCTGATAGTGGTAATGCTAATTCTTGACATGTTTGAGGTTCTTGAGTCTTGAGAATGTTCGACATTTATTTAAAGTTCTTTTCCCTTGCATGAAAAACCTGACCTAATCTTCCTTCTGTATTGCAACATATCCTACAAAACAGAATCTTCCTCTGGCATCCCTGAGGCTCAGGCCTTAAGTTTGAAGCCTCCAGTGCCCTTCAATGACATTTTGCCCATCCAGTGAAAAGCAAAACAATATGGGACCCTTGGCATCTGATCGGTAATTTGTATTTTTCCCAAACTTTGAATGTGGAGGGCACATGTAGGATTATATCGTTCTCAGACTTGGGGAACACATACTACCGCCCTGTTGTCATGCCCACAAACTTGAAACAACATAACCCATTGTGGACCTGCCCTTCCTCCATATGGGGTGATTTGGCCATTGCTAGAACACACCCAATCACATATCAATGGGCACCCTGCTGTTCAGGGAGTTCCATGACTTTGTAAGCCAAGGAACTTGCTATTGATGGCAGGGCATGGACCGTTGGTGGCTAGTGACACTTGACACCACAGGCAACAGACTTCTGTGGTGCTTGCTGAATTACCGATTGCCTAGGAAAATAGACTACGACCAAGGACACTAAAAGAATGGATGACCAAGGACCCATGTGCTTCCTAATCCTCTCTCTACTTTTTTTTTCGTTTCCCATTGTCTTCCACCCCATCTGGCCACCCTGCACATTGCAAAAGAATTCCACAACATAGGGATTCAATGAAAAGCTACCCACATGAGCTTGCACAACAAAAAAGCCTCC
>Ga0116230_10004473_pt1 | contig 13705 bp, 9 predicted proteins | sample S1TSphfallax_3_FD_88678 | JGI IMG/M metagenome (GOLD analysis project Ga0116230, IMG submission 88678) | Host-associated microbial communities from peat moss isolated from Minnesota, USA - S1T2_Fd - Sphagnum fallax MG | ecosystem: Host-associated > Plants > Peat moss > Unclassified | place: USA...
AACCCCAAACCCCAAAACCCCAAAAACCCCAAACCCCAAAACCCAAAACCCCCCAAAACCCCCAAACCCCCAAATTATTGTTTTTTTTTGTTTTTTACCTAAAATAATTCATGCAAGTTATGATTTTGTGACACTAAATTCAAGAAAAAAATATTGCTTTATTTGATATTTCTGGCCTTCTTAGTAAAAATGCGCGCGCGAAGCCTTTTTTAACTCAATTTATTTCGTTAAACCCCTTTCTTTGAAAGAGAATGCTCGCGCGACCCTTTTTCTTGCATTAAACGCCTCTTAATACACTGTTCTGATGAATTCTGATCAGAAAATTGCACGTTTGTGCGCGCCTTGGGGCACCCCAACAGGGGTGCCCCAACTGTATTTTCTCAAAAAAGGACAAAAATAAGAGATAAACTTCCGTTGCGCGCAATAAGAGTTTGAATAAGATCAGAAAAAAGGGCCAAATCCTGCTTTTTCTTTAAAAAACGAATTCTATGATGGAGATGCCTATGAAAAAGTTGAAAAATCTGATTAAAATCATGACTAACACAAATCAAATTATGCTACACCACAGTTAGAAAGTTTATGCATGCAGTACTCAAACAAAGAAAGATAGCATTCACTCAAACAACAACAACAAAACAAAAACGCATCTTTTTTTAAAGTTATTGCACCTTCATTTCTGCACTTATCATCCCTGTGAGATGAAGTTCGATTGGGCAATGATCGCTGCCCTGAATAGAGGACATAATTTGTGAATCCTTAAGTTTTGGAAGCATTGTATTGGTTATAAGAGCATAATCCAGTCTTCTGCTGCCATTATCATCATCATCATGATCTGTGTCGTCAACGCCTCCATGATTTATATGATGATTATTTCGAGCGTCTTCTTCGCTGTTCGCATTATTTATTTTCTTCCCCCTTCTTCTTTTTGTAGAGGAGAAAGAGGTGAATTTTTTGTCCTGAGGATACAAGTGTCTGAATGTATCCACCAATCCCACTGAGGACACCAATTTTGAGAAGTTTTGTCGGCGTTGCTCTTCGTGCTCTGCTGCTGCTGCTGCTGTTCCTCTCTGTAGGTCCTTGCTTATTAGAACATTGTGTGGTCTGAAGTCGAAAAGTAATTCATTAGATTGTTGTTGGCTGCTATTTTTTCTTTTGTTTTCTTCTTCTGTTACTGTTGATGATAATAATAATGAGTTGTTAAGTATGTTGTTGTGAGAGGCCAGATCATCCAAGTCCTTTTGATGCGGAACATTCATATCACCTATGATAATAATCTCCTTTCGAGAATTTTCTCTAATCGTGCTAACAAAGTTCAAAAAATCAGGATCCCATTCCTTGTGTCGATACTCAGGTCTACTCATGCCGTTTGGTGCATACACTCCGATGACCAAAAAAGTATTAAACTCCAAAGTTATTATTCTTCCTTCTGAGTCATGTTTTTCAATGCCCATGCCCATCTCAACCTTTAGAGGCGCAGTCTTTGTGATAACTAAGACACCTGCATATCCTTTTTTCCTTGAGCTGCAAGTGACGTAACAAAAATATTTTTTGGCTACAAAATAGTCCTCCACCAATTTTTGTTGCCGTAGTTGAAAAAGGTCTATGTTTATCTCTTGGAGGACAAGAATATCTGGGTCTGACGCTTTGAGGTAGCTGTCCATGTAGGGAGTTTGAAGAATTGCTCTCAGTCCCTTTACATTCCAGGAGCTTATTTTGAGCTCCATCTTGCCGAAATCACCAGTAGAGCTCAGCACAATACTGCCGGCTGCTCTTTTTGATGGTAACAATGAAGTATTATTGATTTTTTGGGTTTTTAAATTGTCAGCTGTTGTTGTTCTTGTTGGCGAATTATTTTTGTTATTATTACCAAGGAAACTCCCGTCGTCCGTTTTTTTGTTAAATGATCTATGTTTTAAATTTGCATCCCGTGATTCTTCCTGCTCCTGCTCCTGCTCCTGCTCCTGCTCCTGCTCCTGCTCCTGCTCCTGCTCCTGCTCCTGTGTTGAAGAATGGATTGTGCCCTTCTCTTTCTCATTCTTTGTTTTGTTCAAATCATTTCTCGCCACCCATAGTAATGATGATAAGGTAGTAGGATCCTGCTGCTGCTGTTCAGATCCCTCCTTCTGCTGCACAAAGATACTTTTTTCCATATTAATCTCCTCGCCTTCTTTCTGAACATTGGCGATAAAAAATTCATTGCACCATCTTTTGAGTAGCTGAGTATTGTTTTTTTTCAGAGCTTGATCCAGCTGAATTTGATCCCTTATTCTCTGCTTCCTGAGATTATTTTGAGGAATGAAGTAAGTATTCAGCTCATTTTCCCAAAACCAAATCGCTGTGTCTATCTGGCTTCCATTTTCTGGTGCTGCTTCTGCATTTGATTCCATCATTGGGCTAGGATTGAGATTCTTCAACGCGTAAATTGTTGGTTTTTTAAAATAATCCTCAGTTCTCTCTCTCCAAAATTTAATTCGTTTTTGGTCACTCCTTTTGGATGAAAAGCAGTGTCTTGATTTTCGTTCAATACGATCTTTAAACTGTTTTAAAACTTGTTGCGCCTCACCGTCATTCTCGTCTTCTTCTTCTTCGTAGCGATGATGATGTGTATTCTTTTTTTCTTGAGAGTATTCTCTGTCGACGTCAACTCCATCCCAATCTGGTTGCTTCTTCTTCTTCTGGTTATTATTAGTAGCAGCATAAATGTCCACCAGAGATTCGTCTCGCATTATGGAATCCAATACCTTTATCTCCTTGTCGAGTTGATCCAGATCTATTTTTTGAAGAGTTTCTTTCAACATTAACAAATTTTTAGCTTTATTCAAGCGATAATTTGGGGCTAATCGCTTAGCGTCCCAAATCATCATCATTTCATGAAGTTTTATTATTAATTCACGCATTTCTACCCATTGAATCTTGGTGCCATTCTGCATAATTGTTTTCAATTCTGTACATCGTTGTTTTTTCAACTGGAGACAACTCTCTGGTGCTCCTAAGCCACTGAAGAAATTCCTCTCGCTACTTAAATGAGAATTATTTTTCCTCTTTCCTGAATTATAAGTCAAGCTTGCTTCGATATTTGATTCCTGAGCCTCGCAATTTGATATTTTTTTTGGCTTCTTAACCCTCAGTTTCTCCTGTAACGTTTGAATTTCTTTGCCCCTTTTATTTTTTAATAGAGAACTTGACACTTGCAACTCTTTTGGACCTCTAAAAATTATGAATTCATTTTCAGTTTGATTCTGAAAATTCTGATAATCTGAACTCTGGTGTAATGTCATCAGTTGGTGCTTTCTGTCATAATTTTTACTTACAATTGGCTGCTGGCTCTCTACAAATTGTTGTTGAAACCCGTCAGCCGTGTTGTTTGGAACAGGAACAGGAAATTTTCTGGACACAATAATTGGATTCTTATTGCTTCTTTTATTTATTGTTTCTTCGAGTCTTGCGTATAACGTAGCAGAAACTGCTTTTTCTCTTTTAGCTCTCACTATTTCTGTCGTCATTTTCTTAATAAGTTGCAATTCATGTGAGAAATTCCTTTCAAATTGTCCGATTCGGTTGTTCACGTTCAATACTGCGATAATGCTTTCTGTATCCTATGGTTTTTGGAAATTTCTTCACTAAAATAAATGGCAAAATCGCAGCTACCTCATTTTCTAAGTCTCTGTTTTGAACAAGTCCCATTTTATGACCTTTAGACCCTAAACCCGCCTTCTTCTCTCCTCTTTTAGGGTTTGAGATCTTGTATGCATTTCCAGCTTGACTCTCCATCTAATCTTTTTAACAAATCCTAAAAATTAATTGTGGCCAGAGTGCGCACTTTTTTGAATTGTGTTTTTTTCAAAATGAAATTGCTTTCTCTAAAAACAGTCACACTCAATTTTTTCCCCCAAAAATTATAAATGAAGCCATACACTTCAACGCTAAAAATGGAATAAATATCACTTAAAATCGTTCTTCGTTTGCAATAATAAATAAGTCATGTCTTTCATAAGAGTGAGCGGATCACTTCCGAAAGCTCTTACAAGATCAATTATTAGTTGCGCCTTCACAATTCGCCCTCGCAAATCAGCGATTTCCGACTCATTCTGATGGTTCCCTGCTGGAGACTCTTCTAACTTTGTCAGACTTGCATTTTGACACTGATTCCCGCCAATCTCTTCTTTTTTAACATGCTTCAATGTCATTTGAGATAATTCTTTTTCCATTTGACTTACACTTGTTGGTGCGTTACGTTTTTTACCGGAACGAAAATTCGGCAAACAATGACCATTGTTTGCATTTTTCGGTTCATTTTCTCCAATTCCCAAAATTAAGGAAGCAGAATCTTTGATTATATTGTTTCTACTGAAATCCACTTTGAGAGGAGTTATTTTGGCAGAGAGACCTTGAAGTTCCACTCTAAGACTGTGAAGAGATTTATGAGTCGGATAGCAAAGGATGATCTCTTTTTCTGCCTTCACAAAAACATATGTCCTGCATTCATCTTTCCGAGGCGCTTTTTGATCTGAATTTACGATGTAAAAACCTTGATTTTGAAACCATTCTAGAGGATCTTCCCAAGTAGTTGATTCGATAAGGAATTTTCGAGACCTCATCTTTTTTTATTTTTTTATGTTTTATAAATAATGACTTAAGTACGAGCATTCTGACTTTTCATGCTTCATAGAAAGATAAAAACAGTTTCATACCCTGACCTGAGCAGGACTCAAAGATGATCTTGACTCCATTAGCATTCTAAATTAGCCGTTGGTGTTATCAAACGGATAAAACACTCCGAAAAAAGCCGAGCTTGAAACTTCAAACCACAAATCATGGAATCAAAAATCGGCTCAGTTTAACATTCTGATCTTGGGCACCAGTTTTGGCTCAGGAGAGGAGAAAATTGGTGGTTCTATCGCAAAGTTCTTAGCCGTTGAAGTTTAACACCAACGATTTGTGGGCTTCAACCTCCTTCTTGGAGCTTCATATCCTAAATTTCATAACCTGACTTTGGGCACAGTTTTGGGGGAGAGGGAGGGGTGTGCAAAGTGTGTTAGCCGTTGATGTTTTCTTTAAAAGCCCATTCTCTGAATTAGCCGTTCCTCTTATCAACGAATAAAACACTTCAAAAAGAAAGCTGAGCCTTGAAACTTCAAACCACAATCATGGGAACCAAAAATTCGGGCGCAGTTTAACATTCTGAACTTGGGCACAGTTTTTGGCTAAAGGAGAGTAGAAAAGCGTGGTCTTTTGCAAAGTTTCTTAGCCGTTGAAGTTAAACACCAACGACTCCTACCGAGTTGGGCTTCAACCTTCCTTCTTGGAGCTTCATAGCCTAATTTTAGGACCCTGGAAAGGGCTCAATACCATAACCTGACCTTAAGCACAGTTTTGGGTCAGGAGATGAGAGAGTATCAACTTGGAGTTGCAAAGTCTGTTAGCCGTTGATGTTTCAAATCCACTTAAAATTTAGTGGGAATTTAAAAGACCCTCCAAATTATTTTTTCAAAGAGCTCCTATGATTCTTCTCATGATATTGCTCTGCGTTTGTCATCTAATTTCTAATCATTAAGGGAGTCGCGCCCGAAAATTATTCTTCATAATTTAACTTCTTGATATTTTCCAAATAATTGCTTCTGAAAGAATGAATAGTACCATATATTCCATCGACATAAATTTTCCCCCTTTAGCACATTTTTACTTCCATTATTTCAAGATATTGTTTCTTAAGAATGATGAAAAAGCAGTCCTGGAGATTACATTTAATAATGATTATCTTATTCAAAATTTAGGAAGGACTACCATTATTTCTTAAAGAGTGCCTTAGTCAAGTTAAAAGAGAGAATTGTTCTTGATATTAGGATGTACAGCTAAATCTCTACGTTATGAATCCAAAAAGTTAGGTATGCATGTCTTAAAACAACGAAAATTTAACCTTTACGGAAAAAATTAGAATAAACGGAGAGAATTTGAGTAAGCACCTACTCCAGTCGATGCAGATTAGATTGAGTTTTTCCATCAAAAGAAGAGACAAAAAGTGAACTTAGTCCGTTGGATTCTTCATCGATTTTTAATTGACTGGTGCGCTCTTTTGGAATTGTAATTGCTAAAGAGTTGATTTTGTTATCAACCATCAGCCCAGTTCGTATATCTTGCTGATCCATGAGTACACTTGGGTTAAAATTCGTATCAATGACCACACTTTGGCATCGCTGGAAGCATCGATTAATTTGTGTTTCACATAGCGAAAGCCTTCGCAAAACTGACTGCAATTCTTCTTCAAGAACAGGCAAAAGTTCGAGCTGTCTCATGTTTTCAAGTAAAATTTCGTTATTTATTGGACTGACCGTTGTTATGTGTGTTTTATTAGCTTTTGGAATTCCCTCCTTTTCCCAGAACGCTTGCCTTTCTTCCAAGATGCTTCTCCAAGTCACTTTAATTAGTTGTCTCAACATCGTTAGCTCTTTATTTGTGCTCTCCTTTAACTCCTTGAATTGATTCTCCAGAGAGGCCATTCGCCATTCTAAGTGCTCATTGGTTGAGTTGCTCACTTCCATAATTTTTAAGATAGTGTTTATTTAAGAATGATGAATAAAGCAGACTTCTTCTTTGGTGTGACTAAATTGCAGCTCATTTTTTATTTCTTTATCGCATCCAAAATCTGATTATTTATTTCAGAAATTAAAGGATTGTTTCTTACATTTGTGCTACAAGGCTTTGGCTTGAGAAATTTAAATTTGAGAGTTTCTAAAATTTGTGAGATTATTCAAGAGGGTGATCTCGATATTTATTTAAAATGGAGTAAACAGGTTCATTACAAGTAGACTTTATGCAGCGCTTGCTTCTTAACTAAATACTAACTTATAATCAATTTTTTAATGTAGATCTCTTTTTTGTTTATTCTTGGAGCTGAATAAATCAGCCACAATATTCTTTTTGAGAGATGTTGGAAGTTGGGTGGGTATTTTCTGTTGGGTGCTTTCAGATAATTCTCTTTCTTCTCTTGTTATTCTCGACTCCGCCTGATTTTGAGATTGTAGATGGCTTGTTGAAGGAGGTATTTGCAGTGATGATGAAGGAAGAAGTGATAATAAGTGCTGATGCGAAGGAGGCTGCAGGAAGGAAGTGTTCGGCTGTCTTTGAATCTCATCAAATCGTTCATCTTCCGGATTTTCTAAAACAAGTCGATTTCGTTGTGCGCGTTGCTGTTGTGGTTGTTGTTGTTGCTGTTGATGTTGTTGTTGTTGTTGAAGTTGTTGGATTTGATGTTGGAGTTGCTGAGGTTGAGTGGGTTGTTGTGTTTGCTGTTGGAGTCTGGGTTGATATTCTAGTTGTTGAGGGAAGTTAATTCCGCTCACGCGACTCGGATAGCCCTCTTGTCGAGAAATTGAGGGTACATCATCTGTAATTCGGCTTCGATAGCCCTCTTGTGGTTGTTGCTGCTGTCTATGTTGAATTTCTGTTTGTTGCGTGAAGTTAAATCCGCTCAATCGACCGTGATAGCCCTCTTCCTGAGTAATTGAAGGCCTTTCATCTATAATACCACCACGATAGCCCTCTTCGAAAGGGGGTTTTTTTTTGGAGTCAAAGAGGAGTCCTGGGAAGCGACCTTGATACGCCTCAGAAGGAGAGCTTTTTGAATCTTTCATCTCTCTATTAATGGGTTCAGCTTGCAGAGGAGGAGACATTCTTTTGGACTCTTCCTGCTCAAAACTTCTCGATAAATGAAATGAGTTTCGAGCGAGTGTAGAGAGATGGTGCTCGAGTTGAATGAACTTCTCATCTATCTTTTGAACTTCAGAGGTTAGAAGAGTTTGAAATCGCTCCGAATTTGATTGCAAAGCGTCGATGGTTTCTTGAATTTTTTGCATGAAGTTCTTATTTTGAGTGTCTACCAGAGTTTCGAGCCCATTGTTAATGTTAATTAAGGAATGTTCAAGATTTGCACAGGCAGTTTTTATCAAAATAACTTCTTTTCGGAGTTCCTCAGACTGACCATCTAAATGTTTTATTCCTCCGTGATGTGAATCTATAAACATCTTCATCTCCTTAAGATCAGTTTGGATTTTTTTTACAGCATTTTCTGTTGTGAGACGCCATTCCCGATTTGTTTCTTCTCGAGTTTGATATCCTTTAGTTTGAGTCTGCAAAAAATTAAGATTCTGTGTTTGCTCATTAATTTGCAGAGAAAGATCTGATTGCTTCTGAGAGAGTCCAGCAATTCGTTGCTGTTCCCGCTGATGACCATCATTCAAATCTCGCATTTTTGCTTCTAATGAAGAAATTTTGAGGTTAATTGCTGATTCATTGTAAACTTCATGAACCATCAAGCGAAGTTTCTCGATTTCTGTAGTTTGAACCTTCTCAATTTTTTCAAGCCTATTCGAAACTTCTGCCTTTTCCAAAGCATTCTGTTCACGTAACTCCTGAAGAGAACTTATCATATCGTTCACTTTCTGGTAAAAAGAGTCAATGATTAAAACGTGCTGCTGTGGTTTTCCTTGATCCACCAAAGCAGTCTCAACGATGGTTTGGCGATTTTCCAGGGCAGCAATTTCAATTGATTTGAGGCTCTCGAGTTGATAGGAGAGATGTTCGATCCTCGATTTGAGCTCATCATTCATTCCTTTCATTAATTTTGGATCAAAGAAAGCTCGCTGTAAGAGATCATCTTTGAAGGCATTTATTTTTTTGTCGTTCTGAAGTAGACGTGAATTTAATTCTTCTAACTGTTCGGAGATTTCTTTCTTTAGTTTAATTTGAGAGTCAAAGGAAAGCTGGAAGGAAGGATCTTGAGAGTTTTTAGTGAAGTCTTGTAAATCCTCGTTCAATTTTACAATTTTCCCATTTAAAACCCTCATTTCTGTGGTAACGGAAGCTAATTTCTCCTCAACTTCTTTATAACGGTCATCCTTGTTGAGTCGTAGTTCCAAGATGCCTTTTTCGATGTTTACCATTCTTTTCTCGTTTAATTCTATTGCGAATCGAGGTGACGCTGCTTTTTTCTCTAAAGCTTCACACTTGATTTCTAAAGTCTCCGTTCTTTTTGCAAGTTGAATAGCTAATCCATCTAAAGCATCATATTCACTCTTCCCCACAAACAAATTATTTACATTTTGCCATAACTTGTCATCTTCTTTCTTAAATTTTCCTTCGAGTGCACCTAGCTGTTCCTGATTGATTGCAGATTTCTTGAGAGTCTCTAGGTCGTGATACATGCTCTCTTGATTTTTTTTCTGCTCCGCAATATTCGATTTTAGTCTGCTATTGATGTCTTCTTGTTTTCGCAGTTTTTCGGTTACAATTTCATTAATGTAAATCTTCAGTTTTTCACCAAGGCCCTGATTTAATTCGTTGAGAATATTCTGCTTCAGGTCCTCACTTCGTTGGTTCGCCTCAAGTTGAAGGGCAGCAGATTTTGTCAATATATCTTGATCAAGTTGTGAGTGAAGTCGGTCGATTTCGGAATTCAGCTGATTCTGTAGGTCGGATTTGAGTTCTGTTCGAAGGGTCATCTGAGAATTTTTTATTTCGGCAGCAGATTTTGCCAAGATGTCCTTCTCCAATTTTTCTGTCCGTGAGTGAAGTAGATCGATTTCGGAATTCAGCTGTTTCTGCAGGTCGGATTTGAGTTCTGTTTGAAGGGTCTTCTGAGAATTTTCAATTTTGGCTTCTAATTCGGTGTCCTTTTGTTGCAGCTGACCACTCCATTGCGCAAGTTCTTCTGTGGAGTCCCAATAATGTTTTCTGAATCTCATGTCCTGACTATGAATCTCATCCAAACGACTTTTCAGAGCATCTTGCTTTTGTTTCAATAGAGTGACCCTTGCTTCAACATCTTCAGAATTCGCGTTCTGAAATGTGGTATCCAGAACTTCAAACTGGCTGTCAAAGCGTTTCTTCCTTTGTTGAGGCGATTGCGACGAAATTGGGGGTCGAGTTCGCCTTTTGGACGGTTGAAGAGGTGGCTTCCCCTGATCACCTTTATTCTCCTCCAATCCTTCCAAAGGAGGATTTTTTACTTCCTGGGACCCTTCTATGACCATGCCTGGTCCTGCTGAGTCCTCCAAGTTCTGTTCTACAAAAAATTTTTTTAAAAGGAAGAAGCTATTGTTTTACCCTCTTGAGTATTCTGGCCCTCACTCATCTTTCTATTTCGTTAACAAAAATAGCATTATGTTGAATCTAACATCAGCGCTTTTTAAGATAGATGTCCAAAAGTATCCACTCGAAGTATCTCCGCCAATCCGATTTTCGAATTTTTATTTATTTTTCTTCCGACTGAAAGCAGACTTGAAAGTATCTCGCGCCAATTCGACTCTTTGACAATTTTGAACAGAAGAGAGGACAAAATTTTAATAAAGAATTTTGAGGAAACTTAAATGGAAACCAAAAGAACCATAAATGCATCTTTTTACCCTGTTGAAACTTTAACACAGTGGAAGAAACATGGTGATGAAGTTCATAATCAAAAGAAACTCCTTACTACCAAGTTAAAGCAAGACCTTAAAGATAAATTATTAAGGGAATTGGCCTTTTTGGATGGACCAACACCTGAGGAAATTCTCTCTCTTACAACAATTTGGCAACTTAAACTCACACTGAAAGACTGGCACCAGTGTTTAAAGACAGCAGGTTAAAATATTTATTCAAATGTTTAAACTTTTTTTTTCTCTTAATAAGGTTGGTATGTCCCCAAAATATCAGCATTCAACCTTGCATATATTCAGGACCTTGTCGATAACCAAAAATTTTTGGTAACATCTCTCAATCACTATTTCTAAAATTTTTAAAGCTTGAAAGCAAAGCCGTCAAGCCAGTTGTCGTGCCGAAAGTTCTAACTCTGGATATGATCACTGAATTTCTTCCTCAATTCGATCCGGAAGAAACTTACCTTAGCTTTATCCCTTCCTTCCTTGAGGAAGTTGATCGAGAATATCTAATTCATGTCAAAGATAAACCACTGATTTCATTATTAATTTTGGTGTTTTTCCCTAGGTGATAAATACAATTTACACAATTGGAGATGAAGGTGTACCTCTTATGGCGTACATTGTGGCTCAACATCAGCGAGACATGCGTTCCCTGATGTCACAAAAAATTCCCAAAACAACTCTTAATCAGTCTTTCTCCTATACCCTTTTTCAGCAAATTCTTAAGAGAATCATAGCAAGTCAAACAGAAAATGAGAATCGAGATCAGAGAATGGAAATTCAGTGATTTAAAAAACTAATCCAATTGTAGGCCAAGCTTATTAGGAAAAGAGAATGAGAAAGATTTTATTTTAGCAAATTCTAAAACTTCGAATTTTTGTAAGCAAGTTATTATCATTGTTGCATTCTTTGTCCTGCATGACTTTTGATTCAAAGATTTAAATAGTTTTCAAATATGCAAAAGTCAAATTACCCTTTGAGCACACTTGAGCACCTGAAAATTATGTCTGCTTTCCATTGAGCACCCTTGAGCACACCTTTGTTCACCCAATGTAAGTATCTCTCCGCATTTCACAGCGGATTCTCAGGAAAAGAAGTTTTCAAAGTGCTTTTACCCTTTGAGCACACTTGAGCACCTGAGAAATTTTTTTGATTTATTAGTTGAGCACACTTGAGCACCTGAGAAATATTCTCAAAGTTTTTTAAAAATTAGCGGATAATGTCCCGATATCGAAAATTTCTTCTTGAAAACACAGCAGATCCCAATATTCTTCGTTGGTTTCATGAAAAATCTTTTATAGTTCTTCAGGAAGGGCAAACTTTCCCTCGAAAGTTTGAAAAAAAAAAATATGCGCAGCTGCTAAATTCCCAACAAATCCTTCTCTCCTATCCTAATCAGAAGTCCTTATCATGTGTATCAAACGATCTGAAGGGTCTCAATATTAAGGTTACCCCTGTCTTGATGGATCAAAGACATAAGATAAAGCAGAGGTTCCACAAAGAGTCGATTCAATTAGAAAAATTTCAAAAAAAGGAAGAAGACGTACCTCTAATTGAGAATTTGCTCCAAAATGGGGAAGAAAAGGAGTTTAAAAATTCGGTCGGAGATATTTTGATTCCCAGAAACTTGAATTTACTGGAAGATGTCAGTTCTGTTTCAAATATCCAGCAAGAAATGGCTGGAATGAGAATGAAAATAAATCTTCTTGAGGAGAAGAATCTTGAAATGTCTCAAAAACAAGATACAATGCTTCGAGCTGTCCAATTCATGCTTCAAAGTCAATTGAATTTTCAAACTATTCTCGCTTTGCCCCAAAACCAAGTAAATGCAGGAAATCAATTACGTCTTTGAGCTTCCTTCTCCTGAGGCAGCCTCGCTTAAATCTATGATTCAAGACAAAGACTCGAATTGGTTGCAGAATGAGCTTGCAACAGAAAAATTACAGATTGGCTCTGCATACAATAATGGCAAAACAGAAGACTCAATGATCTCGCGATATGCTAGTGAAACGATAGTTGATCTCAATGCAAAGCTTGAGATCCTAAAATACAATCACAGGAAGAAACAATTTTCTATTGATCGAACCTCAGAGAAAAGGATTTTCACAATCGATGTTGGAAAAACCTCCAAAAAAATAAGACTAAAAGTACTAGACTGTTTACAAGACAGCATATTCGAGACACAAGTGATGTCATTAATAAAAAAGGAGCAGAAAGAAATCGAGAAAGATCCTGAATATGATAGCTTTTGGTTTTACTGTCCAATTTTGGATGACCAAAAACAAAACCCTCGGACTAATCATTTCATAGTCTATTTATTTCACCTTCAAGTCTCCCAGGAAAAAGAGTTTATATTGCGTCGATGTTCACTCGATTCTATAAACGAAGGACGTATTTCCCATGGGATGGCTAAATTAGAAACGAGTTTTCAAACACAAATTGGTTACAAAAATTCAATCCAACCAATCGAGCAGCTGATTTTCGGCCCTAATACTAAGCAACAAAATTCTTTCGATTGTTCTCACTATGTAATCAGCAACCTTGAGTATTTACTAACTGCTGGAGAACGGCTTTGGGAAGAATTGGATAGCAATTCGGTAATACATTGGGATGGGATTGCAGTGCCAGGAGGATATTATGCAAGCAAGTTGCTTCGCTTGAAGGCTCTCAGTAACCGAGGAAACCAAAACTTCAAAAAAATAATATCTGCTTTCAACCCTGATTGTTCCCACCAAGAAGAAAGAGAAATTAACGAAGGTCCATTGATTCATAAGAAATTGAAGAAATACTAATATTATTATTTATTCAACTTAATGCATGATCATTGTTAGAGATGAAATATTTTAGAAATCCATATTTTAATTTTTGCTATGTTTCGTCTTGCAACTTAAACAATATGCAGTGAATTCGGTTCTCTTTGGAGCATTGTTAAGTTTTGTATTCCAAAGTTTTTCTTTGCACAATCGCTCAATGTCCTTGACTAATTTTCGATTGTTCTGTGATAATGAGAGCTTCTTTATTTTGTCTTTTATAGATACCAGGTCAGTCTCTTGGACGTTCGTTCGGCCCTGTTCTCTTTGCAGTTCATTGTTTTTGGCCAAAAGAGTTTGAGTCTGAGAGTCTGTTTCTGGTTTTATTTTTTTCGAGTAATTGAATTTGATGTCTTCTGTTGGCCGAATGGAAATGTAAATGCTCGCTTGAGAAAACAAATCGATTTCACTTTTGATTCGAGCAAGATTTTTTCTGCTTGGTTTTTGAGAGGCATCAACAATTTTGTAGATCCTCGTAAA
>Ga0116230_10004477_pt1 | contig 13698 bp, 11 predicted proteins | sample S1TSphfallax_3_FD_88678 | JGI IMG/M metagenome (GOLD analysis project Ga0116230, IMG submission 88678) | Host-associated microbial communities from peat moss isolated from Minnesota, USA - S1T2_Fd - Sphagnum fallax MG | ecosystem: Host-associated > Plants > Peat moss > Unclassified | place...
TGACATTGGCTTAGATTACTTATAAATTGAGTTAAACAAGTTGAATAGGAATAATCAAGTCATGCATGCACAACTACATGTATGCATGAGGTTTCCCATAGCTTATGAGTAAGGAACTTTGTCTATAACAAGTTCTTCCTCTTTGGTTTGTGGACTATATGTTACATGGATAATTTAATGTCAACAAGTTCCAAAGAGATGTTGATCATGTTAAAAAAAATCATGTTGTAATGTTTAAAAATTCCTATGAAATATTTTTTTAAATAAAACATATTCAATCTTTTGCCTAACTATTTGTAATTTGAATTCCAAGTAAGAAATGAATATCAACCATTAATGTCATGTCAAAAAACGTTATGAATTTAGTTTTAATGTTGGCAACAAATTCCAAATTGTCACTTGCAACAATTGCATTGTCAACATAAATTGAGATGATAACAAAATCTTTGGTTTTTCTTTTTTAATGTAGACATTGAATTTTTTTATACATCTTTCAAAACTAATTGCTAAGAGATAATCTTCAAGGCATTGATACCATGTTTGATTTGATTGGAAAACTTTGTAAAGACTTATGAAGTTTGGAACCAAGATCTTAGGATTTTTTAGTGTTTAAACTCCTAGAATTTTCTATCTAATCTCCTCTTTAAAAATTCCATTCAAAAATCTTATATTTACACCCAATTGATGGACTTTTAAATTATATTGGATTGTTAGTGCTAATTGTTAAGTTATGGAAGATTCCATACACAAAGCTTGGAAAGAAAAGATATTCAAAATTAATTGTTTTGGGTACAAAAAAATTGTTGTATACTAGAATATTGGTGTCCTTTCACCAAAGCCTTGTGGACCCCCCCCCCCTTTTACAATCATTCTAGTTGAATACAAATAGTCACAACTAGCTTTGAGTTCCAAACATCTTTATATTTAGGTCTTATATTATACAAATTGATATAATATTCCAACACTCCCATTTAATATTAAATTTAAGTTAAATAATTATGAACTCCCACTTCTTCTAAGCCTAATAACTTTTTACAAATTATATCTTTAAGTTTTTTTAATCTTTTCATGAAGAATTCAATGGCCATAACTTTAGTTGGACAGTATTTCAAAACCACCATTTTATTCTTCACAATGTCTCATATGAAATGATGATTTATATCAATATGTTTTGTACATGAATGATATTTGGGGTCTTGTTAATGCTATTTCTTTTTTATTATCATAGTTCAATATTGTTGGGTTGGTTAACCTTCACCAAGATCTTTGAATAAATTTCGAAACATATAACCTTTTAACTAATTAAGAGGTTAAGATGTATTTAGCTTTAGTATTGGAAAATGCAATGTTATTTTGCCTTTTACTTTTCCAACTAACAACTCTTCTTGCTTATAGGAAATAATACCCATAAGTTGAATTTTTGGATTCCAAGTCTCCTTCCCAATTAACATAAAAAAACCCAACTAATTCCAAGTTGTTGTCAAGTTCACTATAAGAGATCTCATCTGTAAATGTCCCCTTTAAATACCTAAATATTCTTTCAACATTTGTCAAATCATTATGATGAATTTTGTAAACATGATTTGAACTTGTCCAATATCAAATGATATGTTTAGCCTTGTGCAAGCGATGACATGGATGAAACAAACAACTACTTCTTGAAAAGGATATTTGTTATGTCTTCTTCTTCCTCTAGTGTTAATAGGTTTTTATGTAGATTCTAGGTTTTACTATTTGAATTAACATGGGTAGTAATTGATTTCTAATTTTCCATGTTAAATCACTTTGAAATATATTGTATGTGTCTCTTTTGACACATATGTGGATTTTTCCCAACACCTTTTATGGTTATTTGGATCCCCAAAATGTTTGTTAATACATTTGTGTCTATCATACTAAATTCAAATTTTAGTTGATCCTTTGTGGGTAATAATAAAGCTATAGGGTCATTGGTGATTAAAGATAGTATCATCTATATATAAAGTCAACTAGAGTATGAATTTTTATCCTAAAATCTTTATGTAGATATTGGAATTGATTCCACTATTCCTAAACCTGCATGACCCTATATTATCATTTATTCTCTTGTACCATTCACAAGAACTTTGTTTAAGACCATAAATTTTTTTATGTAATTTGCAAACTAAGTTCTTTTGGTTTAAAATTACATATACGTTTTAGGCTGAAACACACATACATATCTTCTTATAATCTCCCATTGATAAATGCATTATTAACATCCATCTAATGGATAGTTAACTTTTAAATAATAATCGATGTTAGTAGAACTTTAATGGATGCAATTTTGATAATTGGAGATTATGTATTTATCATTATAATCCACTCCTTCTATTTGAAAGTCCCCTTTGCAACAAGATTGGCTTTAAATCTATTGACTTAACCAATTGAATTGAATTTTATTTTGTAAACCCACCATATTATGACCAAATGTTATTGTGTAATAAGGATATATTGGTATCCTTCATGCATTGCTTGTTTCCATTTATTGGTATGTTTATTTACTAAAGCTTATTTGAAACTTGTAGGTTTGCATGAATGTGGAAATTCAAGTTAAACAAAATTTAGAAAATCAATTAACCTTTGTGAAGGCTACCTATCTCTAGTTGAACATTGAAGTAAGGGCATTCCCCAATCCATTATCTCCTTTTCATTTTCACACTCAATCCCATAATCAAAAGGATTGGAATTGGATTCAACCAATTCTTCATTTGATATAATGATTATTGGTTGTGGAAGGTCTATAAAGCTTCAAAATCTTCTTCGCTTGTAAAAATGTCATCTTTCAAGAATATTTTTTTTGCATTTAAACAATTCACAACTCCATTTAGTTAATGATTTGATACATCAAAAAAAATGTGAGGTGGTATTTGTAGTATGTTTGAAAACAAACATGCTACAAAAAAATATTAAAAAATTAAAAAATTTATAACATGTAAACATCAAAAAAATATTGGCCTTAGCTTTGTTGTCTCTTTTATCCCAATCAACTTGAAGTTCAAGTGTGATTGATATAATTTCAAAACCATCTACAAATTTTCACATATCTTTGTCAAATATGTACATTTGCATTTTCACCTTTCACATATGTGGAAATTAATTTCATCAAATTTGTTGACAAGATGAGAATCAAAGGATTTGGATGTGATAGTTCCCTTATCACCTCCTCCACTTATTATGATATTATGTTAAGTTATGAAAGACAACAAGGAAAAACTTTAGACACAAAACTTGGAGAAAGAAGTTATTCAAACTTAATTATTTTGGGTATAAAAAAAAACTATTTTATATTGAAGGAGTAATGTCCTTTCACCCAATGTCTATGTCCTTTCCTATAATCATACTTAGTAGACAAGCAATCACAACCTTTAAGTTCCAAACATCTATGTACTTAGGTCCTATATATTATATTAGTTAATACAATATTCCAACGCTAATATAATTCAAATGACAAGTGAATCCATCAAGTCAATGCCAACAACTTGGGGAAAGTTTTAAGTTGCTAGTCTTGCTCTATATTTATAATTAACATCTCCTACAACATTAAGTTTAACTTTGAGGATCCATTTGGAACTAATAGCCTTTTGTCCTCATGGTAAAGGTGTTAAAAGTCCATGAGGTGTCTCCATATTAAGGTGTGCCATTTAGAATTGAACTTGATAATTCTTGAATATATTTGATTAGTTCTTATTTGAAACCATAATTGAAATACATAAAATGAAAAATCAACTAGGTTGCAAACTAGGTGCAAACTAGGTTTTTGGTTTGCATTGTTTTTACTAAAACAACTTTGACAAGTCTTTGAGAGGGCATGTGTTAGCCTTCATAATAGCTCCCAAAAAAAAATTTACACTTGAACTTTGGAATTCTTTAAAAATGATATTAGAAGTTTCTAGAATTGTTGTAGTTAGTTGTCATTTATAGATGAACAAAATTTTGTTTGGTTTTCTTGTATTTCAAGAATGTTATCATCTACAATAAAAACATATTTCTTTCAATAATAAAACATTTTTATTTTTCCAACTATTTAGAAATTATTTAATGAAATTCTTAAGCAAGTGAAAAACCTCATGCTAATTTTTTTAGTAGAAGATTATAATGGTGAGTTGTTTAAAAGTTTGGAGTCTTTAAGTATTTTTTACTCCCTAGCAAATTGATTTTAGTAAAAGGTTAATCAAACATTTTGGATTACAAAATTCATGTTTGAAGTTTTGGGATTCTTGATTATCATTTCATCTTTATTTTACTTTACAAGTTTCCTTGCATTTTTCATTTCTTTCACTTCTCAAAATCACTTGATAAAAAATGAATAGTTTTTATTTTTACATTTTATACTCCACTCATGAATTTCCCTAAGTGGTCTTATAGAAGTTCTTTTTCAAATTATAATGATCATGACATCCTTTTAAATTATGTGCCTTAATTTGAAGATATGCCATGCACTATTTTTTTCCATGGATTGCAATTCAAATTGAATTGTTTTTCCCACTCTTCAACATTTGAATTGAGTAATGTTTGTTGCATGGTGAAAGGGACATTAATGGTTGAATGTGCGACCATTGAATATTCTTACATTGGTATTAAATTTCGGATGGTTCGTACCATTGCAGAAGTTGAATCATGTGTTCTTGAACTATAACTTGTACATGGCATTTAAAAAAATTGGGATCAATAATGAAATTTGCAACATCACTTGTAGTTGGCATTTGGTTACTCATCTTTTCAAATATGACATCATACATATATGTTGCAACAACATATAAGCCTTGCTTCCAAACATAAATAATTGTGAAAGATGTGGTTAATTTCATAACTTGATTGGAATTAAGTTTTTGAAAAAACATTTTTTGGGCTCTTGTTTTGCTCTTAAGTAATTTGTTGTGATTAAAACTTCAACGCAAAATGAATTTGGAATTCTTAAATGGCTTCACATTGTAATCATAATTCCTATAAGTATGTTATTTTTGTGTTCTAAAATTCCATTTTGTTGTAGTGTGTTGAGAAAAATAAATTTTTGTTTGATTTAATTAGACTCACAATATGCATTGAACTCACTAGATTTGTGAACATTCATTGGAGCTCTTGAACATGTGATCACGTAGAAACCAAGAAAAGAAGCTAGTTTGTGCATTTGGAGCCCAATAGAATCACATGCTTGCATTAAATTCACTTGAATCCACACGATCCGAGCTTGGGAAGAATCATCATTTCCTACTTTATAATATATTTTGTGATTGTCCACATGGGGTACATTGAAATTGTCAAAACATAGTGTCCTAAAATTTTTGAAACTTCATAATTTAAAAAAAAAATCTTGGTTGAGGAAGTTACTACATTAGCTTGTAACTTTCATTGAAATCTTTCCAATGTCATGTTAGGTGAAAACACACTATGATGGTCCCTTTTTTAGTATTTTCACAATCAATAATATGATATATATTATTCCCCAAATGTTATGCATTTAATTCTGGGTTTCGCTTTTGGCCTTTAAGGATTATATAATTTGAACTTTCACAAAGTTAATGCCATCTAATATTATTCAAAAAAGAAAAAAGTCCTAAAAATGTAAATTAAAGGAACCATGGGTATATTTATATATACACATGTATAATATATTTGGTTTTTCATTTTAAACTACACTATAACTTAATTTTATTAACAATTTAAATAAACTTGTTTGAAAATCTATACATATAACCTTGTCACAACACTTGTCACCTTCCATTTGAAAATGATTGAAATGTGAAAATGTCAATTTACCATGTGCTTATGGTTGATGCCCTTAAAAAGCCCCATTTGTGACGTGACAATTATCAAATTCTTCAAATGACTCACAAACATGGTTCAAAAGATGTGAAATCACATGTGAAATGGATACTACGAATTTCATAAAAGTTTAAAATCCTTTCAATCACTTTTGAAACATATAACTACACCAAAACATGGCATCAATGATTAGGACTAGTGTCCAAACCTAGTCATGGAGTGATATGACCTAGTCATATGTGATTTTAATCACAATTATAAGTAGCCCCCACTTAACCTTTTTGTACCCTATGTTGCATTTAATAGCCCCTACATGAATTCAAATAATCAATAATGAATGTTTAAAACTAATATAATCAATGAATAATTATTTTAAGTTCAAATAATTAATTATCTAATAATCAATTATCTGAAGTCAAATAATTAATTATTTGAAATAGCTCATTAATGAATTAGATGAACTAAAATTATTATTTTAGTAAATTAATTCAAATAATTCATTAGTTAATTATTTCAGATAATTAATTATCTTCATTACCTAATAACTAATTATTTGAATTAGGTTGATTAATTTGAATAATCAATTTAGATTATTAACTATTAGACATTTAATTCACAAATAATAATTATTGGATCATTTTTTTAATAAAACTATTATTGGATAATTACTTTGGGTAGTTGTTTCAGATAAATATTTCATATAATTAATTCACATAATAAGAATTTTAAATAACTAATTCAAATCATTATTGTAGATTATTAATTTAGACAATAATAATAACCTATTAGGTAATTAATTCACATATACAATTATCAAATGATATATTATTTACAATCATCTTTGAACTCTATAGGCAAAGTAGTAACAAGAAAGAACATGAAAAATAACAAGCCTTTTCCAACTTACAAAATCATTTTTCTTCATTTAGACCCCTCTTACTTTCAAAGCTCATAACTTTTTCATCTCTTGTTCAAATTGAGCCATCTAAAGTGCTATGAAAGTACCACCTTAAGCTCTACAAATCATCTTGGACCTCTAATGGCAATAGAGCAACATCCAAGAATGTTTTTGGTGTTTGAAGAACAGCTTTGTAGTGTGATTGTTTTTGGACTTTTTGACCCCCTCTACTTTGGGGTCCCATAACTTTCTCATTTCTGATCTGTTTTCCATGATCTTTAGTGTTTTAGATGAACTAAAAAGAGAGCTTCAATTTCCTTTTGGACACAAGAAACAAAGGAGCCTATCCTTGAGTTTTGCCAAGCTTTGAGGTCTGATGTGTTTGAAAATGGGCTTGTTCACCTAAAGTGCAACTAAAACATTCAGCCATAAGCTTTGTGTTTTACTCTCCTATCGCAAACTATATACACAAGGTGTGTTTCCTAGTACTAACTTAAGGAAATAAACTTATTGGTTTGGGATAACTTTTAGAAAAACTTAACTTAAATGACAAAACATAAAACAAAATGGAAGTAATTATGTAAGTTGTTATTATTTGATTCAATTACCTTTTTACATACTTGCTTATTTAGGTCAATAATTGGATTGTACTTTTTGACCTACTTAAATAGGCTTCCTACCTATCTAATTTTGCGCAAGTGGATAGGTATATAACCTAGGTAGGTAGGTAGGACCTATTAACCTACCTACCTAGGCCTATGTATCAACCTGCCTACCTACCTATTAAAATATATATTTAGAATTCAATTTAAAATGTCATGTGTCAACTTATGATTGTGCCACATGTCAAATGTAGGACCATTTCAAACATATACAATAATATTTTTGTATATTAAATTAAATTAATTAATCTAATGATCTAGATTGATGAATATTGAACATTAGATATAATTGTAGTCATATAAGATGTTGTAAATGGCATATCAAACCCAATCATGGATGTAGTTATATATATGGGTCCATTCATGGTTGGGGTACCAAAAAAAGAAAAAAAGGACTTAAGGACTTTTTTAACCTACTTTTTACAAATAACATTTATATAAAACAACTTAATTGAGAAAAATTGAATAGTCCAAATTTAAATAATTCATATGTTAATGGTGATTTTTCACATTCATACATAATTATGTATGAATATTTTGGTTTAATTTTAGGAACATAGAAAATCTAAAAAAATTCCCAAATAGGTTTTTGGCAAGATTATTTCCTAGACATGTGATGTACTTGCATCTAAAGCTAAACATTTTGAAACCATTGAACACTATTTTTTAATCAAATGGTTTAAAAAATGAGTCCTTTGCCTTGTAATGGCCCTTTTTTTCAAAACTTTAAAACTTTGAAATTTTTGTACAATTTGATTTTTCATCAAATTCTTCCAATGAACATGTACTTTTATAGAAGGGGGCATATTTTTGTTATAAAAGAAGTTTGAAATCAATTGTATGACTTTATGCATTCCTTTTGATTCCTTTAAAAACAATCTACTTTAAATGCTTGATTATTTTAATTTATAGGATTCAAAATGACATTTACATATTATTCAAATTATTTTAAATCATTTTTATTAATTTAGAAAGACAACATTTTATCTATTGGTAGACAACAATCCAATACAATTATAATAATGTAAGATTAAAAAAATCCAAAGTTATCTTTGGTAATCCTTTTTCAGTTAGACATTCCTTTTTGGTACCCCAATTGTGAATGGATCCATATCCATCTTTTTAGTGTAGTGATATTTGCATTTGTCACTACATAGTTAAGTAGATATATTATGTACAAATATACTCCAAACCACCATAATATAGAAAGAAGAATTTTATTTATTTATTATCTTGCTTGGGTTATGTTTTAACATAATATGCATAAAGATTGTGAAACTCCTTAGCTTTGACATGGTTTAAGCTCAAAGATGCACCATTCAATAAAATATTGCAATGTGATTACACAAAGGGGGCCACTATTGAGTGTTTTCACCATGTCACATGCTCTAATTGGAGGTCATTCAACCCTTATTTCCTAACTTTTAATGCTTATGAATCAAACTATGCATTTGATTCTTGGCCCTTCCTTTGGCCATAACTCCTAACTCCCATTCCAAATGAAGAATGTGAACACATTTTGGATATTTAAGTTTCAAGGCCTTTTCAAATGATATATTGGCGGCGCAATTTGAACCATGTTTATTATTTGCATTTTTTCCCAAAGACTTAGGACATTTTAGGATTCTAATTCCCAAAAAAATCCCCATTTGGAAGTGGTTGGGACTCACTTCATTTGCATTATCCCAACTTGTGGGAGTGTGATTAAATCCGAGGACACCCTTGCAGCCTACTCCTTTCTATTTGTTTCCTAGTTTTGCTCTTGGGCCCATTTTCTATTTAAAAGCATGGAACTTCTTTTATTTTGGAAAAATACTTTATTGTCTTTCTTAAAAGTTGGTTTCAAACACAAATTAGGGTCGTTACATGTTCTCCCCCATTATCATATTTTTAGATATAAATTTATTTTCTTTCATTGATTTTCCACTTGTTTTTTGCAATGTTGAAATTTTTGGATATTTTTATTTTTATTTCAACAAATATACCAAGGTAATTTGAAAGAAATCATTAATGAAAATTATGAAATATCAACATCTATTTAATGTATAAATGCATTAAGCAACCACAAATATCAAAATGTTTTTTTTATTTCCATTCATCACAAACTTCCTTATGCAAAATTTGAATATGATTATATTGATGTTATTTATTAAGTTTTTTTCACATCATTATTGTGTGTTTTTTCATTTGATTCCTTTATTGTTGATAAAATGCACACTGAAAATATATAAACATAATGAAAAATGGTTTTGATTTATTAATTGCAATGAAAATAATAATGGTTTGTCATTTTACCATTCAAGGAGATTTGAAATTTGTATCATTTTAAAGAATAATTATGTTTATGTTGATATTATGATAGTAAAATATAATTTAAAGATTTGTTGAAGTAATGAAAAAATGACATTCGACCCAAGTTATGTTATATAATAGTTCCCATTATTTTTACATAATTATTTTTTCCCTAGGAAGTTTGTGATGTTCTTGGGAAAACATTTTTTATTTTGTTTCCCAACAATACATGTTTTGCATATATGCAATTGTTTTACATCAAAAGCACCTATTCATGTAGACATTTGTTATAATTTTTATATTAACCTTTCATTTATATGGCCCAATCTATTATGTTATAAATTAATTTGTGTTCATTTTGATGTAAGGAAAAGCATAGTGTAAAGAAATTATAGCTACTACATTAATTTCTTTACACTATGCTTTTCCAAGTTTATATAAATCATTGTCAATGGGGTGAGTTGCCACCATGTGGACTTTAGCATTAGTTAACACACATTATCCACCTTTAATGTTTATTCTCTCCTCCTACCATAACAAATTATTTGATAGATAATAATTTTTTCTTAAGTTTAGGAACATACAAAACAATAGGAATTTTTTTAATGTTATCACTATTCAACTTGCTGGTAGCTCTTCATTAACCGAGAGTAGTGTTGACATTTTTTGTAAAGGTTTTTAAAATAAAAATAAAATTGTAATTAAAAATGTAAATGCCAAATTGGGTTGTCTTCTAAGTGAATTAATAAATGTCTTATAACCCAACATTGACATACTATACATTATTTAAATAATATTGTTTCATTTTTATTAACAATTGATCCAATGTGTAATTGGGTGAAAGGATGAATAGGTGGACAATTTGGACAATCACACTTATAATATTTTTGGATTACATACAAATGTAAAATTATACTCAAAATTAACATTGTCAACTTTTAAATTATTCATTTTTTCATAGATTTTAATGGGAATCATCATAAAAAATTTGGATGAATTTTAAGAAGATTATGGATTCATAATGAACTTTTGAAATAATAACACTACATTTGTCACACAAAAAAATGAAAACTATGAACTTAGAAAATATGTCAAAATAATGTCAATTTTTTCAAAAAAATAAAGCATCATCAAATGAGAAATTTATTACTAAAGTGCATTGATACTTTCTACATATATATAATTTTTTAAGTTTTAAATGACATTATTGTTGTAAATTTTAATCTTTTGCATGGATTTTTGGATCATTCACATGTTTAGGGATATGCATAGGTTGATTTATAAATATTTATGATTAAAAACATAGGGGATATTATAGGATTTATGGTTTGATATTGTTAAAACTACAAAAAATATAGCTATTGTTATATTATGGATTCCAAACATCACTTTTGAACCACCTAACCATGCTTTTATCCAATTCTTGAATCAAAAATATGAATTTGTTTTGTGACATTTTCATTTTGATGACATGTAATTTGTCCTTAAAATATATTATTATTACAACATCTTGAAATATTTGTATACTTCTTTCCAAAGGATTTCTTAGTTGCACATGTGACACTACATAGTTATCTTAACAATTATTAATGATTATGAGGCTATTATCTTTCTCCTCTTGCACCTATGGAAGGTATGGTTTGCACACCAAAACCTATTTGTATTGTTGTTGGTACAAAAGGTTTTACTTTAATTCTATTTATTATATATGGACCAAAGTTTTTTTGTTTTGAATAACAATGTCAATCTATGTTTCCATATATGGAAGTGAGTTTTTTCAAACTTAAAAATGTGACTAATATCAAACTTTATGATTAATTTGCCATTATGTTTATTCAATATCAATTATTTCTTAGTTCACAAATGCATTATATCAAAACTTGGGTTTTGCATTGCTAGGCAATCCCAATCGTGATCATCTATTTTTTTTTCTTTTTTCATGTTTTCATATGGTTTCCAATAGGGTGAATGCATGTCAAAGTGGCTCATTTTTTTGAATCATGGTGCACATTTTTGCAAAGTGCCTTTTCTTTGGACACATGTAATGAATAATAAAATTTATTAAATTAAAAATTTGAAACTGATTATACATTAACAATTTGATTATGAAAATACTTATGTAATTGATTATTTTTCAATAAAAGTACACCCGCTTTTCATAATGGATTTTTGAAGTATAAAAATATATAATGGTTGATAGATTAACATGGTAGAAATTTAAAATGCTCATATTAAATGCCATTCCAAGTTATCTACAATGACTCAATATATGATAAAACTTCACATAATAAACTTTTATGTGAAAAACTTCCCTCAAAAATCATAGTCAAATTTTAATTAGGGACTTTTGAATGGTAAAAATTGAACCATATTTTTATAAGTTCCTAGCATAATCATTTTTTCTCAAATTTCAATTTTGTAATATATATATGGAATATGTAGGTAGGCTCCTATTAATATGGCATTTATTGCTTTTGATATATGAACTTTATTATCATTGAACCAATGATATTAAAAAAAAATCAAAATTTTGACATTGAAAAATGGACTTTTGGGGGATTCTTGTTTTTTCAAAAAATGAGCCACCTTAGAATACACACACCCAAAGCATATGTTAATTTGTCTTTTCATATCCATGTTACTAGTTAAAGAAAAGGAGTGAAATAGTTATAAGGATAAGAGGTGGTTATTAGGGGAAAAAATGAGATAGTTGGGCTGGGAAATGTAGTAGTTATTTTTGGAATTGTCTCTAAAATTGTCCAAGGATGACATATGAAGAACGATGCAAAATCAATTGTCCCAGATAGTCATACAAAAATTTATGCAAAAATTTCAATATATCAGTTCCTCAAAATAAATTGTTATTGGAATTTCCTAAGTCACAAATGCACTACATTAGAATTTGTAATTATTTACATGTGCAAATTCTTGTGTTTGGGGTTAATGATGTGTAGTTGTAATTTCAATGTCATCTATGACCATCAACAATGGTGAGTTGATTGCAACATTTTTATCTTAATTTGAATTCAAAATTATTTTATCAATCTTTTACAAATACAAATTTTTTAAAGTAATTTTACATTACACATATTTATAATTGTGTTCTAACAAACATTGATTTGCAAAACATAGCTAGAAAGAATGCAATGATGTAGCAAAACATCCACTATATTTTTTCTTGCCATGCTCGTTCATCAAAATGACTTGTCATCTTTAGAAAAAACAACACCAAATCGAACTAAAGTGTCTAGGTCTAGATGTGACCAATTTAATTTGGGCTTTGCTTGTTGTGCACTATTAGTGACGATCAATTATTATTATTATTATTATCATTTAATGCTTTTGTGTGGTTTTCAATAGTCCATCATTATTTATGTCACCACCAAATTTACTTTGAATTAGTATAAATATAATGGACATGAAAAGACACATGTTAATTTGCCTTTTTCATTATTTATGTTGGTTTGTAGGGAACAGGAGTGAGGTAGTTATAAGGATAGGAGATAGTTATTTGGAAAGTTATTAAGAAAAGAGATTATTATTAGGAAAAAAGTAAAATAGTTAGGCTTGAAAATGAGGTAGGTATAAATTAGTTTTGGAATTATCTAAGGACAATCATACAAAGGATTATGCAAGATCAATTATCCAATGAGTACCATATGAAAAATTATACAATGACCACAATCTTGGACACAAATTGAACATCATTTTGGACCCTAATATTTGCATCAAATTTCAGATTTGCATTATCATTGTATTTGACAAGGGACCAACATTCTATTAGCAACTTCGTGTACAACATACAATTTTGTACATGTGACGACCCTTCACTCAAGATGATTATACTACTTCCATTTCTAATGACAAAATAGGTGCCCATAAACGTTCAACTTTGGGCAAACCATATTGGATAAACATATGGGACAAAAGTGCGATGATATTGGGAACATCTTGAGGAACACATTGGGAACTTGATGGGAACAAATTGGGGACAAAAAGAAAAAACCCTAACCACTTCACTTTCATCCCTTTGAGATCCCCCTTAGACTTTACACATATGAA
>Ga0116230_10004478_pt1 | contig 13696 bp, 9 predicted proteins | sample S1TSphfallax_3_FD_88678 | JGI IMG/M metagenome (GOLD analysis project Ga0116230, IMG submission 88678) | Host-associated microbial communities from peat moss isolated from Minnesota, USA - S1T2_Fd - Sphagnum fallax MG | ecosystem: Host-associated > Plants > Peat moss > Unclassified | place: USA...
AGCAACGGCACGCTACCCGATGGGGAGGATCAGAGCGGAGCCTTCTCCGACAAGGAAAATATCTATGCTGGTTACGCGGAGTATATCGGCGAGGTGGGCAAGCTGACCTATGTGGCCGGCGCGAGAGTCGAAGCCACGGACGCCCATTACGGCGCATATAGCAATGATAATCCGACCACGAACTATGAGTTCGTCGATCACCCGGAGAGCTACCTCAACGTGTTTCCCTCGGTGCAACTGCGCTATCAGCTCCGGCCCGACATGCTGGTCCGAGCGGTCTATTCCACAGGCATCGGTCGACCCGGCTTTCTGCAGAATACGGCCTCGACAAGCTCCAATTTCGACCCCACCCAACCGGCGATCACCACCGGCAACCCAAATCTGAAACCCACCACGGGTGAGGATTTTGACCTTTCCTATGAGTGGTACTTGCCGAAGGGCGGCATCGTGCAGGTGGCGCTCTTCGACAAGGAGTTCAGCAACTACATCGTCACCCAGAACCAGTACCTGCCCTATTCCGGCGCCTATCAGCCATTCCAGGGCGAGACGGTGCTTTATACGACCTTCGCCAACCGCTCAGACGCCTATGCCCGGGGAATACAGCTAGCCTTCCATGACCAGTTCACGTTCCTGCCGGGCGCCTGGAATGGTCTTGGCCTGGAGGCCAACGCCACATTTGTGGACTCCCATATCGAGGAATATGACGCGGCCACGTCCAGCACCGGTCAGGCGGAATATGGCCTGCTGCCGGGCACGTCTCACACCACCTGGAATCTTTCCGCCTTTTACGAGAAACATGGTTTCGACCTGCGCATCGCCGCCGAGTTTGTCAGCAAGGAGCTTTTTTCCCTAGGCGGGTCGAAGGCGACGGACACGATCCAGGATGATCGCCTGACCCTGGACTGGACGTCGAGCTATCACGTGACACGCAATATCGCGCTCTATTTCAACGTGAAGAACATCACCAACACACCCCTACGCTTCTATGTTTATGATCCGTCCTATCCTATTCAGCGCGAATATTACGAGCAGACCTATGAGGGTGGTGTCCGCGTGAAGTTCTAAAACGTGGCGCGAAGTGGCGGCGGGCGCCCCAAACCGGAGCTTTAGTTCCAAGTGGCGCGCGCGACGCCTTGTCCCCTCGACAGATGGCTCGGCGTGGGCCAATGGAACGCGCGAGCGGCTTGTTTTTGGCGGATTCGGCCAAGATGGGGATCCGGCTCCTTAAATACAGTCCAGAGCGTGGATCAGGCGCGTCGTTCGCCCGCCGTCACGCCCTGGGCAGCCGCCGCGCCTTGGGGGACACTTGATCAGTCTGACGTCACGCACCTGGCGCCTCGCGGCGGCCCCGCCCAGCGATCCTGGCCGGATGGCGGGATTCTCTCTGCCGATCCTGGCCACGGGCGCCTTTTTGATCATCGTCATCAAGCTGACCAGCCAACCGCTGTTCATCGATTTCTTCACCATGTGGACCGGCGGCCGTCTGTCGTGGAGCGACATCCACCACATCTATGACATGGCCAGGGTGGACCACGCCCAGGCCTGGCTGCTCGGCGCCGGCGCCCATGACCGGCCCTTCCCCTATCCCCCCTCGACTCTGCTGGTTTTCGCGCCGCTGGGCCTTCTACCGTTCTGGCTGGCCAGCGCCATCTGGATGATTGCCATCTTCACCGCCTTTGCCTGGGCGGCCATGAGCATAACCTCTGAACACCGCGCCCTGTCAGCCACCCTGATCCTCCTGGCGCCCGGCACGGTCTGGGCGGCGATCTCAGGCCAGTGCGTGTTTCTGACCGGCGCCCTGGCGATCACGGGGGTGCGGCTGCTGGGCAAGCGCCCGCTCCTGGCCGGCGTGCTGCTGGGTCTGGCGGCGGCGTTCAAGCCGACGGTGCTGTTGATGGCCCCCGTGGCCCTGATGGCCGGCGGCCATTGGCGCTCGCTCCTCGCCGCGGGGCTGGCGGGCTTGGCCATGATAGGCCTCTCCGCCCTCATCTGGGGCGTGGGGCCTTGGCGTGACTGGTTCGCCTATGCGCCAGGTTATCTGGCCACCATCACCGCCAATCCCGCCTATGTGCAGGGGATCGTCGCGCCAGCCGGGCTGGCCGCCCGCCTGGGCCTGAGCGGGGGGCCTCTTCTGCTGTGGCGTCTGGTCTTTACCTTGGGAGGGGCCGCGGCGGCGATCATCGTTTTTCGGCGCACGAACGCCCTATGGCCCCGTCTCACCGCCCTCTTCGCCGCCAGCGTTCTGGCGACCCCCTACGCCATGAACTATGAGATGACCCTTCTGCTGCCAGGCGCGGTGGCAGCCCTGGTCATGGCCCGCACCGCCCGCACCCAGCTACTGGCCCTTAGCGCCTATTGGGGTCTGGCCTTCGCGGGTCTGCCCCTGGTCGGGGCCTACGCGATATTCATCTTCCTGATCTTCGCCGGCGCCTGCGCCTTAAGCGAAGGGGGCATTGCCGCGGCGCCCCTCGCCAACGATCCCGATACGGCGCCCGCGACGGCTTAAGCTTTTTGCCCCGGCGGCGGCGGCCCCATCAGAGCGGGCTGGAAGAGCAGGGCCGAAACGAGGGTCCAGACCAGAGAGATCATGAGCAGCTTGCCCATGCTGGCGGTGCCGGGATGGCTGGAGGCCCAAAGGCTGCCAAAACCCGTGGCCGTGGCGAGGGCGCTGAAGAATACCGCCCGGCTGAGGCTCGACTGCAGAAGGTGCGATCCGCCCGCCCGCCAAGCCATGACGAAATAGATGTGGAAGGCGACGCCGATCCCGAACAGCAGGGGCAAGGCAATGATGTTGGCGAAGTTCAAGGGCTCGCCGATCGCGACGCAGGTGCCCAGGGTAAGAAGCCCGGTGAGCAGGATGGGGGCCATGGTGATGGCGACGTCACGCACCCGCCGCAGAACCGCGAACAGCAAGGCGCTGATCACGACGAAGGAGAGAAGGCCCGCCTCGGCGAAGGCGCCGGAAATGGTGCGACCCGCTTCTCTGATGTCCAGCGCGGCCCCGGTGGCGTTGGGCGCGACCCGCGTGACGGCGTCGATGAAGCGCACAAGCACCCTGTTATCATTGGAATCGCCTTTGGGTACCATGGAGATTCGCGCGCGCCCGTCTGGCGCCAGCCAGTCGCGGGTCAGGCTCGCGGGCAAACTGGCCAGTGTGACCGGCTCGGCCGACAGGGCCAGGGATGTTTGGGCCAAGACGGTCTTCAGAGGCGACATCAGACTATCATCGGCCCTCGCGCGAACAGCGGGCGAGGCGGCGGCGAGCCAGTCAAAATCGGCCGCAAGGCGCTGGGCGGCCACCCCGGCGCCCGGGTTCTGACGCGCGGCGGCGCGCAGATCAGCCGCCGCGGCGGTGAGGGCGGCCACCGTTTCCGCGTCGGCCGGCGGCGGCGCGACCACAATGGGATTGAGCGTAAGGTCGAGAAGTTGCGCCGCGTCGCTGATCGCGGCCAACTTGGGCGCCTGATCATCCGGCACGAAGCTGGAAAGGGTGCGCGCGTGGGCGACCTGCGGCAGACGGGCCAGCCTGGGCACGAGAGCGTCGGCGGCCGCCAGGCTCGGCCTCACCACCTCCATCGTGTTCGGGTTCTCATCCGGGTCCGACGTCAAGGAGAGCAGGGTCGTGACCGACTCTGTCTTGGCGTTCATGAGGTGAAGGGTGTTGAAGTCGAAATGCAGCAATGGGAGGGACGCGGCGCAGATCAAGGCGGCGACCAGCGCTGTTCCCACCACCACGCGGCGATGGCCAAGAATGACATGGTCCAGACGCTCTAACGGGTCGGCCTGGACCGCAGGAGGCGCGGCCGGCGGCGCGAGGAGCCGCAGCAAAGCTGGCAGGACCGATAGATTGAGCAGCAGGGCGATCACCATCCCAAGGCCCGCGATCACGCCCAGCTGCGAGACCCCTAGATAGTCCGTGGGGGCGAAGGCCAGGAAGCCGCTGGCGATGGCGGCGGCGGCGAGGGTTAGCGAACGCCCCATGCCCTCGCCCGAGGCGATGAGGGCGTCAGCGACCGACACGTCCGCCTTATGCTCGCTGCGGAAGCGCACCGAAAACTGAATGCCAAAATCGATGCCAAGTCCGACGAACAGAGGGATGAAGGCCACGGAGATGATATTGAACGTCCGGAAGATGAGCAGGCCCGCCGCGGCCGCGCAGACCAGGCCCAGCAGGGTGGTGAGAATGATCGCCAGGATGATCCGCGGCGAGCGCACGGCGAACCAGAGCATGACCAGGATCGCCGCCCCCGCCAAGGCGGCAATCAGCTGCCAGTGCTCGCCCAGGCTGGCGAATTCCTCGTCCTGGAGGGGCACATCGCCGGTGAGGCGAACTCTGACCCCGTGCGCGGGATCATAGCCCATCTCGCGCGCATCCTTGCGGATCTCGTCGCTGGCCTTGGCGCCAGACATCAGAGCCGCATAGTTGAGCACGGGGCTGGATACGATGATCTGCCGGGTTTCAGTTTGGTCCGGCGTCTTGCCCGAAATAAGAGCCCGCCAGGAAAAGGCGGCTGGCTTGCCGGCGCGCATCTGGTCGAGGCTATCGGCCATGCCGCCGAGAGGGCCCGAAAGGTCCGCGAGCTTAGCCTGTCCCGCGCTGACGCCCTTCACCACGGTGGAAAGCGTTTCGGCGAGGCCTCTTAAGGAGGGGTCAGCCGCCAGGGGGCCCAGGAAGGGCTGGGCGGAGATCAGCTGGCCGAGCTGAGATTTGACCTGGTCCAAGGGCTCGTAGAGCAGCCCTTCGCGTTGGAAGAAGGCGCCCGGGCGCTGAACTTGCCGGAAGAGGTCGGTCCGCGCCGCCATCCGCGCCGTAAGGGCCGCTGACGCCTCCTCGGCCAGTTCCGGCGTCGCGCCATCGATAACAACGACGATCTTGCCACCTTCGCTTTTGAAGAGATGATTGAAAGCCACCTCGCGCTGACGCCAGGCCAGCTTCGGGGAAATCATCCCCTCGGTATCGCTCGAAAGGGAAAAATGACTGAGCGTGAAGCCGATCGCGCCAGCCCCCAGAGCCAGGGCCAGGACGGCCACCAGCCAGGCGTGACCGGCGCAAAAGGCCACCAGGCCGGTGAGGACGAAGCGCCTTTTGGGAGACCGACGCGCGGGCGAAGGGGCGGTCAAGGACGATCCGACCCAAAAAGCGCCAAGTGCGTGGCCAAGCGTGTGTTGCAACCGATCCCGGGGCGAAAGCGTTCGCGCAGGCCGGATGCGCGCCGGGAGACCGTTGAACCTTCTTCAAAACGTGATCTATGCATCTTCAGCCCGGAGTCTCGCGTGCCTCGACATATCCTCGCCTGTCTCGTGAGCCTGATCTGCCTCACGCCCGCTGTGGCGGCCGCGACGACGCCCACGACCCCCGACGACCCGTACGAATCGTTCAACCGTAAAAGCTTTGCCTTCAGTCTCAAACTTGACCGGGCCATCGTGGGTCCCCTCGCCCGGGTTTCGGCGGGACTGACGCCGGCTCCGGTCGTGAAGGCGCTGCACAACATTCTTGTCAATCTGTCGGAACCGGTCGTGATCCTCAATGACCTGCTGCAGTTGCGCCCAGAACGCGCCCTCAAAGCCACGACGCGCCTGGCTATCAATAGCAGCTTCGGCCTCGCGGGTACCTTGGACGTGGCGGCTAAGGGAGGGATCACGCATGAGGACAATGGCTTTGGCGATACCTTGGGTCGATACGGCGTCAAGCCTGGGCCCTATCTTTTCGTGCCGGTCCTTGGACCTTCGGATTTTCGCGATCTGATCGGCCGGGGCGTTGATGAGGTCAGCACCCCGCTTTTCTATTTGAATTTCCCCTACAATACAGAGGTTAACAGCGTGCTGCCGGTCATTGGCGGGTTGGACGAACGCGCCGCGGCGGGACCGCAGATCAAGGCTCTCCTAAGCGACGCCGCCGATCCCTACGCCACGCTCAGATCGACCTATATGCAATCCCGCGAGGCGGAAATTCGCGGCGACAGCGCCCTGCCCCCCTTGCCAGACATTGAGGGAGACCCCGCGCCTCCCGCGTCAGCGGGTCCGTCCGTGCTTAAACCTATCAGTTCGTCGCTTCGGAGCTCAGCGCCGCTTTACGCCCCATGGCCCGAGCGCCCTCCATCCCCTGCCATGTCATCAGGGCTGGAATTCCAATCACCAGATCCCGCGCCCGCTTGATGAGAGAGAGGGCCAGAGCGAGATCCGGGCCCAGGCCGAACAGAGGGCCGACAAAGGCATATGTGGCCTCCTGCACGCCGATGCCCATCGGCGCCACAACGACGGCGCTGCGCACCGCCGCCACGAGGCTTTCCAGGGCCAGGATGCTGAAAGGGCTGATCTCCACCCCCGCGGCGCTGAGGGCGGCCCAACTTCCCAAACCGCTGGCGACCCAGGCGAGGAGATGGATGATAGCGGCGCCCGCGATACGGGTTGGCGAATCATAGATCGCCTGAATCGCCGCGCTGATCTCGGCGGTGCGCGCCGCCACGCCCGGGAAGAAGCGCGCCGCCAAGCGCTCGGCGACACGTCCGCCCCGCCGCTGCACGATCACGAGGCCCGTAACGGCTGCCGCCGCGAGGGCCAGCCCCGTCCCCGCGCCCCCCAGCAGGGTCTCACGGAAGCTTCCTGCCTCAAGTCGCCCCGCCATCCAGGCGAGACCCAGACCCGTGAAAACGAGCTGGGCGATCAGCTCGGCGGTGACGTCGGCCACTGAGGTGGCGAAGGCGGTTCGAGGGCGGACACCCCGCAGGATCGCCGCGCGAGCGCCAAAGAAAAAACCTCCCACATGGGAGAGCGGCAGAAGCTCTCCCGAGGCGTCACGGATCAAACGCGCCCAGATGAATACGGGAAGCTTGGCGAGTGTTTCATCGCGGGCCAGCAGGAACCAGGCGCCGCCCAGCAACAGCAGGGGCGCCGCGGTGCAAAGGACCAGGGTTGTCAGGCCGCGCCAGCCGATGACGCCCACCGCGTGGGCCACATCCTTAAGACCGATGACGCCCATGATCGCCGTGGTCAGGGCTAGGCCCAGCAGGGCGGCAATCACCACGGCCGTATGCACAGCCCGGTCGTGGCCCAGGCGACCGAGCGCCGCCGCCTTGGGGGGCCCCAGATCCAGCCCCTTCACCGTCAATTCGCTCATCATCCCTCCCCCCCTGGCGCGCTTTGTCGCTCAGAGGTCCGCAAAACCGCCCAGCCGCACATCCGGCCTAGCCGCCGCCCTCATGACGCCCGGGTCCGTCAGGGCGGCCAATTCATCCGCATAGCGATACCCCGGCGCGGCGCCTTCGAATACAGCCTGCGTCGCCGGATGAAGATAGATTTCCGACAGTCCGGGGGGAAGTGTGGCAATAATCCCCTCCAGCCGGCGAGCGGTCATGGCGCCGCTCCAGGCAAGTCCGAAAACCTGGTCCGGCGTGCGAATACCAGCCCTCGCGAACCGCCGTCGCGCCAGAGCGGTCACAACCTCGACCACGGGCTGGGGCGCCGGCGGCGAGGCGGGCTCAATGCGCGCGAGGACGTGGCGGGGTTCACATGGCACACGCGCCGCCCTCATCCCGTGGCGCGCGCCGATTCTTAAGATGAGCCCGGAGATGGTGGGATGAAGGTGGAAATGTTTGTGCGCGTTGACGTGATCTAGTGCGAGGCCGGTGGCGGCGAAGGCGGCGAATTGAGCGGCGATCTCGGCGGCCAACTGGCGCCGGGCCTTGGGCGAAAAGAACATCGTGGCGCCGGCCCGCGCCATATCCTCCCGAAACCGGCCACGCCCATCCACAAGCATGGAAACCTGCGCCGCGGGGAGAATGGGCCGACCTTCCACGAGCACAAGGTGTAGCCCCACGCGCAGACTCGGGAGGGCCGTGGCTCGGGCGACGGCGTCAGCCGCCGCTGGCGCGCCGACCATCAAACTCGCCGCCGTCAGCACGCCCTGACGATGGCCGATCTCCACGGCCTCATTGACCGCCAGATCAGCCCCGAAATCGTCGGCGGTCACGACCAGACGTCGCACGGGATTCACCCCCGCATCCGACATCTGGGCGCGCAAAATCACGCGGCCGCCGTGCGACGCTCCTTGAGGAAGTCGAAGAACTCCACCCCTTCGCGCAGACGGCGCTTCATCATGTCGGGGCTGCGGACCATCTCGGCGACGATGGCGCCGATCTTGCCGGGGCGGAAATAGAACGACTTATAAAATGACTCGACGCTGTCGAAGATCTCGCCGTGCGAGAGGTGGGGATAGTGGAGCGGGGCGATCTGGATGCCGTGTTCGTCCACCAGCTCGGCATTCTCCGCGTCGAGCCAGCCGTTCTTCACCGCCTGATCGAACAAGAATGTGCCGGGATAGGGCGCCGCGAGAGAGACCTGAATGGTGTGGGGATTGATCTTGGCCGCCCACTTCATGGTCTTATCCAGGGTCTCCCGGGTCTCGCCGGGCAGGCCGACGATGAAGGTGCCATGGATGGCGATGCCCAGGGCGTGACAGTCGCGGGTGAACTGTTCGGCCACCTCCACGCGCATGCCTTTCTTGATATTGTGTAGGATCTGCTGGTCGCCGCTTTCATAGCCCACCAGAAGCAGCCGCAGGCCGCCTTCTTTCAGAACCTTCAGGCTCTCATAGGGCACATTGGCCTTGGCGTTGCAGGACCAGACCACGCCCATCTTGCCGAGTTCCTTGGCGATGGCTTCGGCTCGGGGCAGATCGTCGGTGAAGGTGTCGTCGTCGAAGAAGAACTCTTTCACCTGCGGAAACGCCTTCTTGGCCCAGGCGATTTCCTCGATCACGTGAGCCACGCTGCGGGTTCGATAGCGGTGGCCGCCCACGGTCTGGGGCCAGAGGCAGAAGGTGCAGCGGGATTTGCAACCGCGGCCGGTATAGATCGAGATGTAGGGGTGCTTCAGATAGCCGATGAAATAGTTCTCGATCTTCAGATCGCGCTGATAAATCGGGGTGACGAAGGGGAGGCTATCCATATTCTCGATCATGGCGCGGTCGGGATTATGGACGATCACGCCCTGTGAATTACGCCAGCTGAGGCCCGCGATCTCGCCCCAGGGCTTGTCGTCGGCGACGTCCTTGATGGTGAAGTCGAATTCGTTACGGGCCACGAAATCAATCACGGGCGCGCGCTGCAGGCTCTGATCGGAATCCACCGCGACCTTGGCGCCGATGAAACCCGCCTTCAGGTTTGGATTGACGGCTTTAAGCGCCTCGATGGTCTTGACGTCGGACGCGAAGGACGGGGTAGAGGTATGGGCGACCACCAGATCAAAATCCTTGGCCAGGGGCAGGATATCCTCAAGGGACTGTCTGTGGGGCGGGGCGTCGATCAGCTTGCTCTTCTCCACCAGGGCGGCGGGCTGGGCCAGCCAGGTGGGATACCAGAACGATTTGATTTCGCGCTTGGCCTGGTAGCGCGAGCCGGCGCCGCCATCAAACCCATCAAAGGAGGGAGCCTGGAGAAAAAGGGTGCGAAGCATGATGGGAACTCTTTTATCCGCGCGTTGAACTGTGAAAAAGCACGCCGTCCGGGCCGACCCGAAAGCGCCGACCTTGCCAGCCCACGGTGTTAACCGCAAAACTGGCCAGGAAGACGGCGAAGGACATGATGTCCAGAATGGGCATCAACCACCAAGGCCCCGCCCTGGCGCCCGTGGCCGCGTCAACGCAGACCTTCAGGCATAGCCGAGACATCAAACTAGCAAGAATCAGCACCCCGGACCAGAGCGGAAATCCCGCCGCTGACGCTGCCAACAAGGCCAGAGCCGTCGGATAGGTCACCAGGCTTCCAGCAAAGCCAATCGGATCAATGAGCCTTACGGTGCGGTTCCAACGCAGCTGGTGGCCGATCAGTTCACGCCCCGAGGTCTCCGCGCAGTGATGGGCGACCACCATGGTCGGGATAGCGATGTGATAGCCGCGCGCCCTGACCGCCCGGCCGATTTCGTAGTCATCGGCGAGATGATCAGCGAAGGCCGCGAACCCGCCGATTTCATCAAGGACGCCCTTTCTGATGGCGATGGTCGCGCCAAAGCAGGGCTCGGCGAGGCCCAGCGCCCTGCCCATCATCACGCTGGGAAGAAACTGATAGTCGATCCCCATGGCCGAAAGGCGCGCCCAGAGCGATCCGCTGGACTGGCCCACATAGAGACAGCTCACGGCCCCAACCCCCGGCTCGCCCGTGGCAGCGACCACCCGCCGCAGATAGTCGCACTCCACCACGATATCGGCGTCGGAAATGATCAGCAGGTCATGCCGGGCGTGCTCGGCGACATTGATCAGGTTTGAGGCCTTGCGGTTGGCGCCGTGAAGACGCGGGTCAATGACGAGGCTGATATCCGCCTCTGGCATGTCGGCGCGAAGCTTCTCCACCACCGCCACGGCGGCGTCCTCGCCGTGGTGCACCCCGAAGACGATCTGAACCTCGCCGGGATAATCCTGGCGGCAAAATCGCGCGAGAGCGTCGGCCAGACCCTGATGATCGCCGTGCAGAGGTTTGAGGATGCTCACGGCGGGAAAGCTTCCGCCCGTCTTCCGCGGACGGGCAAAGAACCTGAGGCTCGTCAATGCGGCCACCAGATTATAGGCGACGCCCGCCCCGGCCAGGACGGCCAGAAGCCAATCCAGGCCCTCCCTGAAGACCGTCAAGAAACAACACCTATCTTCATCTGAAGTCCGCCGCCAAACACCCCCCCGGGCGTTGGTGTGAGACATAGGCCATTAGGGACTGAAATGAACCCCCGCGTTTTCGAAGTGGGATAAGTACTCAGGCAATTGTGGCGCCCCGACCCTCAGGCGAGCGCGAGCATTCCGGCCAGACGCCCGGCAATCAGATTATGCGCCTCGCCCATGATCCGGTCTATTAACTCCTGGCAGGTGGGCACATCGTGGATAAGGCCCGCCACCATGCCGCAGGACCAAGCGCCGGCGTCCATCTCGCCGCGCTGCATGATCGCCGGATAGACACCGGCAACCTCGCTGATGATGTCCTCGAACGTCATCGCCGCCCCGAGGGACTTCTCCTTCTCGAGAAGGCGCTCGACACCGGCATTGACCAAAACGCGCTCGGTATTGCGCAGGGGGCGCATGACCAGGCGCGTATCAAGTTCCGACGCCGCCACCAGCGCCTGTTTGACGTTGTCATGGATGGGAGCCTCGCGCGTCGCCATGAACCGGGTGCCCATATTTATCCCTTCGGCGCCCAGGGCCAGGGCCGCCACGAGGGACCGCCCATCAGCCATTCCGCCCGAGGCCACGAAAGGAACTTCCAGTTCCTCAGCGGCGCGGGGAAGAAGAATGAAGTTTGGCACATCATCCTCGCCCGGGTGACCGCCGCACTCAAAGCCGTCCACGCTGATCGCGTCGCAGCCGATGGACTGGGCCTTGAGAGCGTGGCGGACCGAGGTGCACTTGTGGATCACCTTGACGCCGGCCTCCTTCAACTGCGGCATCCAGCGTTGAGGATTGTTGCCAGCCGTCTCCACGATCTTCACGCCGCCTTGGATGATGGCGCGGACATAGCCTGGATAGTCCGGCGGGGTGACCGAGGGCAGAAAGGTCAGGTTCACGCCAAAGGGCTTGTCGGTCATTTCGCGGCAACGGGCGATCTCCGCGGCAAGATTTGCCGGCGTCCGCTGCGTCAGGCCCGTGATCACGCCCAATCCGCCCGCGTTCGACACCGCCGCCGCCAGTTCAGCCAGGCCGACAAAGTGCATGCCCCCCTGAATGATTGGGTGAGCAATGCCGAAGAGTTCTGTAATGCGGGTTTTCATGCGGCTGTTCCTCCTGGCATTTTCTTGTCAGGACGATTGTGACGCCGACTCGCGTCAAGGCAAGGATTGAGCTGATTAACGCGTCGGCATGGCGCGCGTGGCCCTCACAATGGCCAAGGCGCCCGCCACAATTGGCTCAGAACCCTGGCCGTAGCTTTGACATATGAACAGCGTGAATAGATCAACGAGCTAGGTTTTTGTTTATGCAAGGAGTTGGGGCGGCCGGCGACGCTTGCGCCAGACGGGAGGAGGTCGATTTCCGCACGAATTGTCAGAAAATGTTAAACCTGTTTTAAGTGCCAAATGAGACATTCAGCCCCATGATTCCGTTACGTGTCGGCGCAGCTCCTCAGGAACGAAAGTTTGGGCGCGCGGTCCATCTTACCATTACCGAGAAACGTCTTTGTGAGGCCTTGAGGGGGGCGTGATCCGATGAGCCAGGAAGAGCACCAATCAGACATCGATCCCGCCGAACCGGCGGGCCCCAGCGTCAGCAATGTTAATTATCTGGAGGTTCTGGTCCTCGCCGAGCGCCTCCACCGCCAATTCCTTGAAGTCATTCAGCTTGAGCTGGACACCCTCGGCGTGCGGGACATCAACAATGTGAGGGCCTTGATTCTGCTCAATATCGATGATGCGGAAATGACGGCGAGCGAGCTGTTATGGCGGGGCTGCTATCTCGGCTCCAATGTCTCCTACAACCTCAAGAAGCTGACAGAGTCGGGGTATGTGATTCAGGAACGGTCATCACATGACAGGCGCGTTGTTATTGTGCGCAATTCCGAAAAGGGACTGGAGCTGTGCGCGCTCCTTAAAAATATGAACGCGCGTCATCTGGAGGCGCTGGCCAAGGCCAATTTCCGCGATGAGGATCTGAACGTGTGTCGCTCAACCTTGCGGACCCTGCAGCAATTCTGGAGCCGCACGATCCAACCCGCGCGCCTGGGCATGGATCCGCGTTTCGGCTGAAGACGGGCTTATCGCCGGCCCGCTCTTACCCGCCCGAGAGATTACTCGACGAGCGTCGCGACAGCGCTGGATCCGATCGGCCTGACCCCATCGGCGGCGCAACTATTGGTGAAATGGGCGCCAGAGGAAAATGTCACATTATATGCGACGAGCTGGGTGCAACTGGACCCGTTCGAGGCGGCGTTGGTAAAATTCACCGCCTGGGTTGGAAAATAGAGGGCGCCGTTGACGACCATTGTTCCGCCGCCGCCGACATAGGAGGTCAAAGGGTTGCCGACGATGGGCGAATTGGAGTCCGCCCACATCGCGATGCCCGCCGTCGGACCGGTGGTCGGCGCGGTAAGATTGAGGTTGGCGCCGCCCTGGATGTTGGCGGTGGCATAACCGGCCGTGGCGTTGCCTGTCAGAACGATGGTCACGCCGGAGGCATTCACCGTCGTCCCGCCTGACATGCTAAACTGACCACCCACAATATAGTAAACGCCCGGGCTCATATCGACGGTGACTCCATTGGAGACGGTGAAACCACCGCAAAAGACACCCGGCGAAATGTGATAGGTCACACCACCCGAGCCATAGTTCGTGGCCGTGCTGTTGGGGCAAGTCATATTGGTTGAGCCCTCGACCGTGGAGATCGAAAGGCTCGCATAGGGGTCGGCGACCGCGGCCGCGCCCACGGACTTGGTCCCGCTGATGGTGACGCTTGAGCCGCCGCTCACGCAGTAGTTGCCAACAACCGACAGATTCTGGGCGAGAATCTGAACCCCGCCACTGGCTTCGATGGCGCAGGAGCCCGGCCCGTTATCTGCGATGCCGCAGCTCGAGAGGTCCACTGTGGCCGCGCCGCTTAAGTTGAAGTTGACGTTGAGGGCGCCCGGCGTGGAATTCAGAATTTCAACACAATATTTGCCGGTCGCCCCGGGCACGGCGACTGACCGCGCTGTTATTGAAGCGGATGTGAGTTCGAGCGCTGAAAAGGCCA
>Ga0116230_10004479_pt1 | contig 13695 bp, 9 predicted proteins | sample S1TSphfallax_3_FD_88678 | JGI IMG/M metagenome (GOLD analysis project Ga0116230, IMG submission 88678) | Host-associated microbial communities from peat moss isolated from Minnesota, USA - S1T2_Fd - Sphagnum fallax MG | ecosystem: Host-associated > Plants > Peat moss > Unclassified | place: USA...
GACTCTCCGCCAAATGCAGGTCGTTTCAAGAAAGGCGTGGATGGCCGGGTCAAGCCCGGCCATGACGTGCAGGGGCGATGTGTCAGCGTCAATGCCGGTTGGTATGAGAGACGGATGCAGGCTCTAGAGAAGCGACGGGATGCGGTTCAAGAAAGGCGTGGATGGCCGGGTCAAGCCCGGCCATGACGTGCAGGGGCGATGTGTCAGCGTCGATGCCGGTTGGTATGAGAGACGGATGCAGGCTCTAGACCAGGGACGGGATGCGGTCGGCTGGGGGGGTGTTGCGGCTGCGGTGGCAGCGGATCAGGCCGTCGATGATGACCATGCCGATGCCGGGCAGGTCGCCTTTCTGGATGCTGTCGAGGATGGTGGTTCCGCTGCTGTGCTGGGCCTTGTCCATCAGGACGAAGTCCGCGGCGCGGCCTGGTTCGATGATGCCGCAATTGAGCTTGCGCAGGCGGGCGGTGTTGCCGGTGGCGGTGCAGATGATCTGCTCGGCGGGCATGTCGCCGAGCGAGGACAACAGCGCGATCATGCGGAGGATTCCGAGCGGCTGCACGCCGGAGCCGGCGGGGCCGTCCGTCCCCAGGATCACGCGGTCCATCTGGTTGAGCTCGCGGGCAAAGCGCAGGGCCGAGAGGCCGGCGAGTTCGTTGCCGTTATGGACGATTTCGATGCCGCGGCCGCAGCCTTCGCACAGGCAGCGGATCTGCCGGAGCGGCAGGGCGGTGTGGCCGCCGTTGATGTGGCCGATGATGTCGGCGTCCGCTTCGAGAACGGTGTCCGCGTCGATGTAGCCGGAGCCGGGCACGCTGGGGCCGCCGGTGTGGATGGTGCTTTGGATGCCGTATTTGCGGGCCCAGGCGACCATTTCCTTTGCCTCGTATCCGGCCTTGACGGTGCCGAGCCCGACTTCGCCGAGCAGCGAGACGCCGGCAGCGGCGAGTTCCGCGAAGTCGGATTCGACCATGCCTTGTTCGATGACGGGGGCGCCGCCCAGAACCTTGACGCCGCCGGGTTTGAAATTCTGGTAGGCGCGCTGGGCCGTGATGGCGAGGGCTTTCAGGCCGACGATGTCGCGCGGGCGGCCGGGGAGGTGAACCTCGCCGGCGGAGATCATGGTCGTGACGCCGCCGTTCAGAGTGCTTTCGATCCAGCCGAACTGGTTCTGGCGCGGGGTCCAGTCGCCGAAGACGGGGTGGACGTGGCTGTCGATCAGGCCGGGGGCGAGGGTGACGCCGTTGGCGTCGATTTTGGTGGTGGCGCCGCCGGTGTCCAAATTTTTTTCGCGGCCGACGGCGGTGATGAGGCCGTGTTCGGCGACGATGCAATCGGCGTCCAGGATCGGCTGTTCGAGTTTTCCCGAGAGCAGGAGGCCGATATTCGTGATCACCATTTTGCCCTTCTGGGCTTCCGGTGCGGCGGCGAGGGCCATGTCAACGCTCCTTCATGCGGCGGGCGGCGGCGCTGACGGCCGCGATGATGTTCTGGTAGCCGGTGCAGCGGCAGAGATTGGATGACAGGACGTCCAGGAGTGCGGCATCGGAGAGATCGGGCTCGGCTTCCAGGGCGGCGACGGCGAGGAGCAGGAAGCCGGGGGTGCAGAAACCGCATTGCAGGCCGTGATGGTTTTGGAATTCCTGCTGCATGATGTGCAGGTGTTCGCCGGCCAGGCCTTCGACGGTGCGGATTTCGGAACCTTCCGCCTGCACGGCGAACATCAGGCAGCTGCGGATGGCCGCATTGTCCACGATGACGGTGCAGGCGCCGCAGACGCCGTGTTCGCAGCCGATATGGGTGCCGGTGAGGCGGCAATCCTTGCGCAGGGCGTCGGCGAGGGTGCGGCGGGGTTCGACCTCGATCTCGTAGGTTTTGCCGTTGATTTTGAGGATCATCGCGCGGCCTGCAGGGCGGCGAAAATGCGGGCGGGGGTGGCGGGCATTTCGTTGATTTCGACGTTGAATGGTTTGAGCGCGTCGTTGATGGCGTTCAGCACCGCCGCCGGGGCGCCGATGGTGCCGCCCTCGCCGATGCCTTTCGCGCCGGTGATGGTGGCGTCCGAGATGGTTTCGCGGTGCAGGATGCGGATCGGCGGGATTTCATGCGCGGTGGGGGCGAGGAAATCCGCGAGCGAGATGGTGAGGATGTTTCCGGACTCGTCGTAGACGATTTCCTCCAGCAGCGCGTTGGCGATTCCCTGGGCGACGCCGCCGTGGATCTGGCCGTCGACGATCATCGGGTTGATCAGCCGGCCGGCGTCTTCGGCGACGATGAATTGTTCGACGCGGACTTTGCAGGTGCCGGTGTCGACCTCGACGACGGCGATGTGGGTCGCGTTGGAGAAGGTGCCGAGCGGGTCGTAGAAGCCGTCATCGGCGAAACCGTTCCGGGCGGCGGCGATGTCGGCGATGGGGATGTGGCGGTCGGTTCCGGCGATGCGGGCGAGGCCGTCGCCAAGTTCGATGTCGACGGCGGCGGCTTCCAGGATGTCGGCCGCCTCGTCGATGATCTTGCCGCGGATTTTGCGGGCGGCGATCAGCGAGGCGCCGCCGGAGATGACGAGCGAACGGCTGGCGAAGGTGCCCCAGCCATAGGGCGTGTCGTCGGTATCGCCATGGACGATCTGGATTTGCGACGGGGCGATGCCGAGTGTGTCGGCGATGATCTGGGCGAGCGTGGTGCGCAGGCCCTGGCCATGCGGGGAGGCGCCGATGCGGGCGGTGACGAAGCCGTGCGAATCCATCCGCATGTCGACATTTTCCCAGCCGGGCTGGACGTCCATGCCGCGGGCGGCGAAGGCGGCGGAGCCGTAGCCGGTGCGTTCGCAGAAGGTGGAGATGCCGAGGCCGAGATGGCGGCCGGCGGCGCGGGCGGCGCGTTGCCGGGCGCGGAAGGCCGGCACGTCCGCGGCGCGCAGGGCGGCTTCCATGGTGGCGATGTAGGAAGCGTCGTCATAGACCAGGCCGGTGGGCGTGGTGTGGGGAAATTTGTGCACGAGATTGCGGCGGCGGATTTCCGCCGGGTCCAGGCCGATTTGTTCGGCGGCGCGATCCATCAGCCGCTCCATCGCCAAGGTGATGGCCGGGCGGGCGACGCCGCGATAAGGGGCGCTGACGCAGGTGTTGGTGATGACGCCGCGGGCGGTGCAGGCATAGGCGCCGATGTCGTAGGGGCCTGGCAGCTCGGTGAAGGACATCAGCGGTTCGACCGCGGCGGTGTTGGGGTAGGGGGCGTAGGCGCCGACATTGGCGGTGATGTCCGCGGTGAGGGCGAGGAATTTTCCGGTGGCGTCGAAGGCGCCGGTGACCTCGATCTCGATATCCCGCGAATGGAAACTTGCCATCAGGTTTTCCCGGCGGTCTTCCACCCAGGCGATGGTGGCGCGCAGTTTGCGGGCCGCCCAGACCAGCACGACGTATTCGGCGGCGAGGGACATTTTTTGCCCGAAGCCGCCGCCGACATCGGGGGCGATGACGCGCAGATCCGCTTCGTCCATGCCGAGCAAAGCGGCGATGGCGGTGCGCATGAGATGCGGCATCTGGGCGGTGCAGGTGAGGGTGACGCGGCCGGTTGCGGGATCGAAGGCGGCGTGGGCGGCGCGGGTTTCCATCGGCAAGGCGGATTGCCGGCGGGAGCGGATTTTGGTGGTGACGTGGTGCGCCGCCTGGGCGGTGGCGGCCGCGTGGTCCGGTGTGGTCATTGCGGTCTGGACCACGATGTTGCTGTCCATGCCGGGATGGATGACGGGGGCGTGGGCGGCGAGGCCCTCGGCGGCGGTGACCGACACTTGCGCGGGGCTGATGTCCAGCACCACCGAATCGGCAAAGTCTTCGGCCTGTTCCTCGGAATTGGCGATCACGGCGGCCACCGGCTCGCCGGTGTAGCGGACCACATCGCGGGCCAGGACGTGCTGGAGGATCGGGATGTAGCCGAATTTTCGGATCATCGGCTGGATCGGTTTGACGCCGTCCAGATCGGCGGCGGTGAACATGGTGACGCCGGCCGGGGCGGTGCAGCGTTCGATTTTCCCGGCGGCGAAGGGCGAGCGGACGAAGCGGAGATAGAGCGGGCTCGGCAGATCGGCGGTGAAATTGCCGTTGCCGCGCAGGAGGTTTTCGTCCTCGAAACGGGTGATCCGCTGGCCGGTCCAGATGGTCACGCGCGGCTGCCGGCGAGCGCGCGGGTGATGGCGGTGCGGACCAGATGGCGGCGGAAATCGGCGGTCATGGTGTGGTCCGTCATCGGGTCCAGGGACGCTGACGCCGCATCCGTCGCGCGGTTGAAGGCGGTCTCGCCGGGGGGTTGGCCGTTCAGCGCGGATTCGGCGTGCGGCAGGCGCCTTGGTGTTGCTTCCGCGCCGCCGATGCCGAGATGCGCATCGGTCATCACGCCGTCTTGCAGGCGGTAGGCGGCCAGGCACATGGCCATCGCGTAATCGCCGGCGCGGCGGCTGATTTCGTAGAAGCCCCAGCGATAGTCTTGCAGAATTGGCAGGAAGGCGGCGGTGAGAAGGGCGTCTTCGGGCAGGGCGGTGGCCATGACGCCGGTGAAGAAATCCGCGGCGGGAATGTGCCGCGTGCCGGTGCGGATTGCGGCCTCGACGCTGCCGTCCAGGGTTGCCAGGAGTGTGCACCATTCGGAGGCCGGGTCGGCGTTGGCGAGGCTGCCGCCGAAGGTGCCGCGGTTGCGGATGGGGGCGTGGGCGATGTGGGCGGCGATGTGGGGCAGCATCTCGCCGAGCGCGCCGCCGCAGACCGGTTTGGCGAAGTGGCGATGCGGGGTTGCGGCGCCGATGCGCAGGGTTTGCCCGGTGACCTGGACGCCGGACAGGGCGGCGATCCGCGTGATGTCGATGAGATGGGAGGGCTGCGCCATGCGGTAGGCCATCATCGGGACCAGGCTCTGGCCGCCCGCGAGGATGCGGCCGCCGGCGGGTGCGAATTCCGCCAGCAAGGCCACCGCCGCGGCGATGGTGTCTGGCCGGTGATAGATGAAATCACATGGTTTCACGCGGTATTTGCTTGCCTGTACTCATTTGTATGCTAATGAAAATGAGCCTAATTCAACCGGCTGATCGGGTCAACGAGATATGTCACGGATCGTTTCCCATTCGCCCGCGCCGGACACTGCGATCCGCTGCGATGCCTGTCCGGTGATGTGCTTTATCAAGCCGGGGCTGACCGGCGCGTGTGACCGTTACGGCAATACCGATGGGGTGCTGACGCGGACCGATCCGCATCTGTTCATTGGCGATACGATCACCGCGATCGGCGCCGGCACGACCTATCCGGATTATAAGCCGGCGCCGTTCATCGTCAGCGCCGAGGTGGATGGGGTGGATATGATCACCGTCGTCACCGAGGGGATATTTTCGTATTGCGGGGCGAAGATCAAGATCGATACCGACCGGCATCTGGGGCTTGAGCGGGCGGCGGTGCGGGTTGATGGCGAGGTTGTGGGGCATGTGACGACCGCGGAGTATGGGTCGCAGATGCTGGCGCTGGGCGGGGTGCATCATTTGACCGGGTCGGGCAAGAAATCCGGGCGGGTGACGTGCGAAACGTTGCTGAATTTGTGCAATGGCGGCGCGGTGGCGTTGAGCATCGATGACGGCGCCACCGTGATCGCGCAGGCGGGGGCGGCGCCGATCATCGACGGCGTGCCGGAGGCGAGGATGCGGGTTGGTTGCGGGTCGGCCACCATCGGCATGTTTGCCAAGCAATGGGTGGGGCTGGTGGATGAGGTGGTGGTGGTGGACGACCACATCACCGGCGTGCTGTCCGAGCATCAGGCGGGGAAATTGCTGGATGTTGCGGAGACGGGGATACGGATTCGCGGCCGCCGGTCCACCCCCGGGCGGTATTTTGAGGTGGCGGCGCCGGGGACCGGCTGGGGGGGTACGGATATTACCGAGCCGCGGCAGATTTTGGCGGCGTTCGATAAGAGGCATGCGCGGCCGGGACTGACGATGTTGATGGTGAGCACCACCGGGGACCATGCCGGGTATTTTGTTTTGGACGAGGTTTTGGCGCCGCAGCCGCAAGAGATGCCCGAGGCGCTGCGGCGCGCGGTTGCGTTGATCAAGGAGAATTGCGAGCCGGCGTTATGCTCCGTGCTGTTCATGGCGGGGGCGGGCGGGTCGTTGCGGTCTGGTGTGACGGAGAACCCGGTGCGGCTGACCCGATCCGTTGCGGCGGCGATCACGCGGGTGACCTGCGGCGGGGCGCCGGTTTATGTGTGGCCGGGGGGCGGGATCACCTTCATGGTGGATGTGACGAAGCTGCCGAACAACGCGTTCGGCTATGTGCCGACGCCGGCTTTGGTGGCGCCGGTGGAATTCACCATGACGCGGGCGGATTATGAACGGCTGGGCGGGCATCTGGCCGATGTGCGGAGTTTGGCCGAGGTTCGGGGCGGGTGAGCGGGCGGCTGCGGATCGGCTGGCTTGGCGATGGCGAGAGGCTGCATGTGCAGGACGGGCCGATCGATCTGGTGATACGGGCGTTTGGCGGGCGGCAAGAGATGGCGCGGGCGTATGAGGCGGCGGCGGCGCGGATGGGCAGCGTGCTGGATGAGTTGTGCGCCGAGCTGGCGCGGCTTCGCTGCGCGGCGCCGCAAGAGCTGACCGGCGCGGTGGCGCGGCGGATGAACGCGGCGGTACTGCCGTTTTGTGGCACGGCATTTATCACCCCGATGGCGGCGGTGGCGGGCGCGGTGGCGGACGAGGTGCTGGCCGCCATGCTGGCGGCGGCGCGGCTGGAGCGCGCCTTTGTGAATAACGGCGGGGATATTGCGTTGCATCTGGCGGCGGGCACGCAATTCACGGCGGGCATGGTGAGCCGGCCGGACCGGCCGCGACTGGATGCGAAACTGGTGATCGATGCGGGAGGTTTGACGCGCGGCGTGGCGACGTCCGGCTGGTCCGGCCGCAGCTTTTCGTTGGGGGTTGCCGATGCCGTGACCGTGACGGCGGCGAATGCGGCGGCGGCCGATGCGGCGGCGACGATGATTGCCAACGCCACCGATTTGCCGGGGCATCAGGCTGTGTCCCGCGCGCCGGCCGCGCGCCTGGACCCGCGGAGCGATCTTGGCGAAAGATTGGTTACGGTTGGCGTGGGGCGGCTGACGGCGGAGGAAAAGTGCCGAGCCATCGCGTCGGGCGCGCGGGTGGCGCGGGATTATCTGGCGGCCGGGTTGATCACGGGTGCGGCGGTTTATGTGCAGGATGAGGGTGAGGTGATCACCGAGACCGAACGACGAGGGGAGCGCGTCATTGCCTGAGATCCGGAAGTTTTTGCTGCAGACCGAAGAGATATTTCATGAGAACGGGCCGCCGCCGGCGCTGCCCTTGCGGCGCGCCGCGTGCCTGGCCGTGATCAGGAATCCGTTTGCCGGGCGGTATGTGGAGGAGATTCAGTTTTTCATGAAGGAGCTGGAGCCTTTGGGTTTGGAGATGGCGCGGCGGCTGGTGGCGGCTTTGGGCGGCGATGCGTCCGTGGTGCAGGGCTACGGCAAGGGGGCGATCATCGGCGGGGCGGGGGAGTTGGAGCACGGCGCGCTGTGGCATGCGCCGGGCGGCTATGCCATGCGCGGCGTGCTGGGAGACGCCAAGGCGATCGTGCCGTCCGCGAAGAAAGTGGGCGCGCCGGGGGCGCGGCTGGATGTGCCGGTGACGCATATCAACGCCGCCTATGTGCGCAGCCATTTCGATGCGATGGAGGTGGGGATTGCGGATGCGCCGCGCGCCGACGAGATGCTGCTGGCGCTGGTGATGACCACCGGCGCGCGCATCCATGCCCGCGCCGGCGGGCTGCAAGCGCGGGACATTGGGGGCATGGACGGGCTGCGTTAGGGCATGACGATACCCTATGTCCTGGACGAGCAGGTTGGGTTTTTGCTGCGCCAGGCGAGCCAGCGGCATGTTGGCATTTTTGCCCGGCTGATCGAGGCGGAGCTGACGCCGCCGCAATTCTCGGCGCTGGTGGTTCTGGCGCAAGGCGGCGCGTGTTCGCAGAATGAGCTGGGCCGCCGGATTGCCACGGACGGCGCGACGATCAAAGGCATCATCGACCGGCTGACCAGGCGCGGATTGACCCGGACCGCCGCCGACCCGGAGGATGGACGGATGCTTATTGTTTCCTTGACGGAGGGTGGGGCCGCTTTGGCGGCGCGTTGCATGGCGGTGGGGGCGGAGATTTCCGCCGCGACGCTGGCGCCGCTGAATGCCAGCGAGCAGCAGGTGTTTTTGCGGCTTTTGAAGCGGCTTTGTTGAGGATGGTATAAGCCAGGGCTTTCCGTATGGTCACCATTTCATGAAGGGTGGCGGGGTTAGGGGGTGTTTGGCGAACCAGGCGCCGGCGAGCTGCAACAGGCGGCGGTGAAAACCGGCTGAACGGCGCCGCCGACCCCGGACTTTTGGCGATTCTGGAGCGCCATATCGCGGAGCTGTTGGCGGCGCCCGGGGAGGCGGATAGCGCAGCACTTTTGGTCCGCCGGGTGATTGGCACCAGTTTGGGGCAGGACAAGATCACGATCGGATATTTGGCGGCCGCATTGGGGCTGACGCCGCGCACGTTGCAGCGGCGGTTGAGTGGGGAGGGAACCTCGCTCCGGCGGTTGTTGCGCGAACACCGGCAGGCGATGGCGGATTTGCATGTGGGGGGTGGGCGGCGCTCTCAGGCCAGCATTGCGGAGGCGCTTGGGTATTCGGACGGCACCGCGTTCTGGCGCGCGTTCAAGTCGTGGAACCAGACGACGCCGAGTGCTTACCGCAAGCAGAAGGGTGATGGTTGACGGGCCGGTTCGGTGGTTTCGTTTCAAGAAAGGCGTGGATGGCCGGGTCAAGCCCGGCCATGACGTCCAGGGCCGGTGTGTCAGCGTCAATGCCGGATGGTATAAAGCTACCTTGCTCTATACCCTCTCGTTCATCGCGCCACCTGCAGCGCCGCCAGCAGCGGGCCGAGCTGCGCGGCATGCTGCTTCCACCGCCCGGCCGAGCTGCGATAGATCGGGCGCCGCACCTGGTTTACGCTGGCTGTTTTGATCGGCCGTTTGGTCTTGTGGAAGTCCACGCAGGCCGGATCCCAGTCCAGCCCGAGAAATTCCAGCATTCGGCGCGCCTGCGCCTCTACATCTTCGACCACCGCCTCGTAATCCACTTCCAGAAAATGCGTCGCCGGCAGAACCTTGCGCCAATGCGCCGTCAGCTTCTGATAGTCACGATGAAACAGCCCGATTTCCGTCTGGTCATAGGAAAATGATTGCTCGGCGGTGAACAACTTGCTGTAGCAGGACAGGCAGGTATCCACGGGGTCGCGCCGGCAATGGATGATCCGCGCTTCCGGCAGGATCAGCCGGATCAGCCCGGCATAGACGAAATTCACCGGCATTTTGTCCACCACATGCCGTTTCCCGCCGCGCGCCAGCGGGACCACCTTGTCGAGATAGGACTGCCCGAGGTGCCGTAACTGTTCCGGCGTGAGCGTCTCCACGAAGGCCGGGAATTCGCCCAGCCCGGTGACCATGCCCTGGATATGGCCAAGCTCTCCGGCGCCGTGGATGGCGTTATGCGAAGCCAGGATCTGCTCCACCAGCGTGGTGCCGGAGCGCGGCATCCCCACGACGAACACCGGGACAGGCGATTCCGGCCCGGCACCGGCCAGCCGCGCCAGCAATTCCGGCGTGAACATGGCCGCCACGTTCGACATCCATTGGCTCACCGCCGCCGGGTCATAGCTGATGGTGGCGCGTTTCATCCGGTTGCCTTCATCCAGATGCCCGAGGGCCCGCGCCGAATCGCCAATGTCCAGATACGCCTTGCCAAGCGCGAAGTGCAGCAGCATCCGGTCGTTCACGGCGATATCCTCGCCCGATTCCAGCAATGTCCGCATGGCGTGCAAAGCCGGGTCGTCAGGTGCGAATTTCCGGACATCCGCGCGGTTGAACCAGGCCGAGACCGAGCGTGGAAATAAGGTCGCCACGCTGTCGAACGCCGCTTCCGCCGCCGCCGTTTCACCCTGTTCCATAAGCAGGATGGCCTGATTGATCAGCGCCTGTTCCGCCGCCGTGCCCGGCAGCCCGGTGGCGCGGTCATACGCCGCCCGCGCTTCCGCCGGCCGCCCGAGCGCCTGCAGGATCAGCCCATGGGCGTTATGCGCCTCGGCATTTTCCGGCGACGCCGCGATGGCCCGTTCCGCCGCTTCCAGCGCCGGTTCCAGCCGGTCCAGCTTTTTCAGCGCCATCGCCTTCGCCGCCAGCCCGGTCGCGTGCATCGGCGCGAAGGTCAGCAGCGCGTCGATCCAGCGCAGCGCCTCGCCATAGCGGCTGCGCGCCATTTCCACACCGGCCAGATTCACATACGCATCCGCCAGTTGCGGTCTCAGCTCGATCGCCCGGCGGGCATGTTGCGCCGCCTCTTCATATTCCGCCCGCTCGCTCAATAGATTCGCGAGGTTGCTGTGCGGCTCCGCGTAATCCGGCCGCATCGCCAGCGCCTTTTTCCAGTGCTGTTCCGCTTGCGCCAGCAAACCCATCCGTTTGCAGGTATTCGCCAGATTATTATACGCTTCCGCGTTGTGCGGCTGCAGCGTCAGCACCCGTTCCAGGCAGTGCTTACTGTCCGCGAACTTGCCGGCTTCCTGCAGAATGATTCCCAAATTATTCCACGCACCGGCGAGTGTAGGGTCCAGTTGGATTGCCCTTCGGGCCGCGGTCTCACCCTCTGTCAGCAGCCTTCGCTGCCGGCACATTTCCGCCAGATTGCTGCTGTACAACGCCGGCGCCCGCGGCGCCCGCGCTGCTTCCCGCAGATAATCGATCGCGCCGTCTAGATTGCCGTAGGCATGCGCCATCAGCCCCAGCAGATGCAGCGCGTCCGGCTGGCCGGGCCAGCTGGCCAGCACGCGCCGGCACAGCGCTTCCGCCTGGTCCGCCTGGCCGGCATTCCAATGCGCCTGCGCCTGCTGCAGCATGTCCGGCATGGCGGGCGGCCGCGCCGGTTCCGCCGAAGACGTCAAGACCGGTTGATTTGCCGACATTTTGTCTCACCCTTCCGTCCGCGGAAACCACCGCTTGCCAAATCCCGCTTGCCAAGTCCGTGACGCGGTGAAATCGTTGCGCCGCCGATTCATCACTGTAAGGGCCGTTCATTTCGGAAAAGTTAAAATTCCGTGCCGCCGCTTGCCGCCGCGCATGACCGGACGGCGATTCATCCGCCACCATCAACTGTCAATTAATCTTTCCCCCGTATGAATTTTTGCATGACCCCCGGCGAAACTCGATTCGCCGGGGTTTTCTGGAACAACAGGGGACGCTTTTCAGATGGCTGCCAACCGCAAAGATACCCGAGCAACCATGGAAACTTCGCGCCGCCGGCCGCTGCGCCTGGCCCTTCTGGCCGGCGTCTCTTTGTTGCCGATGGCCGGGGACCTGATCCTCGCCACCCGCGCGGAGGCGTCTGGCTGTACCAGCAACACCATCGTCTCCTCCTGCACCTATTTGTCGATATCCTCCGGGACCAGCCTGGCGACGATCTCCGGCACCGTCTCCGGCAGCGGTAGCGCGGTCTTCGTCAACGATGCCTCAGTTGGCACGCTCGCCAATAGCGGGTTGGTCTCCGGCACCTCCACCGGCATCCACAACTACGAAAACACGATCAACACGCTGATCAACAGCGGGACCATCACCACCAGCGGGGGTGACACGAACTACGGCATTCTTAACTTCGACGGCCATATCAACAATCTGACCAACACCACCAACGCAACGATTTCCGCCGGCAGCACGGTGATCCGTAACACCGGCACCATCGGCAACCTGACCAATAACGGCCACCTTAATGGCGGCCTCGGTCTCGGGATCAACAACGTCAGCCTCGCCTCAATCGGGTCGATCGACAACGGCAGCTCCGGCACCATCACCCAGTTCTACACCGCCATTTATAACGCCGGCAACGTCGGTACCCTGTCGAATTCCGGCCACATCATCAGCACGAACGACTACGGCATCTCCAACGATGGAAGCATCACCTCCATCGACAACGGCACCAACGCCACGATCCAGGCCTCGCATTCCGCGATATTAAACGAGGAAACCATCGGCACACTGACCAATGAAGGTCTGATCAAGAGCTCGGGTGACTACGCCATCGGTAATGATGGCGGTTTCATCACCTCGATCGACAATGGCACCAACGCGACGATCATGGCCGTTTCCAATACAGCAATCTATGATGATGGCAGCATCGGCACGCTGACGAATGCGGGCGTCATTGAGAGCACCTTTGATTACGCCATCGGAGAGGATGGCACGTTAACCTCGATCAACAATGGCGTCAGTGGGGAGATTTTATCCGGAGGCGCCGCGGCCATTTATAACGATGGTGGTGTCATCGGAACGGTGACGAATAACGGTCTGATCAATAGCAACGCTTCCGATGGCATAGACAACGACAGCGGCACGATAACCTCGATAAACAATGGCACCGCGGGGACAATCTCGGGCTCCGCCACCGCCGTCTATAACGGCGAAACCATCGGGACGCTGACGAATAGCGGCCAGATTACCAGCACGGGCAAGTTTGCTATCTTAAATAGCGACACTATTGCCTCGATCGACAATATCGGCACAAGCGCAACGATCTCATCTTACAACACCGCCATCTTTAACGAGGACGGTATCGGCACCTTGGTCAATAGCGGTCTGATCAAGAGCACCAACGGCTATGGCATCTACAGCGAAAATACCATCAACTCGATCGACAATACAACCGGCGGCATCATTTCCGGCGACACCAGCGGCCTTAGAAACCTGGGCGGGATTTCGACTTTGACCAATGAAGGGACGATCGAAAGCACGGTCAGAGGCGGGATTTCCAACCACGGTTTGGACGGCTCGATCAGCGCGCTCACCAATTCCGGACTTGTATCCGGTGGCAGCGCGGGCATTAATAACGAGTCCGGCTCCACTCTCGACACTCTGACCAATTCAGGGACCATCACCGGCGCCGGCACCGGCCTGTATAATGAGAGCCATATCAGCCTGGTGACGAATACGAATAGCGGGACCATCGGCGGCACTGCCTCCGTGGGCGTGATCAATGCCACCTACACGTCATCCGCAACACAGTATGCCGGCCTGATCGGCACGCTGTTGAATAGCGGCACCATCAGCGGCACGATCACCGGCGTGCGGAATTTCGGCGGATCGATCGGCACGATCAGCAATAGCGGGTTGATCAGCGGCTTATACGGCGCCGGCATTTCCAACAAAATCGCCGTCGCCACCAGCACCTCCACCCCCGAAGTGGTGATACGGCCTTTCGTGACGACGCTGAGCAGCAATGGCACGATTTCCACGATCTCGAATAGCGGCACCATCACCGGCATCACCGGCATTTATAACGACGACATCATCACCCAGATCATCAACAACGGCGACATCACCGGCACCACGTTCGGAGTCTTTAACGATTACGGTGGCACAATCGGCTATGTCGAGAACGAAGGCGAATACGGCACGATCAACAGTTTCCTCAATGACAACACGATCGGCGTTGGCGTCGATACGGCCTTCTACAACTCGAATGAGGGTGCGATTGGCACGGTGACCAACAACGGCACAATTGCAGCAACTGATCATGCGCTCTTCAACTATGATTATGCCAGTATCGGGACCCTGATAAACAATCAATTCGGC
>Ga0116230_10004480_pt1 | contig 13695 bp, 14 predicted proteins | sample S1TSphfallax_3_FD_88678 | JGI IMG/M metagenome (GOLD analysis project Ga0116230, IMG submission 88678) | Host-associated microbial communities from peat moss isolated from Minnesota, USA - S1T2_Fd - Sphagnum fallax MG | ecosystem: Host-associated > Plants > Peat moss > Unclassified | place...
AATAACCTAGGGTGAAATAACCTATAATAGCCAAAAGTGGAATCGTTGCAAAATAAATAAATAAATAAACCCCAAATATCATAAGGTAAATAATTTAAAATAATCAATAATAGCTTAGGGTAGCCTAACATTAGCCTACGAATAGCCTATAGTAACATACACTAATTTTAAAATATCCTATGATTAACATAGGAACCTAACCTATGGTAAGTACACATATATAGGTTAAAAATAATGTCTTAATAATATGTGATGACAAATCATTCTTTTTATTTAAGTAGTGATCCAATGGTAAAGACTTGTTTTTTAAGCATGGAAGTAAGGGGTTCAAACTTTCACACTTGCACCTTAAGTTAGTGAACTAAGTGCCTTAAGTTAAACTAGGTTTTTAAGTGTTTATCTTAAGCTAGGTTAGTAGGTGTTTAACCTAGCTTAGGTTATTAGATGCCTAACTTAAAGGTTAGCTTAAGTTCATATTCTAAATGGTTAAATGCCTAACATAACTTAATTATGAACAAGGAAGTTCATATAGTGAATTAATTATTAAATTTGATTAATTATTCATGAATTGACTATTAATGAATTCATTTATCCATAACAACTAATCCCTAATCACGAAAAGGTTGACCATTTTCACCATAATAAATTTGTCCAAGTTCACTCACTAGAGAAACATAAAGTGAACTTGAACACATATTGATGTAATGACAAAATCAAAGAAATAAGCTTTTTGAAAACATAACATGAGAATGACCAAACAAGAACCTAGAAGAAAGTGACGAGGAAGGGAATGAACTTGGTCTTCCAAGTTTTAATTCTCTTGGGAATTGGTAAGGGGGTGATGAACTCAAGGATGAACCCACCTCCTTTGGGTTTTGTAGTTCATGGAAACACAAATTTGGTGAAAAAAAATAGCAATGAATTTGAGGATGTTGAACCCAACTCCTCTAGGTTTTGCAACTTACGAACACACAACATAACAATGAAATAACAAAGTTTGGTGAAACTTGGTGACAAACTTAAAGACATCAAACTCAATTCATTTAAGTTTTGTATTTCATGAAAACAAAACATGATAATGAAATAAAAAAGTTTGATGAGACTTAATGACAAACCCAAGGAAATCAAACTTGGTTCCTTTGGGTTTTATAGTTTGTGAAAACATAACACAATGACAACCTTAATTTGGTCACAAGAAGGTGACAAGGAAGGGGACAAACCTAACTCCTCCAAGTTTTGGAGCTCATGAAAACATAACATGAGGATGAAAGAGGAAAATTTAGAAAAAGAATACAAACTCAAGGACAAAGAAATTTTACAACTTTTAAAAACACAACAAAGCAAAAAAACGAAAATTTAAAATGAAAGCGATGAACATGTCAACTTGGGTTCCGTAAGCTCCAAAAACACAACAAGGCAATTGTTAGGCCCACCCAATGTTATCCAAAAATAACAACCATCTAGCTATCCTTCTAGACACATGCAGTTTGTTGATTAAATATACCAAAGGCATGTGGTCTACATAAAAAACAAATTTGTTCCCCAACAAAAAATGTTTGAATTTATGTAGAACATAAACCATTGCTAAGGCAATTGTAGTAATATAATTTTTCTATTCTTTATTTAACAGTCTAGAGGCATATATTATAGGCTAGTCATATTTACCATTTGGGTTCTGTGCCAACATTGCACCTACTGCCAATAATGATGCATATGTGTGCATGTGAAACAATAACTGCCAATTTGGAGGTATTAGAATTGGTGGATCCATATATTTATGTTTGATTTGATCCCAAGCTTCTTGACATTTTATGGTCCAAATAAAGAATTTTGTTTTCTTCATTAGCTTTGTGATTGGTGCCATGATAAAGGCAAAGTTCTTGATGAAACATCTATAAAATTGAGCCATACCATTAAAAATTTGAATCTACTATGGGTTTGGAGGTACTAACATATTCATTATTACTTGAACCTTTTTATGGTTTGGTATTTTCCCTTATTTGGAAACTATGAACCCTAAAATTAATCCTGAAAATACAATAAATGCACATTTTTCTAGGTTAATTTTGATCCTATATTCTCTACATTTCTGAAAGCAAAGTTTGAGTTTCTTTAAATGACTATTTATAGACCATGAAGTCTCTTGAAAGTTGGTGGCCCATTTTAAACACCAAATGGCATCACCATCCAAACAAAAGCTCCTCAATATGTTACAAAGGTTGTTTTGTATCTATTCTTAGGGGTTATAAAAATCTAATGGTATTTTGAATTACCATCTAAAAATGAGTAGGCTTCATACCTTGCTACAATGTTCAGTACTTCATTAGAAAATGGCAAACAATAAGGATCTTTTTGGTTGTTTTATTCAACTTTTCGAAGTCCACACAAATTTTCTATTTTCTATTCTTCTTAGGCACTGCCATTAAAGGTGATAACCATGTAGCCTCTTGTACTAGTTAAATGAATCTTGTTGATAATAGTTTGTCAATACCATGTTTGATAGTTGCAACATAATTAAAGTTCAATCTATACCTTGTTTGATGTGCTAGCAATATTGAGGTATCTAACTTAATTCTATGTTGAGCCAATTTTAGAGGTATGCCTTTCAGATCCTTATAAGTCCAAGCAAACACATCTTTGCACTCCTTGAATAACATCTAAAGTTCTTCAATTTTTTCATGTGTCAATTGTGCATTAACTTTGATGTATCGTGGATTTGCTTTTGTGCCAATATTCAACTTAACAAGCTGTTGTTTTTTTAGTCAAAGTCCAACCTACTATTTAAAGATTATATACCTGTATTTTGGCTAGTGTTTCATCCACTTCAATATTTGCTTGGTTATGATGATAATATGTTTATAAATAAACATGATCTTCTAATGATATTTCTAGTCTGACATTAAAGTCTTCTGGTTTTGTTATTGAAGGCACCATTTATATTCCTATTTGATCTCATGTCCCTTGTTTTAATTCAAATTTTTCATTGATCTTAATTTTTGACACTCCAATACTCAACAATGAAATTGTTTCACCTGAGATAATTTGATCTGCCATTCTAAGGTGGTATGGAGTTGGTCTTGGTTTGGGTAAACCTAATTTTGTTTTGAGGTTTTTTGTTATGATGTTTATACTTGGCCCTCCATCTAACAAAACATTCTCAACAATGTTCCTCCCAACTTGTATTTGGATAACTACCATCTGGTTATCTACTTCTATAGATGTAGTGTTTATTTTAGAATGTGTCTTAACCACTATGGCTACATTATGCTCTAACATCACTTTAGTAGCTATATTAGGTTTTTCTAACTTTAGTTTCTACCACATATTTTTAAAGATTTGGTGTTATTTTTAGCAATTGACCTAACCTGAAAGTATAGGTAGTTTTGAGCATTTGTTTACTAATATCTTGGAATATTTGTTCCATTGACATAATTATGTTGATAGGATTAGCAATCAAACTTTGTGATACAATTAGTTCTGTGGACACCTCAAATTTTGGTGTTCATGCCCAATTTGTATTCCATTCTACTTTCTCCTTTTGAATTAGATTTCTAATGGGTCTTTTGCTTGCATCTCCTATATAGTCTTAACAAAAGATTGTTGTAGTGTTTGCTCCTCTTCCTAATCAACAACAAATTTATTATTGATTGGTTTTTCTGTTTTTGAACACCTATTTTTCAATAACCTTGCTCCTAGTGACGACCATGTTGACATCCACTATATGAACTGAAGGATTTGCAATTTTAGGCTCTACCATAGTTTGTTTCTTTGTGGTTTTCACTCCTTTGTTCTTAAACATACTCTACATGTCATTGTACTTAAGACAATCTATGATCTTATGTCCAGTGTCACAACAAATATAAGAATACATCACAGGTCTCTATATTTTAATATCTTGAATAATAACCTTTGAGATTGCAAGAATGAAATCTTCCTTTTTTTTGACTCTATAGGTTTCAACATTATGATTTTTCATGTGACAATTCGTACAGTACATCCTATTTTCTCTAAAATTGTCTAAGGTTTCTAAGTTAATATTATCTTACTACTATATGGTATTGGTAGATTATTTATAGCCTCTACTTTAGAAATTCCTTCTTCACAAACTAAAGTTGTTTCCTTATGTTGTTGCAAGGTTTCTCTCTTCATGCTTGTTGTTGATACATGTAGATATGGTTGTAATCAAGATTTGAAAACAATAGTTAAGAAACTATTTATTGTCCCATGTTGAAGACTATTAGCCAACTTAAATAATATGTCATAGTAGATTTCCATTCTTTCTTTCTTCTCTTGCTTCATGTTTTTGAATTGTAGGTAAATTTGTTCGTCATTCTGAAATTTTTTGTTCATTTTACAATAAGTTAACTATAATTCTACAAAAGTACAATATGGGTAATCTCCAATATAATTGTTACACCAATCAAACACAATATCTTTCAGGGAAAAACTAAACAAATTAACAATTTTTGCATCTTTTGTTTCACAATTTTCTTTAATGGTAGCTTTAAAAACTCTAACATGGGCATATGGGTTTAAATCCTTCACATACTCAGGATAGTTAAGTGGCAACAATAAGGCATGTTTGGTGGTAATGGTGGTCTGTTTGGATTCACCATAGGCAATCCAAAATACCTTGGAGGTCTTGGAAGTTCTAGTGGTCCTAGTAGGTCTAAGCCACCTCCTCCTAGATCTAATGGCTAATCAACAAAAAATTTATTCATCTCTTTGGGCATCTCTTCATGCACACTCACAAGTTATGTTCCTTTTGGAATTTGTGGTTTGGACCTGATACCAACAATATTATGGATTAGTGTTGAAACAAATGGAGTTTCAATAATTGTAATTATAGGTTGAGTCATTGCCACAAAATATAATGGTACAAATTTTACTAGTTCCATTCTGAAATTGGAAATTTTTGCATAGGTAACTCCAACATTGTTGTGATGTAACAAACATGGTGTAGGAGCTATAGAAATAAAAACTACATCTACCACAGTCTAAACTATCATTTCCACTTTGTTATCTCTTTAAATTTGTTCCCTAAATCTATTTAAAATTTTGACCTTCTCATGGTATAGATCCTCTAGCTCAATATATCCATGGTTCTCTACTCTTGCAGGTTCTAAATTTAGATTTTGTAAATGTTCAACAAATCCTCGCCTCACATTATTTTCAATAAATGGACATTCATTGATTTGATGTCCAATTTTATGGCAATATGTGCAACGTGGAGAGTTAGGTTTTGGAACTTTGTTTACACTATGAATTCCTTTGCTCCAATCCCTTGGAACTCCTCTAACAATGCTTCCATTTTGTTGATTAAATTTGGGTTCATTATACCTTGCTTTAACAACCACAAATAGACCTTCTACTACTATTGGTTTTGCTCTTGGTAAGATTATAGTTTCTTGTCTAGTTATAAGTACCAATTCAATTCCTTTGGGCATTTTGATACCCTAAGTTGTGGCTTCTTACTCAACCAGATAATGAATCGGAGGTTCAAAATTTTGAGCTCTTTGTTCAAACTTTTCATTTTCATGGTCTTCTCGATAATAAGGAGGTGACACAAATTTTTACCTTGGTACTACTTCCTCCCTTTTTGACCTATTGAATCTTTGTTGTTTTTAAAAATCAAAGCATCAAAGTTATGTTGTTGCATCAAACTTGCTGATTCCAACACAATTATTTGTTGAAGTTCAAATTCCCAGTTCCTTCGTTTCAACCTATGAATCTACATTTTCAATAGGACATTATTCTCTCTTGGAATTTTGTTGCACACTCCTAGTGCGCCTTTGTGCTTCACCAGTTTGCACTTCATGAGGAATAATTGATGTTGCCTAAGGTGTTCTATGGCTGCAAGTCTCTTTTCTATCCATAAATGTTTTTGTTTTGACTCAAAAACTCTTATAGGTTTTACAAATTGTTGATATACCTAATTTGCATTCAAATTGTTGTTAATGGAAACACCATTTTCCACTTGTTCATGTTATATAACCTGATCTAATTGTCTCCTTAGACTTCTAGTTACAATTCTATTTTCCATTTATCCACATTTTAATTCAAATATGAACAAACTTTTGCATTAGAACAAAGTCCTCACAATTAGCTACTATGCTTAAATATGTTTCTTGAATAAAAAATTATAATCAAGATTTGAAAAAAAATGCAAAAAATGAAACTAAAATTCATTATCTATCTTTAGAAACAAAAATTTCAACAACTAGACATAAAAAACATTATGAAATTCATTTTAAATTCATGCCTTGGGATGGTTGCCAAATGGTGAATACAAAATTCCTAATCCTAGGTCTAAATTTGGACTGAAACATATCATAAAACTAATATTAATGAAATCAGGTCATTTAGACCTACTCATATATAGTTTTAGAATTTAAATCCAATTGAGAAAAACATCAAAACAACAAATTTGGCTATGGAATTGAAGTTTTTCCAAAAAACAAAGTGCTATTGTTTCATACTCCATCAAAACTCAATGTTCTACAATGATCCTTTCTCTTCCTCTTCTCAAAAGATATTCATAAAAGAAATAATAGTCTTATGTTCTATTCAAATTCAAATGGTGATAAAAACTATGTAATCTAGCTAGTAATTCCTAAAATAGTAATGAGGTAAGTAAAAATATACTAGCTAACTATTACCATATGTAATTACTCTCTTAACATTCTTCCTCATTTACAACCCCATTAATAAAATTGTTGCAGAGCAAAAGTTCTAGGCATTTGGTGTTGCTATCCAAATGTTTTGTTATTACTATGGTGTGGACAATGCCATTACCCTTAATGCTTATGAGGTTATTCCCCCAATCATGCATAACCTTAACATCTTGTAGCCATGGACGACCCAACAACATGGAGTAATTGGCATCTAGTAGGATGCTTTTCATCACTATGAAGGTGATGACATATGGAATACCATGGATATGGATTTTAAGATCTTGGATTAACCCTTCTGGTTTAATTAAGGTTTGGTTTGCCATCCTAAGGGTATAGGGTGCAAGTTTCGAGATAGGTAATCTTAATTTTTTCTTCAAATCCTTAGTGATAATGTTGACACCCAACCCCCCATCCAACAAGACATCTTCCACTATGTATTTCCCCATGTGCACTTGGATTATTGCCATGTGGGGATTTATGGCAACTAAACCTACATTAGAAGGTGGACCTTGAGGATGGGTTGGTTGGCTATTAAGAGATATTTTGGAAACCACCTATTGTTTTAAATTAGGGGCCAAATGCATGAGTTGACCAATAGTAAGAGTATGCTTATTACTTAATAATTGTTGACCAATTTTTTGGAACACATTTTGCTTTTTGATAATTGTTCCATTGTCATTCTGGTTTTTGGTGGTCAAGATGGCTCATGCATCGGTGGTTGGCTCCCCAGTGATGTTTCCAATGTGGTTTTCAATGCTTGCATTTGTTGGATGATTTATTCGAAGGTCTTTTTTTTAACAAAAGAATGAATTGCAAAAACAATGAAGTTTTGGAAGAAATAATACCCACTTGTTTAGTGAAGACAAATAATTTCTACTAAATTTCTCAACAAGACAGTTATTAAACTATAAATTTTGGTTCTATATCCATGAAATGGTCACCAATGTTAGGCCCACCCAGTGAATTCTTGAGTGTTTTTGGGTACTTGATTGAAAATCAATAAATATTTGAACACCTCAAGTTAGATCATGTTAATGACAAATAATCACTTTAAAGCATGGGGGAAACAATTAGGTGAACATCATAAACTTAACATCTCACGATTTAAAAATGGAAATCGTGTAACATTAGTTCATTCATAATTTGTATGTTTCACACACTGATATCGTGCATGGAAAACACACTTGACACATGAATTTATTGGAAGATAAAAAATTCATATGACATTTGTTCATTCATAAGTTTGTACTTTGTTTATCAACACATTTATCCATGTGTTAAACATGTTTTCAATGCATGATATTTGTGTGTAAAATGTACGAACCTATGAATGAACGAACTTCGCACGATTTTCATTATTAATTTGTTGCATGTTAAATTTGCGATGAATAACTACCACTTTCTCTTAAGAAAAACAAGTAAATAACAATAAACAACTCTGCAACATTTCCGAAGCTAACAATCAAAGGACAAGTAGGAAATACAACTTCAACACACTTTGCAAAGCAAAAACTTGAACAAAAATGAAACTCATTTCATTCGAAGAGCTTCAAAGTGCAAAAAATTGCATTATAGTTGCATCAAAACAAAGATCAGGAAAAAGACTTTTCGAGCTTCCCCAAGAGAAGATTTCAAGCTTGTAAGAAAATGGTGGGGGTTCTAAAAGAAATGAAAATCCTTAGAAATCCTCTTAAACTCCAAGTTACCCAACCTTATCCTACATTTAAAATCTAGAATTAAAGTCAAAAGTGATAACTAATTTTTCAATTCTATTAATAAACAACTTTTCAAAATTGGTTATGTACAAATTTTAGTTCTATCATAAAATCAGTTCTAATGTAAAATCGATGGTAATGTAAAATCAATAAAGTCTAATTTTCGGTTCCAAAATTACAACTCTTCAAATCTAGCTTAGAAAACTTCCTGGCTTAGAAAACTTCCTAGCCTTAACAACAATGATATCATGGAGGGCGATGAACTCCTAATATCTCCAATGAGCACTTGAAACCATCAATTGCACAATAAAAAACATATCAGCAAATAATGGAAGAGACTACAATTGGTGCAAAGGTGCGAACACCAAACCCAAAACCCAAACCCTTTTGCAACACCATTTAAAAATTAGGTTTAAACAAACAAAGGGTTTTCTATCATCATAGATTTTCTCACCTCTTTGTGAGCATCAATCTTGGCCATTGATGTGTGATGAACATTTTTGAACAAAATATTAAACAAATTTCTCTTTCATACAATTCAATTAAGGATTAGATCTTATGCAATTGTCAAATGGTCATAGTTCTTTAATACGGCACTGAATACTATTTGGTCACAAGATGTTTGGTGTTTGTTTAACTTAATTTTCCAGCTAGTGGACCCCCTTCCTTTGGGGAGGTATGTCACATTTGTTTTTCCACCAAATGACCTTTCATTTAAAGGACTATGGGTGTGCCCGAGATGGGGAAGAATGTATCTTTAGACCCCATGACCTGAAAAACAACAAACAATTTGCCCTTCCTCTCAGGATTCTTTATGTGTTGGGTTACTGACCTGTTTACCCTAGTGGGACAAAATGAATAAATAAATAATGGGTAGCTGCATTAAATTTCCGATGTTTATTCTGTTCATTTGCACATGGCATATCATTTAACTTGCTCATAAATCTTGTAACTTTTAAATTTCATCATGTCAAAATTTCATAACAAATGTCCCAATTGCCAAGGAATATGATGCAACTACAGGTAGTATGAACAAAGTTAAAAACCATTTCATTACAAAATGGTTCAGTAAATTCCAAGATGTTTGAATGCATGTGAAACAAAAGTCTTCATGTAGCCAATTATTTGTGAGGGGATTGTGTTACTTGCCATTAGCATTGGATGGACCAATGAAAGTCTGTTTGGAGCACTTCCTATCACAGTCTGAAGTCCCAAACTATAATTTCAGTGCTCCCAACATTTCCTACCATGTTTAGAGATGACCACTCCTTTTCCCTCTCTGCAGTTTTGCTATCATGGTAGGAGGAGATGGAAAAGTTTGATGACAAAGGGAAGGACCCAAAACTCCAGTAGAGCCCAACTGAATTGTTAAGAAAACAGGACCATAGTGTTCATGTACTTGAGTATCAACATTGATTTGATATCTGGTCGGGGCACATTGGAACATAGGGAAATGTGCAGCTGCTCAAAGGTAGGAGTCTTGAATTCCCCAGTTCACACCATCCATGGCATTAATAGTTTGATATACAGGAGGATAAATATCAGCCACAAACAAGACTTGAGAGAAGCTGTAAACAATTTGCAACTCTAGAAAGCAAACATGTTGAAGAATGGCTTCATGCAATAGAGACACTCCACATTTTGTCCTCATGTCTAGACCTGAAAATGCAGATCACCAACAGTGTAATGAAGAGGGCCAAAGAAGCCCGACATAATTCACCATGATGCTATAGGGGGCTGAGGTGGAGAGTGGGGTATGGGGAGGGACTTGTGAGTTCACTGAATACAAGGAGAGAAGAAAAGCAGGAAAAAGATTTAGTGAAGGCACTGGGATCTGGGTGTCAATGAAATGAGATAAAAAAGGTGAAGTGAAGACATTGCCTTGCTTGCCAAGGCTAGATGCAAGGACTTTTTACACAAAACCACCACCCTCACCAGACGTTTGTGCAGACACTCATAGTGCCCAAACCCTGGTAAACAAGACTGAATGTATTTAAGGGGAATTCAATGACTGGTAGTTCGTAGGCACAGTTTATCACAAGAGAGTTCCCCCCCACCCCCACCCCCAAAAATCATCTCCAGTGAAAAAAACAATATACAAAAGAGGATACACTGGAAGCTAAAGTAATAACATAAATTTGACCTTCATACAAGGAGAAATTATTCGCAGCATACCAACAACATGTCTGCAGTGACAAGAGGAATCCACAAGACAGTATAGATTGCTCCCACCTTTAGATCATTGAATCTCCTCCACAAGTAGAGAAGAACAGCATCAGCTTCTGAATAAAATAAACTCAGATTACATACCATTTTCTCGGAGCCATTAGTGAAATAAGCATCTGAAGGCAACATCCTACAATCTGAGCAAATGAATAGTGATGGACATTCTAAAGACAATAAACACAAGCTCCCCAACTTTCTAGTACCATGTTGGGTTCAATCATCAAAACAAAAGAAATGCATTTCAAGAAAAGACAAGTTCTAATATGATCCTGAACTCACTCCTTGGGGTCCTTTCTGAGTCATTCCCAAAAATCAAAACGGTTCAGTGTGCTCAGCAAACCCATCAAAACTAATCTAGATTTTCCGTGATGGCACTTTTACTATAGCAAAAATCTTTTTCATTTCTCACATGCCACATTGCCTGCAGGCGTGAAGAGAATCACAAACCCTTTAGCTTCGTATGATACAAGCCTTGAATAGCTAGATAGCCTTCCAAGTGGAATATCTTGTTGCCTCACTATGGAGAAGGAAGCAAATGGTTTAGATGACTTTCAAAACACTCTGTGCAGTCTTTCTAAGCTTCAACCCTCTGCAATCCTTACATTATACTATATGTTTTGTACAAAAAACTCCCAAGAACCCCCCATCTCATTCATGGTACGTCAATGCTCCTTTCTGTCCTGCGATACAAGGACTTCGCTCGCACACTCTCTCAACTCCAGGTCGTCTCCCGTGGGCTTAAGACCGGTGGTACGTAGAGGCAGTTAACGAGAAGTCTCGATGGCCGCTATTCCTTTCTTCAGCCAGCACCCCCGCAAACGCAAACAGCAGAAACCGAATTCAGTGTTGGTATCGTCTGTGGCCATCACTCTGAGACGCAACAATATTGGAAGATGTGCATTAGACGAAGCAGAAGAGTCCTGTCAGTAAAGCTAACAAGAAAACCAAAGCGTTGCTGAAGCTTTCAAAAAAGGAGGAAGAAAAATCGACCAAGAACCCCAGCGATGGGGGCGTAAGACTAACAAAAAGAACTGGGCACCATACTAGGCAATCATTCGGCTGTCACCGCTTTCACCAATGCTGGACGATTTCAACATCTCCAGCAGCAACGGCGTTTTTTCGGCGCTCCTTCCCGTAGACTTGGACATGTCGACCTCCTCCGCTATGGAGCCGGTTAGAATCTTGGCAAAAAGTTCGTTGGATATGACGAACTTCATAGTCCCGGTACCTTGTAGTTGTTGCTGAGGGTCATCAGCTCGACAAGGAGAAGAAGAAGAGGCACTGCCCAAGTCGTCACAGTTGGATTTTCTGCTCGCGGGAAAGGGAAGAAGGAAGTAAGTTTCCCAGGGCGTGAGGATCGTATGAGGCGGTAAGAGCTTCACCTCGTGCATGAGCAAGAGAGAACTGGAGTGGCACACAAAGTGGCCGGAATATTCTTGAAGCAGGTCGGCGACGCGCATGGGGCTAAAAAATGTCAAAACTGCCCCGTTCCCTCGCAAGACTGTCACGAATGGTTCGTCCTCCTTAGCACCACAAACAGAAGCGTTTCCCATGATGAAAAAAGAATCTCTCTCTCTCTCTCTCTCTCTCTCGCTCGCAGAATACAACTTCTGCCGAAGGCTCAACCCTTTGAAGCCAAAGCAGGTAGAACACGCAGTAACCAACCTCCGCCGAAGCGGTGGACTACCAGTCCCCAAAAAGCAAAACCACGGTTTGTCCTACTCCTCCGGCCATTGAAGAAGCGCCCAGACCCGTTCGCAAAGACACCACACAAACGAGACAACAAAACATATACGCAACCAAATAACACAAGTACTTGCGATCTCAAAACCCCGTGAAATGACAACCGATTTGTCAAGCAGCAAAAAGAAGAGAGAGAGAGAGAGAGAGAGAGAAAGTGAGAGAGAGAGAACTTTTAAGGATGCTCAAAGTGATTCGAGCTTCACAAGGTGCCAGAAATAGTGAGAATAATAAAATTCAAAAGGTTATATCGAAACGCGTCCTCATTTTGCAAAAAGCAATACAAAGACCTGAACCGACCGTCAAGGAAAAAAAACCACCAACTGATCGCAGCTTCAACACAGTTCCAACGTAATAATAATAATAATATGCTAAGCAAAAAACAACCGATTACACAAACCTTCACCCAAAAGCATAAGCAATAGACGGTCGTTTTAGAACATCTTCAATTTCACGCAAACCTTGAAAAATAAAGAAGACTCGATCGCAGTAATACACATTCTTCCAAATGGGTAGAGAGAGGTTTAGGGTATTAACCATCTCGCGGTCCATGAGCACCCCATGTTCATTGGATTAACTTGGGTTGGGTAGCAGCTAGGCAGCACCTGCCTTGTCGTAAGGAGGGCTCTTGTTAACTTCGTAAAGAGACAAGTCCAATCGGATGCTACATACAATACATTAATATGCCATCGTGAGGCCTTGTATCCTTATTCTCTACTAAATTTTTAAACATTCAAATTGGGGTTCTATTTATTTATTTATTTAAAAAAATTAGGGCCACCTGACCCATGTTATATATCTATATATAATATTTATATATAGACAAAATCTGCCAATTATTAGGTAGAGTATCTCTCTGTGAGGTGGCAACTTTTCTTTCATAAACACCTCGCCCAAATTCCTAGTGTATATGACAAAGAAATTTAGGCCTGTTTCTTTACACCTGATAAAACCCTTTGATGAGGGCATCACAAAAATCGGGGCTCACCCTCATCGGCACCCTCATCGGCTACCATGTCAGGTGGGCCACATATATCCACCCTCATGGGCACCCTCATCGGCTACCATGTCAGGTGGGCCACATATATCCATAATGCACTCATTCTACGGCTTTACCCGACACAAAATGCTAGCACGTAAAAATGAATGCTTGCAAACAGTAAAATTTGGAGTAGTATGTTTTCTTGACTTCCTGCAGGGACTTCGTTACTCTGGACTTTTTCAAACATGTTTTCTATAGGTAAAGTGGGTGAGGCTATATGGTTTTGTGTTCAGATCAAAATCAGGTTGGTCTTGCTAACAATATCATGTGTGAAAGGTTGTTTCAGATAACTTTAGTA
>Ga0116230_10004481_pt1 | contig 13693 bp, 11 predicted proteins | sample S1TSphfallax_3_FD_88678 | JGI IMG/M metagenome (GOLD analysis project Ga0116230, IMG submission 88678) | Host-associated microbial communities from peat moss isolated from Minnesota, USA - S1T2_Fd - Sphagnum fallax MG | ecosystem: Host-associated > Plants > Peat moss > Unclassified | place...
CCATTTGATCGACCAGTATACCTCTGAATGAATATTCTTCTCTGAAGATTTTGATCAAGCGAAAAAATATTCCATTCCTTTCGGCGTTTCATCGCCAAAACATTGACCATTTGTTTGAGAGAAGAAGTCTATGTACAGCTCCATTATCCTAAACCGGCCAGTTTCTGTCCATAGCAAAACGTTGAGTCCACCTCTAGTAGTAGAGCTATATAATGCCTAGCTCCCTGACAGTCTTATAGATCAGGACCACATTGCATGAGAATTTCAGAGCTCTAGTTCTAATTGCAATCTCATGTTGAATCAGCTAGTGAGTCTGTGAGGCGCAGCTGGTCGATGATCAGAGTTTTCATCTGAACTCATTGCTCTGGTACCAGCAGCCCATTAAAGGAAAGTCTAGCTGCAATTGGGTGCAATTGGTCAAGACTCGAAATCAAAGACTGAGTAGCTGACTACTGTTCCTGATCTGTAGCTATAGCAATGAGTACTCCTATTACAGTTAGCACTTTTGCTGAGCAGCCTAGTAATTATGGAGCTGCTGCTGCCGGAGTACTACTACCCAAGAGCACAGATTTACTACGGGCCACATCTACAACGTCTAGTATAAATGCTGCTGCTGCAGCAGCTGATTCTAATAATTTTTGTTTGTGGCTGTTGGATCTGGTGAAGGCTGTGGTGCAGAGGATGTCGAGAACAGCCGAGAACTCGCAAGGAAAATCCACCGACATCTTGACCCAGCTCTCCAATATACTGCCCACCGGCACGTTCATGCTGTTCCAGGCACTGGCCACCCTCAGCACAAACGATGGCCACTGCGGCCACACGGACAAGGTGGTGACTGGTGTGATCATCGGTATCCTCAGCGTCATCTGCGCCTTCAGCTGCTTCACGGACAGCTACAAGGCACCCACTGGCGTTGTTTACTACGGCGTTGTCACTACACAAGGGCTGTGGAATCCCTTTTTCGTCGGCTCCGGATTGCCGGATGTTACTGGCCCTTTTTATACCGGTGGGAATGGAAAATACAATCTCAGGTACTACAACTACAACAACTACTACTACTATGCAATCTTGAATTCTATAAGATCAGAGTCTGATTCACAAAAGTGTACACTAATTGCAAGTTGATCTTTTTTTGCAATTCATGAATGTCAAAACATGATCGATCATTATATGAATGAACTTAAGATTGAATCTTATAAACCCATATATTGTGGTTGGTAGTACGTAACAAATTTAGTGAAACCCATGAAATTCCATTCTCATCTTTAAACTCCAGGACCATAATTGATGTATGAAATTCTACTACTGTAGGTTTTTCGACTTTGTGAATGCGAGTTTGTCCGTGATGGCATTCATGGTGCTCTCACTTCTGACAGCTCCTGTCAAGACTTGTTACTACCCGCACATTCGAAGTGCGGTGGTGAACTCCTTGCCACTTTTGGTGGGTGCCATCATCGTGATTGCGAGTCCGTATGCACCACCTGCCAGAAATGGCTTTGGTCATGCCATTCCTGAATCGGCTACCCCTGCAAGCTCTAGCGCTACTACAAGCTTGCTCCGCAGCTCCAGCACTACAAGCACAACATAAAACCAAAACATAATACCATCATCACCCCCAACAAACACTTCATGTTGTTCTCAATACAACAACTTCCTTGATTCCTTGTATTCATGCAACCCATTCCCCTACCAATTTCTCAATGGACATGGATTTATGCCAAGGATGTATTTAATTTGCCATTTTTGGTGCACTCATTCATGTATTCATGTTATGTTCTTGACTAGCTTTCCCTATTACAAAATGTGAGTACAGTTCACTAGTTCCCGATCTTTGGACCAATTACAAAATGTGAGTACAATTCATTAGTTCCTATTCATTGGATCAGTTACAAAATTTGAGTACAATTCATTAGTTCCTATTCATTGGATCAGTTACAAAATTTGAGTTCAATTCATTAGTTCTCGTTCACTTAGTTCTTGTTCATTGGACCAAGGAATCGACTCAATCCCCATTAGTTTCTATTCAATGGGACCAATGAATTCACTCAATCCCCACTAGATTTTAATCGATAGGATTAGTAAATTCACTCAAAATCAAGTTAAAACATTTGACAATTAGGGATTCATTTTGTTGTAATGTTTTTTTTATCAACTTAATTACTATACATTATGCTTATAGTTAGCCAAAATCTTGGATCTACTATTAAATTGGAGTTTTGTACAAATGGTGTGTTTGGTCTTGCATCAAATGGATCATCATCATTTGTGTTGTCTAAAGAAAATTTATAAATCAGCTTGTTAAGAGTGTATAAGTAGATTGACTTTAGTCGTTTGAATTTGATCATTGGATTCAACAAGAAATGTTTTTCGTGGGTTGTCACAACTTTTAAGGATGGAAGATTGTGGATTATTTAGTAGATTAATTTTTTACTATTTAACCAAAACTTAGTATATGGATTTTTAATTTGAATTTTTTCACATTTATTTGAATCATTTAACATAACTTGCAATGATTACCAAAATTTTCAAATGACAAAATATAAATAAATCATGTTATAGTTTCTAATTTTTATTGTTATTTAACATTTTTTTGGTTCCTTTGGATGCATTTCTATCCATATTTTTTTCATTATTTTTTTTCAAATGCTTCGAATCCATGATCATTTGCTTAAGGTCAAAGCATTGTTGGAGTACAAAAAAGGACTATCTTTTTTTATATACAATGAATTTTTTCATTTATACATATTGTTATAACTTAATGGCACATTCATATTGAAAGTTTGATTTTTTTCATGGATAGATACATTACTAAAGTATTATTTTATGTATAGCATCTCAAATTTGAACAAGTTTCAAACTTCCTACCAAGTCTTGAAAAAAATTTAATATTTTGTCTTTTGAAAATAGTTCAAAGACTCAGAATGAATGTTTAAACAAATTTCTTTGGATCAAAATTCTTACCACAAACACCATAGATACTAATGTACATAAAATGTACAAGTGTGACAAAAATCAAGTGCCTTAAAAAAAAATTAAAAGTGAAAATTTTAAATATTTCTATATAATATAATAAGTAGCCAAGCTTGCTTAACCTACTATTTAAATAGGCCTATTTAATAAACATAAGCTTAAGTAGTAAGTTATTTAGAGGTTAGGTAAGTTACCTACCTACTTATTTATTTATCTAACACCAATGAATGATTGTCGAATTCATTTTTTAATAATAATAATTAATGGGGCAAGATTTTTTTTTTGACATATTGACTATATTCAAAACAATAAATTAAAAAAACTAGTCAAAACAAATGGTACCTAAATCACTTGTTCAAAATGGCACTTTGTTCAAATTGGATAAAAGAAATTTTTTGACTAATTGTTCTAGTTTTTAAAATCATGATTTTTTGTAGTGAAAAGGGAAATTTAAACTTGTCATGGATATTAGGAATTGCTTGATTTTTAAAGGATATCCTTTTCACTTCCTACAAAAAGAATTGGAACTTGTCATGGACATTAACAAATGTTTGACCTCTAAAGGAATTTTTTTTCACTTTCAAAACAAAGAATTAAAGCTTGTCATGAACATTAACAATTCTTTCACCTTATATGCAGAGGAGTTATTTTTCAATTTTAACATGAAGAATAATTGCAACTTGTCATGGACATTAAAAATTGTTTGACTGGTAGATGAGATCTTCACTTTCAACAAGAGTTTAATTGCAACTTGTCATGGACATCAAAAATTGTTTGACTACAGACAAAATCGTCACTTTTAACAAGAGTAAGGGGGGCTTCTCATTGAATGTTAGTAATTCCTCGACCTATGTATAGAAGATTCTCTTCATTTCCAATGGCAACTTAAAAACATATTCTTTTGATATTTCAACTCACCATTTTTATTTTCCATTTTAAAAAAATGCCTCCAAGATGTTGTCTATATTCAATTGATCTCTTTCTTTTGTCATCTTGTTGTCACTTATGTAATTAAAAGCTTTCTTAAAAGATCATTTGTTTGTTTATTTATTTTCTTAGAATTTTAAATATTTTATTTAAAAAGTTTCATTTTTAAAATTCCTATTTGTCTACATGTATTTGACATGGTGATAAAACATATTGTAACATAACCTCTAAAAGGAATTGGAATGAGTCACCATGAATGGGTTAAGTTGGGCAAGATTTTTTTTAAATGGTAAAAGTGAAGGATGGGACAATTGTTGATGGGACCCCATTTGGTGGCCCATGGTGCCCAAGAACATTTTAGATCCAATAGTGGATTGAGCTTTTAACTAGCTCCTCCACATAGGAATGATGATAAGTTAAACTTGATAAGATTTTCTTTTTTCAAGTATAGATTTGTTTATTTAGTGCAAATTATTGCCAAACAATTGAAAAGTTCCATTGGAAGGTACAATGGGAAGGTGGAAGGTGATGATAATATCCCAAATAATGCATTTCATATAAAATGCAAATGATGAAAACTTTGTAAGTTTCAGGTGCATTATAACATATCTCCTTGCAATTAGGTTTAAGTAACAAAGTTTTCATTATGCATATCATTTTGTTAGCAAGAAATCTTTGAACCTTTCACTTATGCAATTTACAAAACAAGAAAATGATTTAATGTTGTTTGAATTTAATTTAAAACCAAACCTCACCACAAATGAATTCTTTTACAAACCACCCCATTTAAACCAAGACCTACATCACTAGAATTAAACATATATCTAATTTTAAGATTCAATTAAGGAAGGAACTTGCTGGACATGAATACATGATAATTTTATGCATTATTTTAAAAATCATAACTATCTACAATAAATTATCTAATATTATACATATCATTATGTCATGATGCAAATACATCAAAAGCAACTTCAAACTATTTAACATTTGCCAAAATCATGAAATATATTTATAACATATCTTGGTCAAATGATGCAAAACTATCATGTATGGTTCTTTGAAAGGACATGACGACATGCCTCACTCAATCTATTCAATCCGTTGCATCTCTTTACTAAACATTTTTGTGCCCAAAACTTGGAAAAACTTTCATATGCTCACAAGTTTTGTACCCCATTTAATTCACATGACTAACTCCTTTTGACATCATTTTGTGTACCTTCATAAAGCTTCAAACCTTGAAGTATAGTGCACCCCTTTGAATTCAACCCCATCCATGCCAAAAAACCATCCTTGCTTCATTCTATTAACACCCTATCACCAATTCTACTGCCTTCATTGCATGTTTTGCCATCACCAACCCAACTCATTTCACTAACTTCTTGGCCACAATACATGGGCCAACAATTGCAGTTTGGAATGTTCACAAAGTAATGAGCATAAAGTGTACAAACAATTGGCAATAATGAAAACTTAATATCATAACAGTTCATGGACGGTAAAAGAAAACTTAAGAAATTAATTTAATTCTGCACTTGGAACTGTATTATGAATTGGATAATGTTTTTGTAGTTTTATTTGCAAAGGTTGATACCAACGTCGGTTGATTTACAAATTGTGGCAAAACTCCTCTTGTGATAGTTTGGAATGCCATTGTTATTGAAAATATCAGGGAAATTGGGTGACAAGCGGGTAAGGCTGGACAAGCACCGTTCCATTACACAGTTCACTACATCAGATTGAGCACTTCAGATTTGGAATCAAACCCTCTTAAATAGTTAAGAAGTGGTCAGCTCATCAGTGGCCAGATCAACTCCTAGATACCCCAACAAAAAAGAAAATCTATAGCAAATTCTGAAGAATGGGTCATGCATTTTAGAAGATAAAGATTGCATGATTCATCTAATTGCTGCTTCCTGAAATCCATCTGGAAGCAAATTCAGAAAAAGGAACCAGATTTATTACTAACCCAACTGATGATGACAAATGGGTTCCCTGATGTTCTAAGTGGTACCTGACTTTTGTGAAAAAAACATTGAGAATGAGCCTGGAGATTTGTATCACCTTTCCCCTTCTTCTTTCCAGCTATAAAGGAATTTGTCAGATTCTCCTCATTTTGTCTGTTGGAGAGTGTTGAGCATTGGCTAGCAGAAGTCGAAGGACTTAATTAAGGTCCATTGACATCCAAGGATATTACTTGATTTTTAAATACACAAAAAACACAGACTCTTTCAACCTGAGCTCCTTGCTTACCAGGATTTAACAGGGGGCAATTTGAGACATTTCAAGTGCCAGTTTTATTGGGGGATCAATCTTTTGACCCATCTGTTTTTGTGGGGGCAGGTAACGTGTGGAATTATTAAAGCCCCAAACTCATGTCAGACTCTTGTTCAAAATGGATATTGGGATGTGAATACTATGACCTAAGTGGCCTGTAAATGTGACCAGTCCAAAAGAGGTGGCTGTTGAAGCTCGGGTAGCTCTCAAAGTGAAGGTTATTTGTTGCAACTGTAGTCGACCGATGCCAGCAGTAAATGATGTAGGCTTAACAGTCACCGCAACATCGGCAGGGCTAATCCAAGTGATGGTATAAGTCTCTGGTTTAGGTGAGATATTTTTCACAGTTCTTGGAATGACTCGAGTACCTTGTAGATTGGTAATGGTGATTGACGGTATGTTAAGGTCCGTTGATCTGCCAAGGGTTTTTGGGCACAATCTGCCTGTTGATGCAGAAACTTGCCTTGGAGTTATCCCTGAGGTGGCACAAAGAAAGTTTATGTAATCTTGTATTCCTGTTTCCCAAATGTCATCCAAGAATACACACAAAAAATCATTACATAGCAGAATAGTATTTGTGTTTGCAGTCCATTTACAAAACAGAAATTATGCAATTTTGGTGTAGGCCTCAATGTTTTTCTCAGTGTCATGTGTATAATAATAACCAGGGACCAGACTTCCAAACTGTGGAAATTATGTGTTGCTGAAATCAGAAAAATTTACCAAAAATCCCACACACTCACCTGCCTCGAAGATAATTCCTGGATTGAGGGCAGCATTAACATTAAGAGCACCACCACCCATGTCAAACGGTGTGGCTGGTTGCAGTGTTGGGTTAACCCCTGCTGAAACTTGCTGAGCCTGGAGAGGCTGACCGAAACGATCCTTGATATCTGCTGTTGTTACCATAGCTGAAGCTAAGGCTGCTGGACTCCAAAGAGGATTCAATTCTTTCAGCAATGCTGCAAGACCTGCAACATGCGGTGTTGCCATACTGGTTCCTGACATCATTGCCCACCTTTGACCTGGAAAACCACAATTTTTTTTTTTGCATCATCAAATCAGTCAGCAAGCTTGAAAGTACTTCCTTGTTTGTGAACTCCATGATTCAAATGTGCACACTGATTGTGTACAACCAAATCGAGCACATGACTACATGATTAAATTTGGGACAGATGGGAGTTGCAATTAATATCATGGCAATGGGATTCTCACTCACCCAAGAAGTTAGGACTATCAATTGCAATAGGTGTCCAAGCACCCCAGATGAGGCTTCCAGGTGCAATGACATTAGGCTTAAGGACATCTGCAACATCAAAATTGAAGTCCATGACATCTGGACCCCTTGATGAAAACAGAGCCACTTGCTGTGCTTGGCCACTGTACTTGGCAATCTGCCCATTCCCAATCTTAGCTTGTGCTCCAAATCGGGAAGCCTTGCCATTTGTGCCTTTGATTGTTTGTGTGTTGTAATAGTGAAGTAGAGCCTGTAACAGTGAAAATTTGCAGATAAGTTCAACAGACAAAACTTACCATTCTAACAACATGGTTGGACAGCTGATTTAGGCTTTACGCTTTAAGTAATTGACTGATTTCACAAGGAGAATTGAGATGCAAGCCAAAATACCTATATGATTAAGATTAGAGAGTAGAGAGATTAGGAAGTGGGGATTAGGAATTGGTGGGCAGGGATTAAGAGCCGGTGTCATGCCTGAGAATTTGCATAAGACACAAGGACAATGGCTGGAATTGGAAGAGGAATTGGAGAGTATTGTTGGCCTGATGAGTCCGAATCCACCATCATGACCACACCAACTGCTCCTAAAGCTTGAAGTGTAGTCACCACAGTTTGCATTGAAGCCCCTCCAAACACAAAGTTGAAGGAATAGGTACAAATCATGAGCTTCCCGCGCACCAAAACCTTGTTGAAAAGAGAAGGTACTTGGCAATCAGCAGGAGTGAAGAGAGGGTTGCTTTTGCCAGTCACCACCGCATCATCAGCCAAAATCATGTCATAGACACCAAGCCCAGGAGTTGGTGCTGCAAAAATACCAGAAAACAGAAAAACTCTAATCTTTACGATCATCAAATGGTGGAAGAAGAACAAGATTTGCAGTGACAATTCCTGGATCATGTAGTTCTACATGCCCATCTACCACATTTTGTGGGAAAAAAAGCTGCAGATCTGCAGCTTCTTTCAGCCTGTCTAAGGATCTATCTATGATACAAAATTCAGATGAGAACTAAAACCCAGGCAGTGGCAGCAGCAGCAGCAGGAGCAGCACACACACACACATGAGAGAGTGAGGATTTGAAGAGTCTTCTTACGTGCCAATGTGACGCCTGGGATGGTGACCCCATTGCCAAGAGTGAGTTCATTGGGGTACAAGCGATCATCAACCCCTGCACCAACAGTGACCACCCAAGGACTGAAAGAAGTAACCGTCTTGAGATAAGGACCTCCATTTCCAGCAGCTTGGACAACAAACACATTGGCCTTCACAGCATTGAGCAGTGCCAAATCCAAGATGTTCAAGAAGGTGCTGGGTTCACCATTTGGTGGACTGTTGGGTCCCAGTGAAAGACTGAGTATATCAACCCCATCAACAACAGCCTGCCAGATTTCATGATGCCACAATATGATCTATCAAAAGTCATCATAAATCACTAGGCTGTGCTTGCAGATCATACACATCCCAGCTGCAAGCCTAGATTCAGTCTAGAACTCCTCAAATCCAGGAAGAATTCCACATTCAGAAAATCAAAAGAATTGAGATCAGTCCAGAACTCAAATCCATGAGGAAATCCATATTCAGAAGTTCACAGAATCCATGAGATTGGTCTAGAACTCAAATCCAGAAATTAGGAAACTGCAGCATCTTGCAGGCACTTATGAACTGGACAGCAGCTGCTTCCCAATGCATAATTGCATGTAACTCAAGCTGCAGCACGAGTATCAATTGCACACAGACATGATCCAGCATGATTCTAGATCTAGAGAATTTTGATCATAACATCTTTGCAACAGGAAGTTGGTCCAGAAACAACACACCTGATCACATGCTGCTACCACATCTGGTATGAAGCCTCCAATTTGGCGGTACAATGCCTTGTATATAGCAAGTCTGTTATAGCATCCAGGATCACACGAAACAATAGATTCAGCGTTGGCCAGCTGCAGAGGTTCAAGGACGAATGCAACAACATTGCAGAAGCTTTACAAAGGTATATACATATATATACAAACTTGTTGAACACAGGAGGATTTTCATTTTTACCGAGCTCTGGGTGCAATTCCACTAGCATTTCCGTAGAAAGCGCCATCCAGGATGACAGGTACTCCATGGTTTCCAGCTGCTATAGAAGCCGTGTGACTGACAACAAGCAAAGATCGTATCTCGTCAGTGTGTTTTGCAGTTTGACAATACTGGTATTTTTCAGTCAATTCTGGACAAAACTATTAATTTTGGATTTTTTCTAACCTGGTTGTTGGGATCAAGTTTTCTACTGAATTTGCATTTGAGGCAAAACATTGTTAAACATTTATTTGGTGAGGTAAAACATTATTAATTTCTATCATTGCATCATCTACAGGTGGCCCCCAAATCAAAAGTTTTGATGCAATTTTCCAACTTCCAAATGCTCAATTGTCAATTCTAAACCTAAGCACTCCAGGGAATTTCCCTTTGTATTTGGACACACCTCCCCACACTGAGGATGCGTTCATCATCAGTCAGCAAAACATTCTACTAATCATTCATGCACAACTTCCACCATTCAAAAAAAGGGGACATGTGCTTTATGCTGAGAAGTCTCACAGGCCTTAATCTCTAATTTTAAGGCTCCTACAACCCTAAAATTAGAGAAGGAAGGCCCTGAGGAGCAAGCCTTGCCCTATACTTTTCAAAAGTCCAGAATCAATTACATACATGAACAAACCACAACAACAGGAAAAGATGATAAGAAGGTTCATGATGAACACACATGGATTGGCTGAGGAAGTTGATGCTCATACAAGAAGTTGTGCAATTTCCGTGAAGAAGATTCAAGCTGGTGGGTATACATACAAATATAAATTGAAGCTGTGCAGGGCTGCTAGAGCTAACCTTCCATGGCCATCTCCATCCAAGGGAGAAGCAAACTGATAAGAAGCACTGAACGCTCCACTTTGGATTGCAGCAGCAGCGAAGTGTTGGGCTCCTATGATCTTGCCATTACAGGAACCGCGAGGGAACTCAGGAGCCACTTCGCATTTTCCTAAGTACTTGCGAAGGGGACCGTAAGCCTTAGACTGTCCCCTGGCAGCAAAGCTCGGATGCGTTGGGTCGATTCCAGTGTCCACAATCCCAATCACAATGTTCTCGCCTGCGCCTTGAAATTCCCCCAATTTCGCCCAAATTCCGTTGGGTAGTCCCAGGTATGCTGGCGTATGGACTGTGCTTTTCTCGACTCTGTAGCTTTTGTGAACGCTTATCACTCCAGGAAAGTCTGCAAGAGCCTCGGCCTGAACCAATGCATTTGTTTAGGGTTTAAGGTTTAGGGTTCGTTTAGATCCACAAACAGAACCAACAAACACATTCAGCCTTCCCTCAATCGCTGAAGATGTCGAGAACATGAATCTAGATGAATCTAGAGCATAACAGTTTGCACAATGGGTCATGTAGCTAGCTTCATGAGTTCATCAGAAGGAAGTATGGTCAACGCTGCAACTGGATTCTGCAAAGCAAATCTTATATCCAGAGCTGGATTGAAGGTCATCATGCATTGTGGGTCCAGCTGCAGGAGAGTTTGTTTTCAGGCTGGAGACGATAGAGACATACTTCTGCAGCAGTGAGTTCTACAGCGAAACCGTTGATGAGATGATGATAGCTGTAAAGCTTGGTGTATGGCCTCCTCTTCATGAAGAAGAAGCTGTCGAGAAGTTCATCATGCTTCTTTGTCAAGTGCGTTTTGTACTTGTGCACTAAATTCTTGGTATTGGCCCTGTCACAATCATGCATCAACAACAGAGTACGTACTATCATCGTGTCGGGACAGTTGGAGATCATGATCAGAAGAAAGTCCAGGACAACTATCTAGAGCTAACCAGTTCAAACACAAGCTGCTTGAAACCCATGAAGCAATAATATTTTAGAATGGCGATGCTGTTCAAGTCTTTAGAAATCTTCACGATGCTGAAGAACTCTCCGAATTGGAAGCCACCCAGCAGACTAGAATCTGATGGGGTCGACGTCGCATCAGAATTTGCTGCTGGTCAACTGCTCCCTAAGCTTTCTCCATTCTTCCAGCTAGCTCCGCCACGAGCTCAGAAATTCGGCTAGAAAATGGGCTAGATTAAGTGGGCTAGCATGATCTCTCCAGCTGCCGATGCCCATGTCAAGGAATGCGCCAGTAGAGCTGAATCGGAATGTAGCAAAGAAAGAAAGGGAGAAAAAAAAAAGCAGAAACCTATGCTCGATTATCATGATGCTATCAAGCTCTACAATCAGATCACTTTGGTTCCCATATATGAATTCATGCCAACAAGTTTCTCTCTAACATAGCTTACCTATGGTGTCGCGACTTCCATTTACGCGTAAAGAACTTGGCTGTACCAGTGAAGCCCGGCAAGTGTCCGTTATAAGCCACCACAGGCTCACCTTCGATCACAACAATATAAACTTCCTTCTTGATCGTCGACTCCTGCAGGGCCGTCGTGCTCAGCATCTCCACCCCAACTACTGCATGCACATCCGCCAGCTCCACTAGCTGCAACGTCGAACCCAAAACCAACAAAAGCATACACCACCACCACACTAGTGATCCCTGCATGCGCCATCTCTCATAACTACTCATCTCAACCGCCGTACTGGCATGCAGTACTGAAGCGCAATTCCAACGAATTGCAGCTAGCTTGCAGGCAGTTAGTTATCGATCACTACTACACAAAAAACCGCAGCTAGCTTAGTTTAGCAGCAGCTATATGTGCAACTACTACGACTGGTACTACTACTACTCCCGGAACTGCACTAGCTCATCACGAACTCCAGGAGCTTCTGCGAGTGAGCCAGAGCGAGTCAGGCAACGGAAGCAGTGAAAGCGCGCCGGGTCTCATTCCCAAATCGCTTTGGAACTGGATCGGGTTTGCTTTGCGCGTCCCCAGAAGACGGCGCTGATCGTGAGCCTTCGTCGTCGTCGTCGTCGTCGTCTTCTTTAGTTCTTCCGCCAAATGTAGCAACAAAAACAACAGAAGATTATTGATCTATAACAGGAATTTAATATATTTATTACCCCCCAAAAAAATGGCTCATTTTAGGCAGGTCTGGCATACCACAATTGGAATTCCTGTTTTTTCTCTCTCGCAATTTAATGAATTACACTCTCCCTCGCCCCCCCCCCAACCCCCTTCCCCTTCTCCTCATTTAGGGTGGGTTTTTTTCCTTTTTTTTTTCTTTTTTTCTTTTTTTGGTGGCAATTTTGTGATGTTGCTGAAGTGGTAATTATCAATTTTATCCATAAGATGATTTTAGCCAGATTTGGCTATTTAAATGAATTTTATTTTAATTTTAAAATTGATCTAGCATCCTTCTATATATGTTTCTTCAGGCTTCCTTTCCTTTCCTTTCCTTCCGCCAAATGTAGCAAGAACAGATCCTTAACAGGAATTTAGTATATTACCAAATGGGTCACCTGCAGGTCTGGCGTACTACAATTAGAATCCCTGTTTTCTCTCTCTCTCTCAATTTAATGAATTACCCACTCCGGTAGGGTTTGGGTTTTTTTTTTTTTTGTTTGTTTTTTTGGCAATTTTGTGATGTAGCTGAAGTGGGAATCAATCCATAAAGATGATTTTAGCCAGATTTGGCTATAAGAAAATATTAGAGTAAAAAAAAGATTTTGGCTATCTGCTGTCACTTAAGGTAGAAAACTGGTGATTTTTTTTCGAAACTTGGCGACTAAAAAACTCAAAGAACACTAAAAAAAAAAAAACGGAGCTCCGCGGCAGAATTGAGGAGCAAATTTGGAAGGAACCAGAATGACGCACGCTGCGAAGCAGCAGGAGGAGGAGGAGGAGGAGGAGGAGGAGATGGGGAAACGGATCAGATCATCCCGCTGACTGTGTGCTTGCCGCGCTGCAGCAGCAGCAGCAGCAACCAAAACTCCCACCACGACCCCTTCAGCGACAACAGCGGGACATCAATCAACCTACCCGAGAGCTTGGATTTGGCCGGCCGCCAAATTTAGCGGTTCTGCACGGCCAGACGCCGCTATTTCAGGAAGCCTTTGGGCCCCCCAACACCCCCCTCCCCCTCCCCCCATGAACTTACATTGAGGGCCTTGATTTGCGCCTCACCCATTTATTCAATTACTCCACCCCTCACCCACCCACCCCAACTACCATTAAACCCTAAACCCCACCTACATGACTTATGTTACATACACCACCTGGAGTTTTTTTAAGTGTTGGCAAGTGAATGTCACACCATGTCTGATATGAATTTGATTCTAACCAAGAAAACACACAGATCCCAGTGAA
>Ga0116230_10004484_pt1 | contig 13681 bp, 16 predicted proteins | sample S1TSphfallax_3_FD_88678 | JGI IMG/M metagenome (GOLD analysis project Ga0116230, IMG submission 88678) | Host-associated microbial communities from peat moss isolated from Minnesota, USA - S1T2_Fd - Sphagnum fallax MG | ecosystem: Host-associated > Plants > Peat moss > Unclassified | place...
GGGGCGTGCCGCCGCCCACGACGGAGTTGATGTTGACGTGGAAGTCGGCGTACTCGGCGAGCATCTGGAGCTTCTTGTCGAGAACTTTGAGCGACTTCTTCGAGACCTCGTCCGGCATGACGTTGTCGATCGAGATCTGCATGTGGTCGAGGCCGGCCTGGTTCAGGCGCTCGATGCGGTCGGGCATCAGCAGATAGCCATTGGTAATCATGCCGGCGATGGCGCCGGTCTTACGGATGCGGGCGATGATCTGGTCGAGTTCGGGGTGCAGCAGAGGCTCGCCGCCGGAGATGGTGATGACGGAGGTGCCCAGCCGGCCGAGGTGATCGATGCGCCGCAGCATCTCGTCGATGGGGACAGGATCGGAGACGTCGTCGAACTCGTTGCAGTAGGTGCAGGCGAGGTTGCAGCGGCGCATGGGTACGATGTGCGCCATGTACGGGTGGCCGGTCGAAAGCAGGGCCGAGCCGATCGAGCCCAGCTCGCGCAGCTTGCGGGAGACGGCCTTGCGGCGGCGGAAGAATGCGCTCGAGGGCCGAATGGCGGGCCGTGTCGGTTTCGGGGCTATGGGAGTCTCGACTGCCATGCACTTCAGTCTACATCCGCCGGCGAAATGCCGCCGACCACTCGACCCGGAGTTCAATCCCTCGTTCGGGGGATCTGGTTACCTCCCGTTCCGCGGACTGGAACCGGGAAGGTTTCGGATGAGGGCGGACACACGTCTCAGAATCGAGATGCGCGGCGCGCATTTTCGCGTTGCAGGTCTCGTTTACTTGTGTTCCATTACTTGTGTTCCATGTCCATCTTGTCGGTGCCGGGACCCTGATCGGCGAGCATGGTCACGTTGGTTATATGGACCTGCTTCTTGGCGACATCCTCGGTGCCGGTCATCTCGATGTGGTGGCCGTAGTGGTTCTTGACGGTGTCGGGATTGTCGATTGTCCAGATGGTGCTCTTGGCATCATCGACGAAGACCGGCTTCGCACCTTCCTTGATGCACTTGGCGACGCAGCCGGGGTTCGCGCCCTTTCCGGCGTGCGCGGCACCGCAGGCGGTCTCGCTGACCCAGCCATCCACCTTGACGGTCTTGGGTGCTTCGCCTGCAAATGCGGTGAGCGAGGTGAGGGCAAAGATGGCGGCGATTTGAGCCTTGCAGATGGATTTCATGGAATCCTCCAGAGAGCTTTGCTGAAGCGGATACCACGGTTGTACGCGCTCCGGCCGGGGTTGACAAGAGGATGTGTAAACTTCAATTGATCGGATCGAGGATGGCAGCGGCGGAGTGGGCCTGCTCGGGCTCGGCCTGGCGATGGGGGAAGCTCTCATACCCGACGCTCGAACGCTTCTTTGAGTCGGGGGTAAGGACCAGGGTCTGCTCCTGTTTGTCGCGGACGATGACCACGGCAAGCGGGCGGCCCTTGTTCTCATGCACGAGCCGCGCCCAGTCCGCCAGGCTGGCGAGAATGACGGCATTGGCCCGGACGACTACGTCTCCCGCGCGCAGGCCGGCGGTGGCGGCCGGGCTGCTGGGTTCGACGCTGCGAACGAGCAGGCCATTGCCGCCCTGCGATCCGAAGAACTGCGCCAGTTGCGGACCGATCAACTCCACCGTCGCGCCGGTATAAGAGGAGCCGAGCACATAGGTTTCCAGGAAGCTATGGGTATGCGGGTCTGGCGGCGCCGTAATGGGGGGACTCACGACGTTCGGGTTCATGACCGGCCCTCCACCCAGAAAGCCGCTGCCGTGCGGAACGAAGGAGGGCGGGGGATCGACGATGGTGTAGCGCTGTTGCCAGGCCTGACGCTCCACTACTGCGCGGTCGGCCATCTGGGTGGTGATGGAGATCTGCTGGCCGTCGCGGCTGACGATCATCGTCACCCCGCGGCCCACGGGGGTCTCATGCAGGATGCGGCGTAGCTGCTCCTCACCGTCGATGGCCTGGCCGTTGAGTTCAAGGATCACGTCGTGCTCGCGTACCCCCGCCTGGCTGGCGGGGCCATCGTGATCCACGTGGATCACCTCGACTCCGCGGGGCTCCTTCAATTTCAGCGCGGCGAGGCGGTCGTCGCCGACATCGCGGAAGCCGATGCCGAGGTAGCCCTGCGGGCTGCCGGCTGAGGGTGCGGCAGGTGCGCCCGCATGGCGACCGAAGGCCATCGAGACGCGAAGGAAAACGACGCGCGGACTCTGCGCGAGGGAAACCGCGCCCGTTCCCAGAGCCGCCAGCAGGGCGGCGGGAGGAAGGATCGCGATCATATTCCACTTCTTCCACTTCGTGCGCATCGAAAGCTTTCCCGCTCTATCCTTTGCTAACTCGCTAAACTTGCTAACTCGCTAACTCGCTAACAGCTAACTCGCTGACTCGCTTACCCGATTACTGAATGTCTCCCGAACTCTGCAGCGCGTTATACGACGCCGTCCGGATGTAGGGGTTGGCATCCTCGCGCGAGAGTGTGCGCAGCACACGGCGTACGCTGGAGTCCGCCTGCACCGGCGGCAGCATGCTTACGCTGGCGGCGCGGACGTTCGCGTTCGGGTCATGCAGCAGGCTGTCCAGCACGGCGTCTCGGACGTGCTTGTCCTGCGCGATGTACGGCCGCAATCCTTCAAGCGCCTCCAGGCGCACGGCAGCGTCGCGGTCGTACCGCAGCGCCACCAGAAGCGCGCCGCGAATGCCCTTGCCGTCGCTCTCGGCCGGGCAGCGATGGCCAGCCTTGCACTCTTCAACCAGCGCGGCGACCGACTGCTCGCGGATGCTCGTGGTCGCGCCATCGAGCGATCCCAGCATCAGGAGGCGGCGAATCTCCGGCTCATCGAGCGATCCCTGGATCGTCTCCGGAACGATGCGGTCGTACTTCACCTGCACAATCTCGGAGTCCGGAGTGCGGATGATGCCGCTGATGTTCGCGATGGTGCTGTCCGTCTCCTTCTGCTGGATCATCGGGCCATTCACGCGCGGCTGGTGGGCGACCTGGTAGCGCAGCGTGAAGTAGCCGGAGAAGAAGCCGACGCCGACCAGAAGCAGGGTGAGCGCGGGTGAGTTCTGGATGTTCGCGAGCGAGCCGAAGAAGAGGCTTCGCACGTGGGTCAGGAAGCCGTGGGCGGGGAGCAGGTCAAGCTCTTCATCGAGCCGCATCCGGGACTGCGCCAGCAGGTTGGGCGAGGGCTCCTGCATGGGGTGCAACGCCAGCGTCTCCTGCATCCGGCGGAGGGCGTCCAGTTCTTCGCGGCACGCAGGGCAGGCGGCGAGATGCTCCTCCAGTCCGTCGATCTGTTCGTCGTGGAGTTCGCCGTACCCGGCGAAGATCATGTTCTGTTGTGCAATCTCACACTTCATTGCGCTTGCCTCTCTGCCTCGAAGTCTTTGGTTTCAGCCTGCGTCGGGTCTGCGGTGCCTGCCCTTCGTCATGCGGACGACTGCGTTCTCAGTGGTCCGTTCTTAGTTGGACGCGCGAAGGTCGGCCAGGTTCAGCCTCAGCTTGCGGGTCGCGCGGAAGAGGGTGTTCTTCGCCGTCTCTTCCGTGGTGTTCAGCATGTCTCCAATGGTGCGGAGCTTCAAACCCTGATAGTGCTTCAGTTCAAATACGGTTCGCTCGCGCGGCGTCAACTGGTTTAAGGCGTCGCTGATGGACTCGCTCATCACCTTGCGGTCGAGCTCGCGCCCCGGGTTCGCCATGGCGCGGGTGTCGGGAATGTTGGCCATCAGGTCCATCTCGTCGCCGCCCGCGTCGAGCACCGTGGCCGGGTCTTCGCGGCGAGACTTACGGCGGCGAAGCTGGTCGAGGCACAGGTTCGTCACGATCCGGTAGAGCCAGGTGTAGAAAGAGCACTCGAAGCGGAAGTTCCCCAGGTGCCGGTAAGCCTTGATGAAGGCCTCCTGGTGGATGTCCTGGGCGTCCTGCTCATTGCCGAGCATGTGCAGCGCCAGCCGGAGCACGGACTGATCGTAGCGCCGGACGAGCGAGTCGAAGGCGGTTCGGTCGCCGCGCTGGGCCTCCCGGATGAGCTCGTCATCCTCGGTGCGCTGGAGGGCGCGAGCGTCCATCTGCGCCTGGGTCAGCTTGCCGCCGCGGGCTGAGGTCCGGGCTCCGGGTTGTGTCTCCGCTTTTGGCATCACTGCCAAGGATTCTACCGGCACGGAAGCAGAGTTGGCGCGGAGCATGGGTTGTTTCGACCCGAGTGCAAGCGCGAAGGGGCTGACTCTCGCCGAGCGCGACAATGGCCTCGAGATTCGGGCGGTGGAGCTCGGGACGGCGATCTCGCCGTCGGGTGTAAGACCTAACGCTTCTGCATTCATTCGTTTCCGACTCCGGAGTCAGAGAGTTTTCGCTCACTGCAATAGACCCCTGACCCAACACAACGTGAGCAACATTCGGACATCTTTTTTCCGGCGTATGCGGAAAAACTCTTCGATAGACTTGGATCATGCTCAGCCGTCCTACCGCCTCGCCCGAAGCTCCGTCCAGCCTCTTTCCCGCCCCGCAGAAGCGGCCGTCAGCGAACGGGTCGGGAGAGTGGATCAGCGCCCATTGCGACGGCGGCGCGCGGGGCAATCCCGGCCCGGCCGGGTACGGCGCGCTGATCCAGGCGCCGGACGGATCGGTGATCGCCGAGTTGTCGGAGTTTCTGGGCTTCAAGACGAACAACTTCGCCGAATACTCCGGCCTGCTCGGCTGCCTGCAGTACGCGCTCGACCACGGCCACCGGCGGCTGCGGCTGGTCTCGGACTCCGAGCTGATGGTGAAGCAGATCCAGGGAAAATATCAGGTCAAGAGCCCCGACCTGAGGCCGCTCTTCGACGAGGCAAAGCGCCGCATCGCGAAGCTCGACGGCTTCGAGATCAGCCACGCCCTAAGGCATAAGAACAAGGACGCGGACCGTCTTGCGAATGAGGCCATGGACAGGGGTATGAAGCGATCCGGTGCGGAGGGCCTTGCTCCGGTTGCGGGGGCCCGGCCGTATCCAGAACGGGCTGCTGCGCCGGTGCCGACTGCGAGTGCTTCTCGGGCGATGCCCGCTCCAGTCGTCAAAGCAGACACGATGCTCCGCGGCTTCACCCGCGACGGGGTGGTGCATGTTCTGGGCGGGGAGAAGCTGCCGGACGGCGTCTTCGTCAAGATCATCCGCGAGTAGGCTCTACTTCGCCAGCTCTGCCTTCACGATCTCGCTGACCAGCTTGCCGTCCGCCCGCAGTCCGCTGGCGAGGATGCGCTGCTGCACCACCTTCATCGCCGCGCCCATATCCTTCATGGAGGGCTTGGTGCCGCCCTCGGCGAGCGTGGCGATCGCGCCCTGCACGACCTCGCGAATCTGCTCCTCGCTGGCTGCCTGCGGAAGGTAGCCCTCGATCATGGTGATCTCGGTCTGCTCCTTCGCCGCAAGCTCCGGCCGGCCGCCCTTGGTGAACGACTCCACCGACTCCCGCCGCTGCTTGATCAGCGTGGTGAGGATCTGGCTCTCCTCGGCGTCCGTGAGCGGTTCGCGTTTGTCGATCTCCTTATTCTTCAGCGCGGACTTGACCATGCGCAGCGTGGTCAGCCGGTGCTCGTCCTTCGCCTTCATTGCGGTGATGATGTCCTTCTGAATCTGTTCGGAAATTGCCATGCCATCAATTCTAAATCGCATTCTTCCGAAGCCCGCGAAGAACGCAGGCAACCAAATTCCGGATGCAAAGTTAAGCAAACTTTCCGCAATCCGGGGATCAAACCCTTGCGTTACCAAGGCATCACAGGGTGAAGTTGTTCACCTTGAACGGGCCTGTTAACAGGGCAGCTCCCCAAACCCTCCCCAACCACCGGGAAGCTGTCAGCACGCTGCGTCATGCCCCCGACAAATAGCGATGTACCAGCGACGGGCTCGCGGCTCTGTGCCCGCCGTAAGGAGAGGCATACTTTGGAAAAGAAACTCACCACGCTTATCGACAAGGCCCTGTCGCGCCGGAGCTTTCTGGCGGGATCGAGCACTCTGGCCGGTGCCGCACTGATCGCCGGATGCAGCAGCGGAACCGACTACGTTCCCCCGACGCCCACCCCGACTCCTACCCCTGTGACACCAACCGACGCCGACTACCTGAACTATGCGCTGAACCTTGAGTATCTCGAAGCGCAGTTCTACCTCTACGCCGCGACGGGAAGCGGCCTCGCCTCGACCGACATCAGCGGCGGCGCGAGTTCGGGATACACCACTGCCGGCACAGTGACCGTTGGCAGCGCCGCGCAGGTGCCGAACCTGACCCCGGCACAGCAGCAGATTCTGAACGAGATCGCCTACGAAGAGCAGTCGCATGTGCGGTTCCTGCGCAGCGCGCTCGGTGCCTCGGCGGTCGCCATGCCGAGCATCGATCTCTCCTTCTTCGGGCCGCTGGCCGTCGCCGCCGGCATCACTACAGTCGCGACGGGAACGGGCGCCTTCAATCCCTTCTCCAGCTTCGACTACTTCCTGGTGGGCGCGTTCATCTTCGAGGACGTCGGCGTGACGGCATACAGCGGCGCTGCAGGTCTTCTTAGCGATAAAACGGTCAACCTTCCCGCAGCTGCGGGCATTCTCGCGGTCGAGGCCTACCATGCAGGCTACATCCGGACGTCGCTCACCGGGCGCGCCATCGCCGCGGCTGCTGCCGGGACCGCATACCCGTACCTGACGGCGGCCAACCAGGTCGCGGCTCTCCGCGCCACGCTGACGGTCGGGGCATCGGCTGCTCCATCCACAACCGGCTCGGTCGAGACCGACCTTGTCCTGCCGACCAGCGTCACGACTCCCAGCGCGATCGTCGCGGCGGATCCCACCCATGCCGTCGGTTTCGCCCGGAACGTCAACCAGGTCCATCACATCGTCTACGGCAGCGCCACGGTCGGCGTCAAGAGCGGCGGCTTCTTCCCCAACGGGACCAACAGCATCTTTGCCACGACCACCGCATAACCGGCCGCATAACCAGCAGCAAATCCGAAAGGACAGGACACATTCCATGGCAAACCAAGAGACACAACTGTTGGACGAGATCATCGTGACGAACCGGCGCAAGATGCTGACGCTGGGCGCTTCGTCGCTGGCCGCGATGGTGCTGGGCGCAAGTGCAACCCCGGCCGAAGCCGCGACCGTCGCCTATACGGACACGGACATCCTCAACTTCGCCCTCAACCTTGAGTATCTGGAGGCGAACTTCTACTACCTCGCAGCGTTCGGGACCACGATTGACGTTGCGAATGCGGCCTCAACCGCGGCTGGTGCCCCGCAGATCAGCCTGACCGGCACGGTCGGCACGGCGGGAACCGTCTCCGGCGGCAGCAAGGTGCCGTTCTCCACGATCACCGTCGGATCCTACGCGGTCGAGACGGCAATCGAAGAGGCCAAGCATGTGCAGCTATTGTTGACCGCGCTTGGGCCGACCGTCGCTGTCGCGCAGCCGGCGATCAACCTCGGAACCTCGTTCCAGACGCTGGCGACTGCGGCCCTGATTCCGAACGGCGCCGCCTTCAGCCCCTACGCGAGCGACGAGACGTTTCTGGTCGGTGCCTATGTCTTTGAAGACGTGGGCGTTACGGCCTACCATGGCGCGGCGCCGCTGCTGACGAGCAGCGCCAACCTCAGCACCGCCGCTGGTATTCTCTCGGTCGAGGCCTACCACGCGGGGCTGATCCGCACCACGATCAACTACCTCGACCCCACAGCAACGGGCATCGCCGGCTACACGAACTTGATCTCGACGCTGCGCGCGAAGCTGTCGCTGGCTGGGCTGCTCGGTGCAACTGCCAGCGCATTCGATCCAAATCCGGACGACTACGGTCTTGCCACCTTCAACGTCTCGATCGGCGCGAGCGCCAACGTAACGGCGACGCGGCTGACCGATGCCAACCCGGCAAACGTTGTCGCCTTCTCCCGCAACACCACGCAGGTGCTGAACATCGTAACCGGCGGCGGCGCTGTGAGCGGCACGACGGCGGTCTCGCCGGCCACGGGGGTCTTCTTCCCCAATGGCATGAACGCCGGCCCGAACGGTTTCCGCTAAAGGTGGAGCCATCGGCGGGGTGAGAGTCCCACGTCTCAAGATCGAGACGTGGGGCACCCTGTTGTCACGTATTGATTGCCGTATGCGGCCGCCCCGCTACAATGGTTCCATGATTCGCAAGACACGACTCTTCACGCCCGGACCGACCCCGCTTCTCCCCGCCGCGCAGTTCGCGATGGCCGCCGCCGATATCCACCACCGCACGGCGGAGTTCCGTGCGCTCTACACCCGTGTGCTCGCGCAGTTGAAGGAGTTCGTCGGGACAAAGAACGACGTCATCATCCTTTCGAGCTCCGGCACCGGGGCGATGGAGGCCTCGGTCTCGAACCTCACCTCGCCGGGCGACCGCGTGCTTGTGCTGACAGGCGGTAAGTTCGGCGAACGCTGGTCGGCGCTGGCGAAGGCCTTCGGCTGCGAGGTCGATGTCGTCTCCGCGCCCTACGGCGGGACGTTCTCGCTTGACGAGGTGAAGTCCAAGCTGAAGCTCGAGACGCGCTGCGTCTTCATGCAGGCGACCGAGACCTCGACCGGTGTGCGCCACTGCGTTCCCGGAGTCGCGAAGCTGCTGAAAGAGGCCAACAGCGAGGCGCTGCTGGTGGTCGACGCGATCACCGGCCTCGGCACGACGCACCTCGACATGGACGGCTGGGGCGTCGACGTGCTGATCGGCGGATCGCAGAAGTCGGTGATGATCCCTCCCGGTCTGAGCTACCTCTCGCTCTCCGACAAGGCGTGGGACCGCATGGAGGCGACCTACAATCCGCGCTACTACTTCGACCTGCGCAAGGAGCGCAAGAACGCGAAGAACGGCGAGTCGGCCTACACCCCAGCCGTCGCACTGATCGCGGCTCTGGGTGCCGCCCTCGACTGGATCGCGGCGCAGGCCGCGACGCCTGAGAACCCTGCCGGATCGATCTCCGAAGGCCGCCGCAAGCTCACCGAGAACGCAGAGACCATCGCCGCGATGACCCGCGCGGCTGTGCAGGCTCTCGGCATGACACTCTTCGCTCCGGACGCTCCCTCGGCCGCCGCAACCGCCGTCCTTCCGCCCGCCGGCATCGATTCAGGCGTCATCGTCAAGGAGCTGAAGTCCCGCTTCGGTGCCATCATCACCAACGGCCAGGGCGAGATGAAGGGCCAGATCTTCCGCATCGCGCACCTCGGCTTCTTCGACTACATGGACACCATCGCCCTGATCGGCGCGCTGGAGCAAGTTGCCATCAAGTCCTTCCCCGGCTCGAAGGTGAACTTCGGCGATGGATTGATCGCGGCACAGAAGGTGTATGCGGAGCGCTCCGCGACCGCCGCAGCCGATGCGAAGTGCCTCTGCGGCCGCGCCGACGCTTGCTGCTCGATCCAGCACCCGAGCTTCGCGACAACCCCGGTGCTCGCCGCCGTAACCGCGTAAGTCTGCAATGAGTTTGGTGCCCCACGTCTCGATTCTGAGACGTGGGTTCTCGGACGGCCATTTCGCCGTTGCCGTCTCCGCCAGACGGGCCTATGCTCTAGGCATGGCCGAACTTCTCGAAATCCCGTTCATCGACTGGACAGATTGCCCACTGGTCGAAATCAACGCGCGTAAGCTGAGCGGCACGCCAGTCCTCAAGGGGAGTCGCATGCCTGCCGACGCGATCCTCGAAAATCACGCGGACGGCCTGTCCGCCGAAGAAATCGCGGAGGTCTTCGAGCTTCCCGTAGATTCGGTGCGAGCGCTGCTGGCCTATGCCGCACAGCACGGTCCCGCCCGCAAGCCGTGAGGGTGCTCTTCGATAACAATGTGCCAGCGCCACTGCGTCGTCATCTGGCAGGGCATGAAGTACGCACGGCGCGGCAAATGGGCTGGCAGGAGCTTGAAAATGGCGACCTGCTGAATGCGGCCGAAAGCGCCGGATTCGAACTGTTTCTTACAGGCGATAAGAACCTCTCCTATCAGCAGAACCTCAAAGGCCGTAGGATCTCCTTGGTGGTTCTGGGTACGATTCGCTGGGGATTGCTGCGAGACAATGTCGAGCCCGTGATGGCGGCCGTAAATCGGGCGACGCCGGGAAGCTTCGAGCAGTTGGAACCGATTCCCAGCCCGGTACGTAGGCGCTGGCCTGCCCCGAAGCCATAGTCTGCTTGGTCTAACCATTGCTTTACTCTGGTTCAGGGCCAATAGCCGCTTTAACTCACCATATGAAACGCTCAACCCAAGTCGCCGCACCGCTCCTCGCCGCCGCCGCCATGGCGATGCTCGCCGGGTGCAAGACCCAGCCGGAGATGCAGCGCTGCGTCGATGAGAACAACAAGGTGGTCGATGACTCCTTCTGCCACCAGACCGGCCTCCAGCAGCGGCCCGACGGCCATGGCGGATTCGTCTTCGTCCCGATGTACCACTACTACTACGGCGGATACGGTGGCTATGTGCCCGGCAGCGTGGTTGGCGGAGGGAGCTATACACCCACGCCGGGGCGGTCGTACTCGACGACCTCGCGCGGCGGTTTCGGGAGCTCCTTCTCCGGCGGAGACGGCGCGCATGGATCATCCAGCGGAAGTTCAGGAGCGGGTGAGTAGATGAAACGCGTCGCGATCACGCCCCGTGAAGGCTGGCAGCAGAAGGTCGAGTCCGTCGGCCTTGCCTTTCACACGCTCGACAACGGCGACCCGTACTGGGACGAGTCCGCGGCGTACCAGTTCACCGCCGCCGAGATCGATACGCTCGAGGCCGCCGGCAACGAGCTGCAAACCATGTGCCTCGCCGCCGCGCAGCACATCATCGACAACAAGCGGTATACGGAGCTGGAGATTCCCTGGGCGGCGATTCCGGCGATCGAGTGGGCATGGGAGAATGAGCCGCCCGCCATCTATGGCCGCTTCGACCTGAGCTGGGCCGGCGCGGCGAGCGGGCAGGCACCGAAGCTGCTCGAGTACAACGCCGACACGCCGACTTCGCTGCTTGAGGCGGCTGTGGTTCAGTGGAAGTGGCTGGAAGAGATGCCGGAGTCGCTGGTGTCGGCCAAGCCCGACCAGTTCAACTCGATCCACGAAAAGCTGATCGCGAAGTGGCGCGACCTCGACGGCTATCTCTCGAAGCCGGTCTACTTCGCGGCCTTGGATGTTCCCGAAGATCAGCTCACGACGGTCTATCTCAGAGATACGGCGGAACAGGCTGGGATCAAGACGCTGCAGATGTACATGTCCGAGATCGGCTGGAACGACGAGCTCCAGGCGTTTCTCGATCCCAACGAGGACCAGATGTTCTCCATCTTCAAGCTCTACCCGTGGGAGGCGATGCTGGCCGAGGAGTTCGGGCCCCACGCGCTCGACACCTATCAGTCCGTGCGCTGGATCGAGCCGATCTGGAAGATGCTGCTCTCGAACAAGGGCATCCTGCCGATTCTGTGGGAGCTCTACCCCAACCACCCCAACCTGCTTCCGGCTTATTTCGACGAGCCGCGCGGCATGACGAGCTACGTCCGCAAGCCGCTGCTCTCGCGCGAGGGCGCGAACATCACGCTGGTGCGGCCGGACGCTCAGGCGATCGAGACGGATGGTCCTTACACCGGCCGGCGGACGGTCTGCCAGGCGCTGGCACCCGATTCCGTCTTCCACGGCCGGTACCCCGTGCTCGGGTTGTGGATGGTCGACCAGGATTGCTGCGGCCTCGGCATCCGCGAGTCCGCCGGGCCGATCACGGATAATCTCAGCAGCTTCGTGCCCCACTTCTTCGTCTGAGCGCAACCGGCCGCGATGTAAGATCGTGCCAGCGGAGGTGCGCCATTCATGTTGACCCTCGACCTGTCCAGCCTGGCTCCTCCAGTCCTGATCCGCCCCGCCGTGCCTCTCACCGATGAAGAACTGATTCGCTTCTCCGAAGTCAACAAGCCATACCGATTTGAGCGGAACAAGTATGGAGAGATCGTGATGATGACTCCTGTTGGCGGCATCGGCGACACGCACGAAGGATGGATCTCTTCTTCCTTATTCAATTGGAATGAATCGGCCCAAACAGGAATCGCCTTCGGCCCGAATACCGGCTTCAACCTTCCCGACGGCTCCTGCCTCTCGCCCGATGCCGCCTGGGTCTCGCTGGCGCGCTGGAACGCGCTGACGCCGGCCGAACAGGCCGGATTCCCGCCGCTCTGCCCGGAGTTTCTGATCGAAGTCCGATCGCGCAGCGACTCGCGCCGCAGGATGGAAGAGAAGATGCATCTCTGGCTCGAAAATGGCGCGCAGCTCGCCTGGCTGGTCGATCCCATCGATGCGAATGTGACCATCTACGTTCCCGGCGAAGATGTGCGGACGCTGGATCGGCCGGAGGTCGTCGAGGCAAGCGAGCCGGTGGCGGGGTTTATACTCCGCGCGGACCGACTCTGGCCCGCAAAGTAGTCGGCGTCTGACGCGCAAGTTATCCTTAGGCGAAGGAGATTCGTGCATGAACACTGTCCCGGAGATAGAACGCGCGATTAGCGCACTTTCGCGAAATGAGTTGGACGAGCTGTACACGTGGATGGACCAAAACTGCCCAATCGACGCACAGCTCAAGACTGATCTTGATGCTGGACGCATCGACGACCGCATCGCCCGCGCTTTGGATGATCACCGGGCCGGAAACACTCAGACTCTCTGACTCTCTGACACGTGATGACTCATCGGGCAAACGCGGATTTCTGGCACGACTACCGCGCCCTTCCCGTGGACATGCGTGTGCGTGCAGATAAACAGTTTGCCTTGCTCAAGGCCAACCCGCAGCACCCTTCCCTGCAACTCAAAAAGATCGGCGAGCGGCGAGGCCAGGAGATTTGGTCGGTTCGCGTAACGCTGAAATACCGCGCGCTTGCTGTGAGGTTGTCAGATGAATATCTCTGGTTCTGGATCGGGGAGCACAACGTCTATGACACCATCATTTCCTAGGCGTGCCCCGCTTGTGTGTCACAAAGGGTCCTTAGCGGAACGCGAAATACAAGGTCGGAAATGGTTCGAATGATGGACGCGACGCTTGGTTAATTCGACTGGCGTCGTGACGAGATATTCTGTTGCCATGGCGCATTTGAGCAGGTCTCTTAGCGGGGCACTGAGAACGTTCTCGTTCTGGATCGCTAATGGGACGGTGGGATTTCCTTTGCTTGATGGGGTTGACTATTCGTGCATCTTCAGGGAGCCGAGTGCTCTAGAACAGGCTTACGCCATCTTCGCAAACGTCATTGAACTTGACGAGGGTGGCGCCGTCCTAAATGCGAAATACGCCGAGCGAAGAGCCGCACAGGAAATCTTGCGGTACGTCACCGGGCGACCGGTAGACCCGCCATTCGAAGATTGGGAGGTTGCATTGCATGAACCACCCCCACTCCGCGATCCCAGACAATAGACAAAAATGCGTCTCGAAACCTGTACGTTTCGGGACGATCCGCAGCCGCCAAATCCAGTCGTTCCGCGCACCGACGGTGTGCCCTGATGAAGCCATGAAGCTATATCCGAACAACGATCAAAGATCGGGAGTGGCTGCCGTTTCCGCGTCGTAGAATGAAAGCAATTATGAAGATCGTTCTCGCGGAAAAAGTCTCTCCTGCAACTCTGGCCGTATTTCAAGAAGAACCCGGCTGGCAGATCGTAACCCCCGACCAGATCAAGAATGGCCTCGCCGCTGAACTCACCGACGCCGACGCGCTCGTCGTCCGCTCCGCCGTCCAGGCGGA
>Ga0116230_10004486_pt1 | contig 13678 bp, 7 predicted proteins | sample S1TSphfallax_3_FD_88678 | JGI IMG/M metagenome (GOLD analysis project Ga0116230, IMG submission 88678) | Host-associated microbial communities from peat moss isolated from Minnesota, USA - S1T2_Fd - Sphagnum fallax MG | ecosystem: Host-associated > Plants > Peat moss > Unclassified | place: USA...
TATATATATATATATAAACTATATATTTGTCTTTCATCATTTTTTTCACCCAATAAAACTACAAGTTGGCTATCTCAAGATGGAGCCATATGATAGGATACTATCATGTACGGTTCTTTGAAAAGGGAGTGGGTACCTCTAGGAGCCTTTTTTTAACTTACTCATCATGGGGAGATAAAGCAAAAGGCCTATTCCTTACTCCCCAATTATCATAGGAGTATGGGGTTCTAGACAAATAAAAATACAAACAACATATCAGTTTTTCTTATATACTTTACTTGGATCTGTCTTCATGCTTTTAGCTATTTTATTTATTCTTTCTCAAACATGAAGCACTAATTTACAAATATTATTAACCACTGAATTAAGTGGACAACACCAAATCTTATTATGGATTGTTTTGTATGCTTCCTTTTCTATAAAAGTGCCTATGATACCATTTCATATTTGGTCACCTGAAGCTCATGTAAAGACACCTACAACTGGATTTGTAATCTTGGCAAGAATTTTTTTAAAATTAAAAACCTATGGTTTTTAAAGATTTTCCATACCCATGTTTCCTAAAGCGACTTATCACAAAATAAACTTTAGTGTAATGATTGTTTAATGATTAATTTGCAACCATAACACCAAATATATTTGTTATCCAAACTTTCAATACAACTACCAAAATCATTATTTTATTACTAAACCTAAACAAACAAAACATTAACATTGATTGTGACACGTTCTTTGAACTGAATATCAAATACCATTTTAAAATCAATTTTCGCTACAAACTTTTTCAATGGCTTTCCCACAACACATTACCACACTACGTTTTAAGGTTCCACAATAATCAAATTATCTATAGACTTTTTGATTTTTCTTAAAATATTTGTTTGAAATGCCAATTTTGAAAAAGATTATTATCCCCAATGTGAAATTTTGGGAATTGAACCAATTTTATGTGGCACCTATATTCTCTATCACACCACATAACTTTTTTCTCTTTTGTAGTAATTAAATGTGTGGGAAGAGTTGAAGAAAAGGGTGTTTGAAAAGGCGTCGCAAAATAAAACTATAAAAGTAAAGCTTGAAAAGAAAGTTCTAAAAATCGTAAAAAAAAACAAAAGTTAAGGGGTTTTCAATTAGGGACAATTGATTCCATTATGGTTCAATCAAAATGAAAAAAGTGGATAGTTCTTTGAATCAAAATTGACAACATTTGGAAAGAACTAAAAGAATAACAACAAAATTGTGCACACACAAAAACAAAGGAGGACAAAATATCAAAACTAGTGGAAACCCATTCATTTATTGTTTCAAGCCACTCCACCATTCTAAGGTAAATATCCAATTATGGTGAAATATTTTTGTTATATATAATTTGATAGAACAAATATTTTGTCCCATTTTTGCAATAAAAACAAAATTTAAACCTTAGGTGTCATTCCACAAGAGGTTTGAAGTCTATAAAACCTACCATGAATATGTCTATATTTATTAACAAAAATTTATAAAATATTTTCTTACAACCAAAGTGGATTTTGAATGCATCAATTAAAAGGAAACATGGAGCCATGCTTGATCATTATGAAAATTGTCTGACATTATAAAAGGTCTAAGTCTTTGGAATGTAAGAAAATTATATCCACATGTCTTATCAAGATTTGCATTGCATGCCACAATTAGGACTAAATTAGTTTCAACGCCTTCACTTGTGCTCAAACTAATTTGGTATTGGTTGCGACATTAAAGAAAAATTAATATAAGAACTTTAAGCCTACCTAATTTTTCAACCCCAATTGGACCTTTATTAGAAATTTCATCCCCTATTTGGGGCACTTTACGAATAATTTTCATGAGTATAACTATTTGTTCAATATTAATGTTGTTTTGTCCATTTATGATATTTCCTTTTGTTCTTATCCACAAGGGCATCATTGATAATGTTTGATTTTAACCATAGTTATACATTGATAAAATAATCATATTTAAAGATGAAGTGGTGGTTGTTCCAATAACAAAATTTAGGCTTTTAGATAAGATGCATGTGATAGAATACAATATTGTTAGGTCATTAGTCCTTATGTAGCTAAAATAATGTTTGTTATGTAGTAAAATGAAACCATGACACTCAAGAAGACAAATGTCAAAACAACAATGGTAAAAATAAGTGAATCAATATGCTAAAATTTAACTTCAATATTCCGATTTGAAATAATGCACCTTCTTTTGAAAACAAATAATAATGCATAAGTGGACCTTTGAATGTAGTCATTTTATGGTCATGATGTCTTCAACTTTTGTCGCGTGTTGATGAGAATTTAGTCATGACAATGTGTGTTTGTTATTCACAAATGAAGTATGAAATGTATAATGAATTTAAGAGTGTATACACTATTATTAATTTTACTATCTTACTCACACCTATACACTTCATTTACAAATAAAAATAAACTATTAAATAATTATTGTGTACATAATAAAATAAAACCAATACATATGATAAAATAGATGTCAAACCAATGAAAGTGAAATTAAATGGAAAAAATATGGTGTCTTGACCATGAAAATTGCCAAAACTAATAAATGAATGTCCAGCATAAATAGAAGGATAACTTATAACAAAAGAAACATTAAAATATTTTTGGGTGATTTATTTTTTATTATCCCTTGTAGTGCATTTTTTAAAGGATGCTTGTAAAAACTACTAGTGTTTAATTAAGAGTTAAATGGTCAACTCCATTAAACATCCAAATCTAGGTTGAGGTTTAAAAGGTTGAATTTTTAAATTTGGATTTCAATAGCATATAATTTATGCATCACATGGATCAAGTCATTTTTTACTTTATTTATATTTCTAGAACAATCAAGTAACTTCAAAAAATATGCATATTTATGAATGAACAGCATACAAATTGAAAAGGGCAAAGAAAAATTATAAATAATACAATAAACATATTTAAAAACAAATCAATGTCAAAAGTGTACAACATGGAAAACAATGTCAACCATATTTTTAGAATATACTTTCATTATTTTATCTCTTGGTAGTGGTGACTAAAATATTATGGCAAGCGCACACTCAATGGTTTTTTCCAAAACTTTTCAATCACACTAGTAGTTGAACGACTACAACAATGAAGAATATACGCATGGAGATGGTTCTATTTACATGTTCCATGCATATCGTGTGTTTGGTTGGGTTTCACGAAGGGTTTTTTCATGTCTTTGAAAGGGTGGCAAGATCCACCCTTGGTTTTTGCTTTTTCATAACCCACCAATTTGGATTCACAAACCCAGGTAGAGACCTTGGTAAAGGCTTGAGTTATTTAGAAAATACCCAATATTAGTATAAACTTAAGTGCAACTGTCCAAGTTGAAAAATCTAAAACAAGGCCACAAAATATGTCTAAGAAAATATATATTTAAAATAAATTCATAACAAGCAAAGGTTGTAAAATAAAATGAACATTTAGTTATAACATAAGACCATATTTCATAAGTTATGTTGAAAAAATTGGAAACAATCAAAGGAAATATCTTTATTTCTACCCTTTTGAAGACCAAGCTTGAAAAAACATTCATATGGCCCATCATCTAAGGAACCTTTTTGAAGAACTTTTTAAATGCATGTATTGTGGATCTAAAAAAATGAATGATAGTGAATGCATTTCATCTATTGTGGATGAAAAAAAAATCAATGAATTTCAATCCTTTGGATGAAATGTGGATCTAATCATGGACAAATATCATCCATTATGAATGAACATTGCATGTTCATGAATGAATTATTTTCTTTCTTGAACTATGAACCAAACCAAATGAAAGTATTTTATTTATATTATTTGTAAAAATTGTAAGTTATGTTTGATTGACCTATGTTAGGGTAGGTTACATGATGTCACCAAATAAATGAATGAAATCAAACTTCAATGTTCCAAATATTGTTTGATGCACCAAATTCAAAAAACACATGGATAAACATTATGCCAAAACACAACATTTATGACTAAGACAATTTGCAACTATCACATAAATTCAATCATATAGGCATGTGAATCATATAATTGTCCTACTTAGTTCATTATGTTTAGTCATGTTTGTAACTATATGATTCAAGTATTGGACTATATCTTATTTTTAGTCATGGTTTTGAACATGGGAATGCATGTACATGTTTAATATTCTTTTGCAATTTTTATTTAGGTAGGTTGTAGTTCACAAGTAGTCTACACATATATTGTAAGTAGTAGGTAGGTACTATCAAGTAGTTAAATAATATTTACTACCTATTAATCAAAGTACCTATTACCTAGGTAGTAAGTATTTATTTTAAACCTTTGCAAGACTTACCTAGTAGGACACATGTAGTACTTGGGGGGGTCACTTCCATTTTATCCTAAACGATGTGTAAAACAATATAAGATACAAATTATATATATACATATAAGGTGCGTATAATTCATTATGAAAATATACTTAAAATATAGTCAAAATGTCCCATTATTTCATTAAAAATATTTTTTTACCTTATGTGTTTTTTTAAATATACAAATAATGAATCTTTTGGAGGTAATAGTAGGTATATTTTTACTACTATCTACCTAGTAACATTTTACCCATGTTATTGTACAAATACAAACACATAAATATTCATTTATAGGTAGGTATAATACTACTATACTAAGTAGATAATTTAGGTATTACCTAGTAAGATCTACCTACAAAGTGATCATTCAAATATATGTAAGAAGTTTACCTAATAGTTCTTACTTATTACCTACCTAGTAATATGTATATTCATAACTAATAGGTACTTATTAGTTATTAGTTATTGTAGGTGGTTGATTAAATAACTAACTTATTAGTTATTGTAGGTGGTTGATAAAATAACTAACTTCAATAAGCAATAAATAGGTGGTAAATACCTACCTAGCTACCTAGTAAGACCTATCTATACAGTGATTTGGAAAAATACCTACCTATTATGAACCAACCTACTTTAATGCATACTAATAAGTAATAATAGTAGGTCAATATGTAAATAATTGACTTATAAAATTGGCTACATTATATTAAAACTAAATTTTTGTTACTTTATACTCATAATTAGATTTGGGGGAAGGAATTAAACTTGAGATTGAATTGCTAAATAGTCATAAGATTCAAACATGGCTAATCAATTGTTTTGAATCAATACTTTAAGATCACTAGAATTGACATGCATGCAAACAAACATGCATGAACACCATGCACACAAATTGGAGTAATAACACAATGATGCTTACAAAGAAGTCAACTTATTGAACAACACATACATGTCTAATAAACATCTCTTATCTAAAATACCAAAACATAAATAACTAGTTTGGAATCACTTTAAGATTATAAACACCAAAGTCATGTACCAAAACAAAGGACTTCAACTTTTAACACTTCAACTTCATGTCACCAACCTTATTGATTCTTCTATTGTGCTACTTGCCTTTCACTTCATAAATAGTTGTGATTTATTACTTACTCCAAAACCATTAAATAGGCTTCCCTCTTCAAAAAAATTTCTTTCATCTATATGTTTATATACCTTATTTCAGTACTTGTTGCCATTCATTAAGATTACAAGTAGTAACCCAACATGAAATTAGAACATCCTCATCAATGTAGTACATATCATGTAATAGCCTTCATTTGTAACTTGATCAAGAAGTTCAAAAATGATTTAGGACCTTTGATTTTAGTATAACTATTGTGTTATAAATTACATGTGCATGTAGTTTGACAAATGTGACAACATTATTTGTTTTTCAATTTTATTTTGAATGGTAACTCTATCAATGTTGTGTGATCATTTGCATATATAAAACACCATTTATTCCAATTTATTTATAATGTTTAAAATCAAATAAAAACTAGTTTTAGTGTTATAATTTTTTTAAAAAAAAAACCCCATCAATTTTGGTTATTCCAAAACCTTTAAAAGACCAATAATTTTAAGGTTATACTTGATTTTTTTCAAAAGAATCAAAAGTTATTATTTGATATTTGAAACCCATGATTGCAAACCTTTAAAACTTCCCTAATAAATGTCAAAGGTACATTATTATTTTTGATAGCCACCCAACATTGATAGTTATGTATTTTTGAATGGTTAAACCTTGCCCATTATGTTGGACTTAAATCGCCTAATGAGCTCATGAGAGCAAGGTAGGCGATGCACTAAACATAATGGGCAAAGCAAACCATTTGATGACATTAAGGTCTTTGGTGGAAATTTAAATGATTAAAAAAAAATCATGCTGAACATACACAATTTGGTCATTATTTTGAATGTACAATCATTGTTAAAATATGAAATGCCATGTAATGTGGTCAAAAAATTAGCATAAACATGTCACTTGAAACAATTTTAATGTGTATGGAAACAATAGTTGGGATGCTTGTTAATATGTTTGTGTCATGCTTGATGGAATCTTCTCAACTTTCACCAAAAATTCCCTTAATTATTTGCATTGATCATGATTCATTTGTGACTTATTATAGTGAAACATGGATGATGAAATCAATATAAGGACTTTTTGCCTCTATCACATGGGTTTTTTCTCCTATTTTTTTTTATAAAAATGGGCTTATTGTCTTTCTATAAATTCATAGGTATTCATGTAATTCTCACATGTAATGAACTCACCACGTTCATGTTATTCATGTAATACCAAAATGTAATACGTTTATACAAATATATTGGATATGTTTGGTATTTAAACAAAGTTGTCCTTAAAATTATAATGGTAATAGGTTTAAATTTAAGAACAAACATAATTAGTTTTACCCTTTGAAAATGTTGTTGCTAATAGTTTTAATAGATGCATTATGAAATGGGGTTTTTCAAGTTGAAAGTGAACTTTAGCCTCCAAATTCCACACTTCTACCAAGCAAGACACTTTTTGCAAAAAAATCATTCATTTCAAAATAATTTAAAAAGTGGGCCAAAAAAGATTTAAAAAGATTTCCATCTTTTTAAAAACTAGAACACCAAAAGTTAGTTTGTGAGTTTTTTTACAATTTAGAATGTAAATATGTGTAGGGTTTATAACTTGATATTAATTATCTTGTAATATTTATAACCATTAGATGTGAACAAACAACACATTACTACAAATCATGTTTTTTTAATTCAAAACTTTGACCAAAAAGTACCCATTTTGGACACCAATAAAAAAAGGGAGTAATCATATTGGTCAAGTTGTTTTTGACATGACCAATTTGACTAGTGATCTTTTTTATTAGATAACCAAGTAGCGGGGTATTTGATTGGTCAAATTGGACCAAAAAAAAATGGGCAACAAATTTTATGGGTCAATTTTTTAATTAAAAAAATGCTTACCCAATTTTTAAAAATTAAATGTAGGTAGGTAGGTAGTTGGGTGAGTCATAAAATGGGTACATATGTAGATGACTACCCACCATGACCTAGGTGGGTAGTCATACATTCCATAGCCAAGGTTGTATGCCATCTTCACATATTCCCCTATGCAAGAAAGGAGTGGAAATTGAACCCTTGACCTTTGTGGCCACATGTACTTACCAAGTCCTTGACCACTTCCCCACACCTTTTTGTTCTGATAAATTTCGTAAAACTTTGTTATTAACATGTTCCATTTCAAATATTTTATCACATCCAAATTTTGAAATGCATTTTCTTTTTCATATATTACTCAAATAAAACAAATGAAAGATCTATTCATTTATGTGCACATTAATATATAAAAATTTAAATGATTTGTGAATAAAACTTTCTTGAAATTGAATTGTGTTCACAAATTCAATTTATATTTTTCCTTCAAGGTGTATAGTTGTGTGTACATGTGGACTTAATAAATAAGTACTATTGAATAAGAATTAATAAGTACTAGGTAGTACAATTAATATGCAATAGTCCAAAATTAGATAGTAGCTAGGTAATATATGTGATTTAATTAATAGACCTATTTAATTGCCTAGGTAATAGGTCATAGCTAGCTAGTAACCTAAATATAATTCTAACTACTTAATAAATATAGAAGGTAGGCAAGTATAAGTTGGTAGGTAAGTAGGTATGTAAGTAAATTGTTAGGGTATGTAGGTATGTAGGTATGTAGGTAAATAGGTAGGTTGATAAGGTAGGTATATTTGAGTTACCTAATTAGTTTACATCTAAGCCTTTAGGCAATTATGTACCTTGTTAGGCATAGCTTGGCTATTTAACTTAACCTATTAAATTAAGTAGGTGGTAAGTACCTAGGTTTTATTAAAACAATACTAATTATGTTAAGTAGGTAATCTAAGCCTAACTAATAGGCTAATAAATTAGTTATAATATGTTAGCTAATTCGGTATCTACTAAGTAGCCTTGGCCCATTTGACTAAATGTTCGATTGACACTTGGTCAAAAATGTCATTTTAGTCAAATGTGTTGATAAAAAATAACACATGTTTTTCATGCCCCGACATGGGTGTCAAGATGGACATCATTTTTAGTCAAAATGGATACATTGGTCAAGTTAGACCTTCTAAAAGATCACGATTTCTTGTAATGACAAGCTATCAACATTTTATTGAATTTGGTTTTGTTAACTTAGAACTCCACATTTTATTACACTTTATATTAGTGTTTGGTTCTTGAATTGGGGAAAGACTAAGTGTAAGACTTTGATCCAAATTACATTGGTAAAAAAAAAAAAATTAACAATTTTTTTTTCAATTGCACATCATTTGCAACTATGTTGCAAGTGGATTTTTTAAAATTTTAAATAAAATAATGACAACTATTAATAAAATCAATTCATACATTATATTGGTAATAATTGAAAGCATTTTTCAATTGGGTGGTCATTTGTCGAATATTCATGGAATCAACAATGTTTCCAAATTGAACACCCAACTATGTTGAGAAATAATGTGAAACATGTTTCGACTAAAGGGCTATTCTTGGCATTTAAAGTTTTTTAGTTGGCACATAATCAGAACATTGATTAGTGTTTAGTTATTTTAATGACATCATCAAAACATTTATGAATGATAAAATGTTTTAGAGGACGGATGAAATGTGATCTTGTTTGCAACTTTGTTGTCACTTCATCTCTCAATTAAGCTAGACAATTAGTAAGTGATTTTGGTTTTATAATATATTAGTATTTCTTTTAATTATGACAACATTAAATTACATGTCAATTTTATTTGTATAGATGAATGGTTATTTTTTACGCATATAAATAATAAAAATTAATTTCAAAATACAATTTAAAGAATGTATGAAATATATGTTAATAATAATATATGAAGGAATTATTTTTTCGTGCATGTAAATATTAAAATTTTATTATAAAATAAATTTAAGGGAATTCTGAAATAATTTTTTAAAATTAATTTATGTTCAATATATGTGATTTATTATTTGTATGTAAATCAAATGTTAGTTTACAACTAATCAAGTAATGATACATAATTAATATTTTTGTGGAACTTTAATGTTTATTCATGTTGATACATATGATGTTTTAATAAAAAATTAAAATTATGAAAAAAAAATCACTAATCATTAAGCTACAAGTAATTTTAGTAAATAAATAAACGATTATGTATGATGAATCTTTTTGTGAATATAATTATTACACTTAAATTTGAAATAAAAATTTGAAGAATTATGAAATCTAAGTCAACTTAGTAATGTATATGTTCAATACAAGTTTAATTTATTATTTTCATGTAGATTCAATTTGTTTTTACAATATATCAAATAATGATAAGTAATTAATATTTTTTGCAATGAAAATGTTGGCAATTAGTTCCAATAATTATTTTTATTTTGATTTTCTTAGAAATATTTTATTAATATTACTATTTATGATTAAATTATAATAATGATCAAAGTAGTAAATAAAGATATATAATAAACTATAATATAATTAAAGAAATTAGTATTATTTTAACACTATTATAATTGCAATATATATAATATTATTATATTAGTTAATAATAATCATAAGAAGTTAGGTTTAAATGTGAATAATAATAGTTAAATAATTAGTATAATTTATATACTAATTACAATATTATTATTAATGTTGTTGGGACATTGTAATAATTATTGTGACTACAAATATAATAAAACACTAAATTCTCATATTTTAATTAATTATTTCTAATGAAATATTAATTAAAAAATAACGAATTAGTAAATTTTTGAATATTCACTAATTATTATTACTATTGTTAATTTAATAAATATTTATTTCTAGGTTATCAAATTTTAAATTTTAAATTATTTTTCATATTATTTATTAAATGATTATATATATAGTTATATAACTATACAATTAAAAATGTTTCATCAATAATTATTACAAATAATTAGCATAATTAGCTAAACCTAGGTTAGGTAAACTATTAGTTTAAGTTTAAGCCTAATTAAACTTAAATTAGTTTGTAATCCAATTATAATTAGATTATAACTATTTAAATTGCAATTAGGTTACAACTAGGTTGCAACTAAATTATAACTAAATGTTTATTCCATACTATTTAATTTCCAATTCAAAAATCCAAACTATATAAAAAAGTGCAATAAGATTGTTGAAAAAACACAATAATCATTTAACTATTTGTTGACCCCAAATTTTGTGAATGTGCCATGTGTTAGCATTGTGAGTGTGTCACATCACTAGACCACTAATTAGATGTTCAACTTGCATAATTATAACTTATTCAAAAATTGCAACTAGATTTTGGTTAATGTCATGCCTAATTAGTGGATGAAGTTCATCCACTAGTTGAAAGCAATGGAAATTCTTGACTAGAGTGGTATGCAATTTATAACTAAAATGGTATGTAATGGCTATTGCTATGGTGTTCACACATGGTTGACATTTTCAATTGGAATGTCATTTTTACTTGTATTTATCAACTTTTTGGTTTGTAGTTCAAAAAACCATTTCATAGTTGCAAAAATATTTTGCAACTACATTCATTATTTTCAATGACACTTTTTAGTTGAAATGTAGTTGGAAACATAGTTGCAAAAAGGCGGCTTTTCTACTTGTGATATAAAATTTAATGCATGTTTCATCTCTTTTAGATCATCTTCACTAATACCCATACGATATTTTTTTGGATAAAAATATGATAAAATCTATCTTGGTTTGGGGTAATAAATAAGCTTTGGGTCAATATACATGCATACAATAAAATGCCTACAAAACTAACTACCTAATATAATAACTTTTTTGGATTGACTATATATAATGATTAGGCCAAGTGGTTACACTTAAGTAGTCTTCCATCTTTTACTATCCGAATTTGCATGTATATATAGGTGGGGGTTGGGGAACAATAAATAAGAAGTGTAAAATCACATGAATTTATAAAATTTTATTATTTCATTGAATTGTTCCCCTAACCTCACTTGCAAAGATAGAATTTGAGTTTTGTTCAATGAAAATGATTTCTATTGTTCTAAAAGTATCTCCACCCACACCCCTTATTTGGGCATGTATCAATGTTCACCACTTCCAACATGAAGTGTTAATTATACCCCATTCTCACCCAAAAACAAGATAAAGTGGAGAGTACAAAGTAAGAGATTCTAGTGTTAATTATTCCCCCATCCTCCCTTATGAACATGAAAAAATGGACAATGTAAAATAAAAGATTATTTAAATGTCACCATCAAAGCCAATCATTACTAGAAGCCTAAAGAAGGGGCACCTCGTAACATCTGGTTACATTGCATGAAAGTTATTTTGGGTACTCCATATTCATTACACTCATTTCAAACTTTTCCAAATGTTTTCATAGTACATTAAGAATATTGTTATATTAATTTATCTTAAAGTGTCAACATCAACTTAATTTACCACTTAAAGACAATGAAAAAATAACCAAATGTTATGATTGAGGTGGCTTCTTTTAGCAAAAATGTATCAAAGGGGGTGGAGGAGGTTTGCCATGCTTTCAATGAGGTGGGTGTTCATAAATTTTTGGCAATGTTAGTGCAAGGTTCAATATATGTTAAACAATAGGTTGTTTTAAATGCTTGGGCTAATAATGATTAACATCAAACTCATGGTTCTTTGAATTTTTTATTGTCAAACCTTGCATAAGGATGAAATGCATCTTAGCCAAAAGTAAGACCCATGTTTAATAACTTATACATCTATCTTTGAACATGAATAAAAAAATCGAAAAAAAAACAAACATAGATTTGGTAAATGAATCCACAAGGTTTTATTTGATAAGTAAGAAAAACGTGTGTGATATTTTGTTGTTGGTCATGTACAAAACTTACATAGTTTTTTCTTATGACCAACATTTGTCATACCAAAATGCTTGATCCCATTATCTATAAGCATTGCCCAACCTTTTTAAAATGAACATCTTTAGGGATATTAAAAGTCAACCCATTTTCACCACTCTTGATAGCTTGAAATTCAACTCATGCCTTTACTATGCAACCAAAACCTTTGTACATTCAGGTAAGGTTGAATAAAATAGAAAAATTAGTGTTCAAAGTTGATAAAAACCAAATCACAAGAAAATAAAATCAAGAACAAATATAAAACAAAATGTTGATCTATATTGTCAAAAGATACAAAGTTGCATCCAATTTCTAGACCATATGAAAAAACAATTTAATAATTCAACAATAGCACATACACCCTTATGGTAACTATTTATAATAGTATCCTTGCAATTCATGTTCACATGCTTATGCCAATCATCAAAGTGTTGGTGAACCCAATTGTCAACTCATTTGATATTTGATGACCGCTTTATTGATAATTTAGTTTTCAATATGATCAACATCATGGAAACTTCCAACGATACATTGAAAAAACTCACAAACACTAACAACAAAAAAGTTACCATTAGCACTATACATGCTAACATCAATAATGGTTGAATATAGGCAATCTCACCCAACTTGTACTCCATTGTGTTTTCTCCTTTGTAATCAGATTCTATGGTGGGTCCTCTACTTGCATCTCTTAAATAGTCTTGACAAAAGATTGTTGTAGTCTTTGTTCCTCTGCCTAGTCAACAACATATTTCTTTTTTATTGCCTCTCTATTTTAAAACACCTATTCTTCAGTAACCTTGCTCCTGGTGATGGCGATATTCACATCCACCATATGGACTAAAGGATTTGAAACCTTGGGTTCTACCACAATTTATTTATATATTGGCTTCATTCCTTTATTCTTAAACATATTTTACATATCATTGTACTTAGGAAAATCTATGATTTCATGTCTAGTATCACCACAAATATGACAAGAATATTTCATAAGCCTTTATACTTTAATTTGTTGAATAGTAACTTCAAAAATTGCAGGAATAAGATCTTCCTTCCTTTTGAGTCTATAGGTTTCAACATTATGATTTGTCCTATGACAATTTGTGTAATACATTCTTGTTTTCTCTGGAATGTTTGAGGTTTTTGAGCTAATAATGTCTTACTATTTTATGGTACTAATAGATTGTTTATGGCCTCTACTTCAAAAATTCCTTCTTCACAAACCAAAGCTATTTCCTTTTGCTCTTGTAGAGTTTTTCTTTTCATACTTGTTGTTGCTACATGTTGATATGGTTGTAATCCAGATTTGAAAATAGTAGTTAAGAAATTATGTGTTGTCTTATGTTTAAGACTATTAGCTAA
>Ga0116230_10004491_pt1 | contig 13668 bp, 10 predicted proteins | sample S1TSphfallax_3_FD_88678 | JGI IMG/M metagenome (GOLD analysis project Ga0116230, IMG submission 88678) | Host-associated microbial communities from peat moss isolated from Minnesota, USA - S1T2_Fd - Sphagnum fallax MG | ecosystem: Host-associated > Plants > Peat moss > Unclassified | place...
ACATCACCAAAGGGTCGTTCACGTTCACGGTATTGCCGCCAGCAGCGGCGCATTGAATCCTTGCTGCACACTCGAGCCCTGTACGGGACCGGCACTCAAAATTTCTTCGATAACGTGAGGCGCGCCGAGATCGGTTCGAGCGGGTGAATGTGCACGTCGGCGACACCCGCTGCCGGCTCTCCGGGTAGGCGGTCGATGTACCAGTACTCCATGGCATTCGCGTGCGTGTTCAGGATGTTGTACACCCCGAGAGCGACGCCCCAGCCGCTGTCGAATGCGTAGCGCACGTCGGCATTCCATTCGTGATAGCCGTGCCCCTGTACCTCGTCATCCGAGGACAACGGATAGGCACCGAGATAGCGTAGCGCCAGACTGCCGCTCCATCGCCCTAAGTCTTTGACAAAGGCGGTCAACGAGCCGGTCGCGAACGGTGCGTTCGGCAGGTAATTGCCCACGTGGCCGGTGCCATCGTCATAGCGCGTGGTATATCGCGCATGATCTTGCGAGAGGCTGCCGTACAGTTCGAGCCACCGCAGTGCCTGGTAGGTCAGATTGATCTCGTAGCCATAGCGACGGCTGCCGGGACCGGCCGAGTCCTCACCCACGTCCGGATCGTAAGTGGTCTCCGATTGTGCATCGAGATTAAACAGCGCCAGGGTGAGGGAGATTTTGCGGTCGAACAATTCCTGGCGCATACCGATCTCCTCACCGGTTTGCTCGGCAATCAACGGGGCGCCGGTCGTGTTCGTGATCCTTGCCTCGTTGACGCCACGCAGATCATCGCTGTGAAAGCCGCGCCCGCCGCTCACGTAGAATTCGGTGGTCTCCGCGGGCTTGAGGATGAGGCTCGCCTTGGGCTCGAACAGCGCTTTGCTGGCGCTGCCGTAGAACGTACCTAAGTCGGTCCCGCGCTGATAGTCGCCCCGCAAGCCAATCACTGATCGGAACCACTCGCTCCAGTGCGTCGTTACTTGCGCATACAGAGCGTCGGACTCGAGGCGAACCCGATCGTCCGACATGGCACCCTCTGGGTCGTCGGACAGCGGAATTGCCACCCGGTCCTCGGTGGGGATGCGCTGCACGATGAGAAAATCGTAGCGCTCCTGGGTACCGATGGAGAGATCGTTGTCGACGCCAAACCACTGCGCCGGGAAAAAATAGCTCACCGAGCCACCGACGGTGCTGCGGTTCTCGTGCTGCTCCTCCTGATCGCCGTTCACCGGATCGATCAGGAAGTGGGTGAAATCATTCCACAAGATCAAGTAATTGCTGAAGGCATAGGTATCGAGGTTGAACTGGCCCGGGCCTAAGGAGGCGTGGTACTGACCGGTCAGGTTCGCGCGCTGCGCCACGCCGCCATCGGAGGGATCGAGCTCGCCGAAGCGGCTGATGAGGCCGTCGGCGATGGCCCGTCCGGGCTGATCCGTCGAGGAGTTCCACAGACCGTGATAGTACGAGCCAGTGATCGAATAGCCGTTTTGCGCGTCGCCCTCGCTGTAGCGAAGGACGGTGTTGACCTTGCGTTGGTCGTCGGCATGCACCCAGGGTCCGTCGTAGTGCTGCAACTCCACGGCGCCCAAAAGATTGCCCGCGCCGAGCGGGGCGGAATCGGCCGTGAACACGCGTTGAAAACCCAACGTCCCCGCAGTCACCGAGGCTTGCGCGGGAATGGTGTCGAGGTAGTTGATGTGTACGGAGCCCACCGAGGCGAAATCGCCCTCGTCCGCATAATAGGTCCCCTTGGTGTAACTGATGTCGGTGGCCAGCTCCGGGATCAGGAAGTTCACGTCCGAATAACCCTGGCCGTGGGCATGGGTGGGCTCGTTGACCGGCATCCCATCGACGAAGATCGCGAGATCGGTGCCGTGGTCCAAGTTGTAGCCCCGCATGAGGTACTGATTTGCTTTACCCTCGCCACTGTGCGAAGTCACATCGAGACCGGGAACGGTCTCGAGGAGTTGCCCGGGACGATAGGCAGGCAAAAGCGCCAATTCGTCATTGACGACCACGCCTTCGCTCGCCGTCGTGGCGGTGCCGATGAGTCGCAGCCGAGCCGCGGTCACGGTCACTTCGGTCAGCTCGTCCGCAGCGGTCGGCGTGACCGTGACGGACGAGGCGGGCGAGGCGGCAGGGTCGGCAACCGCCTGCAGTGCGCTGCACAGCAGCCACGCGCCGGTCAATAAATCGGGCTTCCAGGTGCTCGATGCGTCGATGTTGCTCCCCCGTTGATCGCCTTGATCGATTTGCGGTGAGGATTCACCATTGAAACCTCGGTGTCATGTAAATTACTGTTTTTGCGCACGTTAACTAACGTTAATTGCGCATCAAACGAGGGCTTGAACTGATGCAAACGGAGTCCGATCTCGGAACTGAGGCCGAGCGCATCAAGGCGAGTGGCGTGCTCGGGGAGGCCAGGGTGAGACGCTTGTTCGACTACCTGGTCACGAGTTCGTTGGCGGGGCAATCGCCGAAGGAGATCGCGCTCGCGGTGGACGTGTTCGGCAAGTCTGCGGACTTCGACACCGGCCAGGACGCCCTGGTCAGGGTTTACGTCCACAAGCTGCGCAAGGGATTGGAGGAGTTCTATGCCTCGCATGCCAGCGCCCCCGCCGGCATGCTGACCATCCCGCGCGGCGAATATCGGCTGAGGTTCGCTCCCGATACGGCTGCCCCCAACACACCCGCGCCCGACGCATACGCCGCCGTGCCCCCGCGCCGCCCGATCCAGCGGTGGTACGCGGCCGCCGTGGTCGTCCTACTGGTCGCAGCGGTGGCGGTGGGTGCTTTGTGGTTGCGAAGTCCGCAAAGCGATCTCGATCGGGTGCGCGCCAGCCCTTTGTGGTCCGCCATCATCAAGGATGACCGCCCCATCATGATCGTGGTGGGCGACTATTACCTCATCGGCGAGGTCGACGAGATGATGGGGGTCAAGCGTTTGATACGCGAATACACGGTCAACTCGAAAACCGATTTGGATAACTACGTTCTACAACATCCGGAGGTTGCCGATCGCTACATGGATGTCGGCCTGCACTATCTCCCCATCGCGGCAGCGTTCGCCTTGCGCGACGTGATGGCCGTGCTCGCACCAGTCAACCGGCGTGTCACCGTCGTCAAGATGTCCGACGTGGAACCCGGCAACCTCAAGACCGCGGACATCATTTACATCGGCTATTTGAGCGGCCTCGGGATGATGCAGGATTTCGCGTTCACGGGCTCGCGCTTCGCGGTCGGTGACTCTTACGACGAGATCGTCGATGAGAAAAGCCATCGATCCTACATCAGCCAGACCTGGTCTCGAATCTTGGGTCCCCCGCAACCGGGGAACTCGAAGACTTACAACGACTACGGCCTGTTCGAGAATTTTCGCGGACCCGGCGGCAATATCGTCCTCGTGATCGCGGGTACGCAGGACGCGGGCGTCCAGCAAGCAGCGGAGGCCTTCACCAATCCGGAGAAGCTCAAGGAGGCCGCCCGGCAGACGAATCTCGCCCAGCCGTTCGAGGCATTACTGGAAGTGAGCACATTCGACGGCGTGAATTTGAGCGGCAAACTTCTGCTGGCATCGGCGCGCAATTCGTCGAATGCCGCCTGTGCCACCTGTAAGGCGGCGAACAACAAGGCGCCGGCTCAATAACCGGCGTGAATCCTAGAGCGCCACGCGCGGTTGGACGCAGCTAAGCGGGGGCCCCGGTCCGCGCCGACGAGATGCGCGTGCCGGTGATATGCCGTTCGACGCACTTGCGGGCCTGTAGGGCATTGCCACGTTCGATGTGCTGGATGATCTCATCGTGATCCGCGGTCGCCTCCGCCATGTGGGCCTGAAAGCCGTGGGTTTGCTCGATGAGAAAATCCGCCATCGCAACCGAGATGGCCTGCCGCTCGCTGATCGCAGGTGACTTCGCCATGCTGCGGATGGTCGCGTGGAATTTCTTGTTAAGCGTGGCGTAATCCGCCGCCGAACGCGGGTCCGCGATGCGCAGCTTTCTGATCCGGTCATTGGTGTTGCGCAGCTGGGCCACCTCGGACGCGAGACGCCGCTCCGCCGCCAGCTCCGCCAGGAAACCCTCGGTCTGTGCAAACATCCGGAAGAAATCTTCGACGTCCCGCGGCGTCGGCGAGATCACCTGGCAGCCGACTTTCGCTTCGATGGTAACGAAGCCTTGGCTGCGCAGGTCGCTCAGCGCGACCATGATGGGCTGGCGGCTTGCGCCGGTTTCGCGTTGCAGCTCCTTGATCAAAATCCGTTGTCCCATGCGGTAATGTCCGCTGGTCAACCGGCGGAGCAGCAGTTCGGAGACCGACTGCTTCTTTGATTTGACAGATGGCATTGAGGCTCGCAGCGCGAAATCTTTAAATCAACCCAAAAAGCTTAGCATCAATCACGGCGGGCCGGCGCATGGGGTGTGAAGCTCCCGGTTGCAATCCGGTAGCATGCTAGCTAGCATGCAAGCGGCGGTAAATTGGGAGGTTGGATGGGCAATCATGGGGTCCGCGCGGCGATCCTCGCCGTGGCGATGGGCTGCGTCGCATGCCATGGAGGATCCGTACGCGAAGCTGCGATCGCCCCGACGCAGTTGGCCGGCGACCACTGCCCCGGTCCGTCTGTCCTCATGACGCCCGCAGAGGTCGAAGTCTGCGAGCCTGATCTGCTGAAGCGGTCGCATCTCGACTATGGCGAGGTCGTGGCTTTCACCGATGTCACCTACACCACCATCCTGGGCTTCCGGCCTTTGAAGATGACGATCTACATGCCGAAGCGGGGCACGGGTCCCTACCCGTTGGTCGTGTTCGTTCACGGTGGCGGCTGGCGGCTCGATCCCGAAGGCTCGGAGGGGGCGAGCGGCATAGCGGCTGTGCTGCAGCTGGCCCGACGCGGCTATGTCGTGGCCGTCCCGGCGTACCGCACCAGCGGGGAGGCAAAATTCCCCGCGCAGTTACTCGATGTGAAGTCCGCAATTCGCTACGCCAAGACGCATGCCGCCACCTATCACGCGGCCGCCGACCGCGTCGCCGTCTGGGGCGCGTCCGCCGGCGGCAACATCGCGGCGCTGGTGGCCACCACCTGCGGCGTTCTGCAACTCGAGCCGGCGGCGATGTCGCCGGCCATGCCCGGCGGACCGCGAATTCCGTATCTTGATCCCGCCGCCGATAGCTGCGTGCGCACGGCCGTCGATTGGTTCGGACCGATCGATTTTTCGACCATGGACGCCGAGGCCGAATCGGACGGTCAGACGGGCAAGCAGCATGGGTTGGCGGGTTCGCCGGAGTCGCAGTACCTGGGCTGTGCCGTCGCCGAGTGTCCCGCCGAGCGTGTCCAGGCTGCCGATCCCATCACCTATGCCGGATCGGGCTCGGCACCGACGCTCATCATGCATGGACTCGCTGATCGGCGCGTCCCATGGCAACAAAGTCAGCAGTTCTACGACGCACTACAAGCGCACGGAGTCGAGTCGCGGCTGGTGCTGGTGCCCGATGCGGATCACGAGTTCGGCGGTCTCGGCGCGGAGCGCCACCGTGAACAGGTCGACATGGTCATCGAATGGATAGGGTCACACATCAAATCATGAAAATGCACAATTGGACGATCAATGGGCGGCATCGCGCCCGAAGTTGCGCCGTGCTCATCAGCATCGGTCTGGCCGCATCGGTGGCGATGTCGGCGGAGACGCCTGCGGGTCCGGTTCCGGTGTCCGGCGAGGTTCTCGACATCAACGGGCACCCCTTGAGTCAGGCGATGGTGACCTTGGGGAAGGCAGGCGGGGAACTGGGTGCCACCGCCGTCACGGTGTTCACCGACCACAACGGGCATTTTCAGTTTCCGGGGGCCCGTGCGGGCCGCGATCTGACCGTGCGGCTGCTGGGGTTCAAGACGGAGGAGACCATTCCCCACCCCGCACCCGACGGCTTGCGCTTCGACGTGCTGATGCGCGCTGAGACGAATCAGGCGGGCACCGCGCCTGCCTCGGCGTACATCGGCGGCGTGACGCCGGAGGACAAGGAAGTGCTCGTCATGACGTGCAGCGCCTGCCATCAAATACCGGCGCCGGAAGTGCGGGCCTACGCCAAGATGATCTATGACGTGCCCGGCGTGGACCCCGGCGAGGCGCGTCAAGAGAGCTGGCATGCCATCGTGAAGTACATGAACTACATCTCGGCCTGGGACTTCGGTCGTGGCGGCGACGATGCGCCCATCGATGCGAATCGTGTCTACTCCGGCGGTCCGCTCGAACCGACGACGGCGCTCCTGGCCCGAGCGATGCACGGGTCGTTCCAAGAAGTGTCGCACTATGCGTACGGCGCACCGGTGATCGCCGACGAGCACACCGTGATTCGCGAGTTCGAAGTGCCGAGGCCGAACGCGATCCGTGAGGGAATCACGCTCAACGACCCCGGCGCGATCTGGCTGGCGGACGTGTCGGCGAACCGCCTGCTGCGCGTCGATACCGCGACCGGAGCCGTGCGCGCACTCGATATTCCGAGTCAGAAGCCGGCCGATCCTCACACCTTGGTCGCCGACCGTAACGGCGATCTGTGGGTCGCGCCGTTCTTCAACGGCATACTCTCGCGTCTCGACCCCAAGACCGAGAAATGGACCGTCTGGCCGATGGTCGCCCCGGGTGTCGGTCCGCCCGCCCTGCACGATCTTGCTTTCGGTGCGGACCGTAACGTGCTGCCCGACAAGCACGGCCGCATCTGGTACACGGAAATCGTCCACAACGCGCTGGGCTGGTTCGATCCGAAGACCGGCGAGTCGCGCACTTATCCAATACCCGAAGTGCCGGGACGCACCGGTGGCGAGCAGCCCTACGGCATGGCGATGTCTGGGGACCGCACGCACGTGTGGTACACACAGCTGGGGATCGGAGTGTTCGGCAGCTTCAATACCGACACGTTGAAGTTCGAAAGCCCCGTCGTGCTGCCCTCTCGCAATGCAGGACCGCGCCGCATGACCATGGGCGACGGCGACATTCTGTACGTGGCCTTGTTTGGCGCCGGCCAGCTGGCGGCCTATGACACGCGTGCGCACCGCATGGTCGGCGTGTACGACCTGCCCGACCGCGCCTCTGGGCCCTATGGGCTGACGTGGGATACACGACGTAATGTGTTATGGATCGCCACGTCCAATTCGGACGCGATTTACCGCTTCGATCCCCGCGACAAGTCCTTCGGCGTGCTGCCGCTGCCTCGTGAGGGAGCGTTTCTGCGGATGCTCGCGATCGACAAAACCACCGGCGCCCTGGTGACCTCGTATGCGAACCTGGTGGAGTTCTCGAGAGGCCCGCGCATGGCGGTGATGATCGATCTGGGGGATTTGCATGCGAATTGAGCCGTCCGGTGCGACGAAGCGTCCGGGTGTAAACTGTCGCGTCTGGGAGAAAACACGTGCGTAGCGAGATATGTAATGTCCAGTTGGTGGCCCTCGTGGCTCTCGTGGCGATTTTGCCGACGGCGATCGTGCAGCGCTCGTGGGCCGATTCGGCGCCGTTACCCGCCGCACTCGTCCTGCACCACTGTAATGCCTGTCATGCGGCGAACGACCGGCTGATTGGACCGCCGTTGCTGGCCGTTGCCGCGCGCTATGGAGCTGCCGCGGACCAGCAACGGACCATCGAAGTGCTGACGGAAAAAATTCGCTTGGGGGGCGGCGGGAATTGGGGAATCGTGCCCATGGTGCCGAATGCCAACTTGAGCAAGGAAGAGGCACGGGGTTTGGTGCTGCAGATCCTGTCGCTGAAGCCGCCTGCGGGATAAACGGTTGTCGGTCATGACCTCACGATTACCCCAATGGCGGCCGGCGGATTTTTCGGCCGATGCAGAAACGCGCGCCGACGGCTCTTTGCTGCTCACGCCTCGGGCAACCTTGGGACCTTACCCGGCGCGATTCACCGATGCGCTTGAGCATTGGGCGGCGGCGACGCCGCAGCAAACCATGGTGGCGCGGCGCGATGCCCAGGGCGTGTGGCAGCGGGTGAGCTACGAGGATGCCCTCATGCGGGTGCGTCGTCTGGCTGCGGGATTGAGTGCGCTGCCGCTCTCCGTTGAGCGCCCGTTGTTGATACTGTCCGGCAACAGCATCGAACATATGTTGCTGGGCCTCGCCGCCATGTACGTGGGGGTGCCATTCTGCCCCGTATCCCCGGCGTATTCCCAGGCGAGTTCCGACCTCGGCAAGTTGCGCTACGTCATCGATTTGCTGACGCCCGGCATGGTCGCAGCCTTTGGCGTTGGGCCGTTTGCACGGGCGATCGACACGGTCGTTCCGCAGTCAACGCCGGTCTTGGTCGATTCTCTGGAGATTCCCGGACGCGAGGTAATCACGCTCGCAGCGCTCGAAGCGGCCGACCCGGCGGCGGCGGAGCCTCAACATGCCGCCACGTCGTCCGATACGATTGCGAAGTTCCTGCTGACCTCCGGTTCCACGGGCCAACCCAAGGCCGTCGTCACTACTCATCGGATGATTTGCAGCAATCAGGCGATGCTGCGCCACGCGTTTCCATTCGTTACGGACGAGCCGCCGGTGCTGGTCGACTGGCTGCCGTGGAACCATACCTTCGGTGGCAGCCATAATGTGGGCTTGGCGTTGTGCAACGGCGGCACGCTGTACATCGATGATGGCCGGCCCACACCCGCAGGGTTTGCCCAGACTGTACAAAACCTGCGCGAGATCGCGCCCACCATCTATTTCAATGTACCGAGCGGCTTCGACCTGCTGGTCAGGCAATTCGACCAGGATGCGCCGCTTCGCGACCACTTCTTCAGCCGCCTCAACGCGTGTTTCTATGCCGGAGCCGGACTTTCGCAGCCGACTTGGGAGGCGCTCGAAGCGCAATCGTTCAAGGCACGGGGGCACCGAGTGCCCATTCTGTCGGGGTTGGGAGTGACGGAAACCTCGCCGTCGATCACCTTCACCACGCCGGACGCCGATCGTGCGGGCGTCATCGGCCTGCCCGGACCCGGCAACCTCGTGAAGCTGGCGCCGGTTTTGGGAAAGCTCGAGCTGCGCGTCAAGGGACCCCATGTGATGCCGGGTTATTGGCGCCGGCCCGAGCTCAACAAGGATGCCTTCGACGAGGAGGGCTACTATCGGCTGGGCGACGCGGTACGCCTGATCGATGCAGCCGATCCGCGGCGGGGATTGTTGTTCGACGGCAGGATTGCCGAGGATTTCAAGCTGTCGACCGGCACGTGGGTGAGTGTCGGACCGCTGCGCGCCGCGCTCTTGGCGGCGCTCGCGCCGCTCGCCTTCGACGTCGTCATCACTGGTTTGAACCGCGACTTCATCGGCTTGCTGATTTTTCCAGCGATGGCCGCGTGTGCCGCATTCTTGAGGCTGCCACCGGGCACCAATCCTGAGGAATTGGTCAAAGCTCCGCCACTCGTGCGCGAGATCGCGCAGCGCCTCGACGCCCACGGCCGGGCGAACCCGGCGAGTTCCACTCGGATCGAGCGCGCAATATTGCTTGCCGTGCCGCCGGCCTTGGACCGGGGAGAAATCACCGACAAGGGATCGATCAACCAACGCGCCGTACTCCAGCATCGCGAACACCTGGTCACCCAGTTGTATCTCGAGCCGGTAAGCGCGCACGTCATCGTCGCGCGTCAGGCCTAGCTTGGATCAGTTACAGGGCAAGCACCTGGGCCGCTTCGAGGTCGTGGTCATCGCGGCCTGCGCGGCGGCGATTTTCTTCGACGGCTATGATGCGCAGGCCATCGGGTATGTGGGCCCCAGCCTCATCAAGAATTTCGGTATCGCACCCGCCGCACTCGGACCGGTATTCTCCGGCGGGCTCGTGGGCATTATGCTCGGTGCGCTCTTCATCGCACCTTGGGCGGATCGGGTGGGGCGCCGCCCGGTCATCTTGGGTTCCATCCTGCTGTTCGCTGCCTTCAGCTTGGCGACCGCATGGGTCGATTCACCGACGGCTCTGTTGTGGCTGCGGGTGTTGACCGGCTTAGGGCTGGGCGGCTGCATGCCCAATGCGATTGCGTTGACCACGGAATATTCGCCCGCCCGACTGCAAGGCTTCTTGGTCACTCTCATGTTCAACGGCTTCACGCTCGGGTCGCTGTTGGGGGGCGTGCTCGCACACCAGCTCATTCCGCGTTTCGGCTGGCGTGCGGTGTTCGTCGCCGGTGGCGTATTGCCGCTGTTGCTTTTGCCCATACTCTTCTTCGTGCTACCCGAATCGCTGCGCTTCCTGGCGCTCACCGGCCGTAATCGGGCCGCGGTCGCGGCAGCGCTCAAGCGGGTGGGTTCGTCTGAAACGCCGGAATCGTTGCACGCGCGCTTGAGTGCGCAGGAGGGTCAAGTAAGAGCTTCCATTGGTGAGCTCTTTACCCTCGGCCGTGGTCGCGCGACGGCAGTGCTATGGATCGTATTCTTCATGAGCTTGTTGGATGTGTATCTGCTGGTGAGTTGGCTGCCGACGGCCCTGAACCAGGCTGGCATACCCGCGCAGAACGCCATCATTCTCGGCAGCTTGCTGCAGGTGGGGGCTTTGCTCGGCACGCTGCTGTGCGGAGCGGGCCTCGATCGTTTCGGCGGCAACGCTGTGCTCATGCCGGCGTACGTGCTGGGTGCTCTGTCCATCGCGGCCATCGGTGTATTCTCCTCGAGCAACTTCGTGGTGACGACGATTGCTGTCATCCTGGCCGGCGCGGGCATCATCGGCGGTCAGACCGCAGCCAATGCGCTCGCGGCCGCTGCGTATCCGACGCAGATCCGCTCGACCGGCGTGGGCTGGGCGCTGGGGATCGGCCGCATCGGGTCGATCATCGGTCCGCTGGTGGCGGCGGGTCTGTTGATGGTGCACGTATCGGTGCGCGGCATCTTTCTGGTCAGCGCGATTCCCGCACTGGTGGCCGCCGGTGCAATTGCCCTCTTCGGCCCGTGGCGCGGCAAGTCCAATACGGAACCGTATTGACACTCGCCCGCAGCGGATGGCACGATGCCGTGCAAATTCATAAGCCAGCGGCGCTGACATTCGGGCCGTCAAACCCGGGGAAAATATGCTGGAAATTTTACGATCGGTGAGCCAAGCCCGCCGCGCAGTTCGCGCTACCCAAGTGCTGGCTGGGATGGTGTTTGCGATGAGCGCGGCGCACGCGCAGTCACCGAGTTTATCCTGCGAGGCACTTGCGGGTCTGCGACTGCCGCACGTCAAGATCTTGTCGGCACAAGCCGTTGCTGCGGGCGAGTTCTCCCCCGGGGCGCCACTGCCGCCGACCAAGGTCCCCGCATTCTGTCGCGTGAGCGCGTCCTTGACGCCGAGTCCCGACTCCGACATCCAGATCGAGCTGTGGCTACCGACAGCCTGGAACGGCAAGTACCTGGCGAATGGTATTGGCGGATGGGGTGGGGCGATACCCTATCCCGGTCTGATGATGGCGTTGCAGCGCGGTTATGCCACGTCGGGCACGGATACGGGACATCGCGGCAACATGGGCGCCGCTGATTTCGCCTTGGGTCACCCGGAAAAGGTGAAGGATTTTGCGTGGCGCGCGATCCATGACATGACCGTGCAGTCGAAGTCCATCATCAAGGCCTACTACGGCAACCCGAGCCATTTGTCTTATTTCAGCGGCTGTTCCGCCGGCGGCAAGCAAGGCTTGATGGAGGTTCAGAAGTTCCCGGCAGATTTCGACGGCGTCATCGCCGGAGCGCCGGCTGCCGATTGGATCGGTCTCAACAGCGCGTCCCTATACGACAGCCTGCTGAATATTCCGAAGGGCCAAAAGCCGATCATCGGACCCGCCCAGGGCCAGCTGATTCATCAGGCCGTGATTGCCCAATGCGACAAGCTGGACGGGTTGGCCGATGGCGAGCTGGCCGATCCGCGCGCCTGCGGTTTCAAAGCCACCAGTCTGATCTGCCGCGCGGGGCAGGCTGCGGAAACATGTTTGACCCCTGAACAAGCCGCGGTGGCCGACAAGTTCTATCAAGCCGTCCGCGACCCGAAAAACGGTACGCTGATTTTCCCCGGCATGCTCCCGAGCAGCGAACTTGGTTGGGGCATGATCCCCGTGCCGATGCCGCCCGCCGTGGGCGAGTATCAATTCGTGGTGCAGGGCGATGCGCACTGGGATCCGTATACCTTCGATCTGTCGAAGGATGTCGCGGCGGCGCGCCGTTCGGACATCATCAGCGCGTTGAATCCGGACGTGTCCGCATTTGCCGCTCGTCACGGTAAATTGATCCAGTACCACGGTCTGTCGGATCCGATCATTCCGACGGAGGCGAGCATCAATTATTACGAAAGCGTCGTGGCCCAACAGCATGGATTGGACAAGACCGAAGCGTTCTACCGGTTGTTCCTCGTGCCGGGCATGGGCCATTGCATGGGCGCATATGATGTCGACTGGATCGATGCCCTCGATCAATGGGTGGAACATGGCAAGGCACCCAGTGAGGTGCTCGGTCACCGACTACCGCCAATGACCGGTCCGCCGCCGATGGGCCCACCGCCGATGGCTGCGCCGGAGTACACGGGGACGCGGCCGATTTGTGCCTATCCGTCGATGGCGAAATACAAGGGCACGGGCTCGGCCGACTCGGCGGAGAATTTCAGCTGCGGGCCGGCGGCACGCGGGGTGCGCGACGGCGACGGCCCCCTTAAGATGAGCTCGAGCGGGTAAGAGCGCCACTGCGACCCCATGCCTTTTCCCATATCCCCAACGCCCAAGCCCAAATCCTCGGGACCTCTGGATGCCGATAGCTGGACTGAGGCGGCGCTCACCATTCTGGCTCGCAACGGCATCGAAGCCGTACGCATCGAGCGACTCGCGAAAATGCTAGGAGTGACCAAAGGCAGTTTCTATTGGCACTTCAAGGATCGGCCGTCGCTGCTCGACGAGATGCTCCGCTCCTGGCGGCAGCGCGCCACACTGGGGGTCATCGAGCGCGTGGAGCGCAGTCCGGTTCCCCCCGCACAGCGGCTCAAACATTTGCTCAAGCTATTGCGTAGCAGTCCGCGTGCGTCGCGCGGCGCAGATATCGAGGCGGCAATTCGGCTGTGGGGACGCAGCGATCCCCGAGTCGCGAGCGTGGTGCAAGAGATCGACCGGCTGCGGCTCGGCCACATCAAGACCTTGGTTGAAGCGGCCCACGCCGGCCGTCAGGATGCCACGGCTCGGGCGGCACTCATCTATGCCCACATCCTCGCCCAGGCATGGCTCAGCACCACGATCGATCCGGCGATTGCCGAGCAGTGCGAGAACATTCTTGAGGGGCTGTGACGTGAGGCGCCGCATCGCGGGCGTCGCGGCGGCATGGCTTGTCGTGGCCGCTGCTTCGGCTGCGCTCGCCGCTGGGGCTGCGCCTGAGACGCCGCCGCCGGCACCGGCGGCTGCTGCTTGGTTCGGCCTGCCGCTGCCCGGCCCGGCCACCGAGCAGACCATCGATTTTTCGCAAGTCGATCTGCCCATGATCGTTGCGCCAGCGGTTGCCGACGCGCCCGAATTGGAAGGCCGCAAGATGCTGCGCTACGTAGAGGACGTGGCCGCATTCTCCTACGCGAGTCGCGCTGCGGGAGAGCGCAGTTGGGGACGACTGGCGGGAACGCCTTGGGCTGAACATACCGTCGATTACGTGGCGGAGGAATTTCGCAAGGCCGGGCTCGTCGACATCGTCAAGAGCGAAGTGCCTTTTCTCGGCATTGACCGGAC
>Ga0116230_10004492_pt1 | contig 13667 bp, 10 predicted proteins | sample S1TSphfallax_3_FD_88678 | JGI IMG/M metagenome (GOLD analysis project Ga0116230, IMG submission 88678) | Host-associated microbial communities from peat moss isolated from Minnesota, USA - S1T2_Fd - Sphagnum fallax MG | ecosystem: Host-associated > Plants > Peat moss > Unclassified | place...
CGTGGTGATGGCCTACGCGCATATCCGCGGGGGCGGCGAGCTGGGCGATGCGTGGCACGACGCAGGCAAGATGCGCGTGAAGGGAAATACCTTCACCGACTTCATCGCGGTCACCGAAGGCCTGCTGGAGCAGGGTTACGGGGCTCGCGATCGCGTCGCCATCGAAGGCGGCAGCGCCGGAGGACTGCTGATGGGCGCGGTGGTCAACCTGCGGCCGGACCTGTTCTCGGTGGTCATCTCCCACGTGCCGTTTGTGGACGTGATGAACACCATGCTCGATGCATCGCTGCCGCTGACCGTGGCGGAGTACGAGGAGTGGGGGAATCCCAACCATCCGGACGACTTCGCCACCATGCTGGCGTATTCGCCCTATGACAACCTGCACGAAGACGACTTCCCCGCCATGCTGGTGAAGACCAGCCTCCACGATTCACAGGTGATGTACTGGGAGCCGGCGAAGTACGTGGCCAAGCTGCGGACGCTGAAGCGCAATGCAACGCCGCTCCTGCTGCACATCAACATGGAAGCCGGACACGGCGGCGCCTCCGGACGATACGACTATCTGAAGGAGATCGCTTTCGACTACGCGTTCCTGCTCACAACCCTCGCGATAGAGCATTGACACCGAACTCGCGCGGCCGGAACGTTGCCTGATCGCGACCTGTGCTATCCGCTACCAGGAGCGCTTGGGCCTTCTGTCAGGCGGAGCGAGCGATGGTTCGGGATAAAATAGGCAGGTCAAGCGTTCTCGCGCCGAGATCCACTTTTCATACTGGATCCTCGATGCGGATTGTTAATCCTGGCTTAATCGATCGCAGCGGACTCAGCAAGGATTTCCGCTGTGTCGACCATCCTGTTGTTACGGATCATCGTGGAGCGGCAAGAATCGGCCCACTCTTCCCTTCTCACCCAAGTTGCGGGACCCGTTGTCTCGCACCTTCCTGTTTTTTGTTATAGATAGTTAGGTCCGAGCCGTCGCCACCCATGACGACGAGCCTGCCGGACAGGTAAGATCGAGGCGAAGCAGTATGAATGATTTGCTTAATGTTAGCCTCTGGGCCGGTCGCCGTGTCTTCTTGACGGGACACACCGGGTTCAAAGGTGGTTGGCTTGCCTTGTGGCTTGCCGAAATGGGCGCCACGGTGCGGGGCTTTAGTCTCGATCCCAGTACCTCCCCAAGTCTTTTCCAGACGGTGAGACTTGGTGAGCTTGTCGACGATGTACGCGGCGACATTCGTGACGGAGCACGGCTGGATGCCTGTATGCAGGAGTTCCGGCCGGAGGTGGTCTTTCATCTGGCCGCTCAACCTCTGGTGCGGCAGTCCTATGTGTCTCCCATCGAGACGTACGAAACGAACGTGATCGGGACGGCCAGAGTGCTGGACGCTGTGCGGCGAACTCCGTCGGTGCGAGCCGTGGTGTCTGTCACCACAGACAAGTGCTACGAGAACAAAGAGTGGGTGTGGCCCTACCGCGAGACGGATTCCCTCGGTGGTTACGATCCGTATTCCAGTTCGAAGGCATGCGCGGAACTCGTCTCAGCGGCGTTTCGCCAGTCCTACTTTCCTGCCGACCGGCTGAGCGACCACGGCGTTGCGGTGGCGACCGCACGCGCGGGGAATGTGATCGGCGGCGGGGACTGGTCAACGGACCGCTTGTTGCCGGATCTGGTGCGCGGCTTCCTGTCCGGATCTCCAGTGCGCATTCGCCGCCCGGATGCCCTACGTCCCTGGCAGCATGTGCTGGAGCCATTGCACGGCTATCTGCTGCTGGCAGAACGACTTCTCGGAGACCCAGCGAGTGCAGCCAAGTACGCGTCCGCCTATAACTTCGGGCCAAACGAAGTCGATGCTCGCCCCGTTTCCTGGATTGCGGAGCAAATGTCCGCCCAATGGGGAGACGGAGCTTCATGGTTTGTCGAAGATGATGCCGGCCCCCACGAGGCAGGAACACTGAGGCTCGATTCCAGCCGGGCGAAGCGCGACCTCGGTTGGACCCCCCGGATGGACCTGGGCCTGGCTTTGGCCTGGCTCGTGGATTGGTACCGGCAGTGGCAGGGCACCGGCACCACGTCCGGCCCATCAGCAACCGACATGCAGACCTTTACGCTGGAACAGATCCGCTCCTATGTCAGGTTGGTTCCTCGTTGAGCTTTATGTATACAATCCAACTTTACGGACATGTAGCACCCTGCGAGGCAGACGGAAGGCAGCGCGGGACAGACCAAGAAGCTGAGGAGACGGCAATTGAATAACAAAGAACGCAAGATGCTAGACCTGCTGAAAAAAGGCAGGGACGAATTCGGCTATGTTGCCGTTAAAGCAGAGTTTGAAGCCGAAGGCACGCGCGTCGATGAACTCCTGCGACTGGTTGAAATCTGCCGCAAGGCCGGCCTGAAGTTCGCTTTGAAGATTGGCGGATGCGAAGCAATGCGCGACCTCATCGAGAGTAAACAAATCGGTGTGGAGTACATCATTGCCCCCATGATTGAAAGCACCTACGCCCTCACCAAATTCGCTGAGGCCGTCGGAAAGATCTATAGCCCCGAGGATCGGGAGGAGACAGACTTCCTCTTCAACCTGGAGACGATCAATGCGTTCAAGCTCCTGGACGAGATGGTTGCTGCCACGGTGAAGGCGCCTGAGCTGGATGGCATTGTGTTTGGACGCGTCGACTTTTCCCTTTCGGCGGATCTGGGCCGCGACGCGATCAATGGAGAGGCTGTCACGGACTACGTTCTGAAGACGGCGGCTGCGTGCAAGGCAGCGGGGCTGGACCTGGTGGTAGGCGGTGGCGTGTCAAGCGACTCAATCCCCGTACTGCGCCGGATGGTGGACGTCCACCTGACGCGGTTTGAAACGCGCAAGGTCATCTTCAATGCAGAGTCAGCAAAAGCGTCGCACATCGATCAGGGCTTGCTGAATGCAGTGCACTTTGAAATGCTCTGGCTCCTCAACAAGCGTGACTACTACGGAGCCATCCAGCAGGAGGATGCGAAGCGCATCGACATGCTCGAGAAGCGATGGGCAGTGCTGAATCGCTGATGGAGACTGGAAGCACAAGCGGAGAGACTCGGCCACACCTCTTAGTCTTTGGCGCGAGCGGGGCGATTGGCGGTGCCGTCGCCTCCGCCGCGCTCGCTCGCGGATGGCGGGTAACGGGAGTGGCACGTTCCCAGAGCGCAGCGCTTGCTCCGGGTGTCGAAGCGATGGCGTTCGACCCGTTGGACGCAAACTTTGAGGTGGAGCAGATGCGCAGTGCGCAGCCGTATGACTCGGTCTGCTGGGCACAAGGCGCAAACCTTAACGACTCCATCTATAACTTGGATATGGAAGCGCATTTGAACCTCTATAAGGCGAATGTCCTTTACATTCTGGTGACACTCAAGGGATTGCTGGATGGCGCGATGCTGACGGAGAAGGCTCGCCTTTGCGTCATCAGTTCGATCTGGCAGAACCTGGCGCGTCAATCCAAGCTTTCGTACTGCGTGTCGAAAGCTGCTTTGCAGGGACTTATTCTTTCGACATCCGCGGATCTCGGCAAGCAGGGTCACTTGATCAATGCAGTCCTTCCGGGTGCGCTCGATACCCCGATGACGCGGAAAAATCTATCGGTTCAGCAAATTCAGAGCTTGTCCGACGCAACTGGCTTTGGCAGGCTTCCGGCACTACAGGATGTAGCATCCTTGGTTTGCTTTCTCTGTTCGGCTGAAAATACAGGGATCACGGGGCAGTTCATAGCGGCGGACTTGGGATTTAGTCATGTCCGAATTCTTTAGCATCGATTCTTCCACCGGCGCCTACGACGTTCGCGTTGAGCGTGGTCTACTCGCGCGCGCTTTGTCTGCTCGCGAAGATACCCAGGTCATCGCTGATGCATTCTTTCGTCCGCAATTGACCGGTCTATCGCGCGAACCAATCTTTGTCGAAGCCACTGAATTTGAAAAGTCTCTCGATCGGATGACTGGGCTGATCGAGACGATGCGTGCAAAGGGCCTGACCCGCGGAACGGCGCTGGTTGCGATTGGCGGCGGCATCATTCAGGATATCGCGGCGTTTGCGGCGTCCGTGTATATGCGTGGACTCGCCTGGTCCTACGTGCCGACCACCGTGTTGGCCATGGTTGACTCCTGTATCGGAGGGAAATCAAGTATCAACGTTGGCCCTTACAAGAACCTGGTTGGCACGATCCATCCTCCCGAGCACATCTATGTCGACCCCGCATTCGCGGAAACGCTACCGCATGACCAGTTTGCCAGCGGCCTGATCGAAGCGGTCAAGATTTGCTATTGCCGGAGCGGCGAAGCGTTGACTGCACATCTCTCCCTCGCACCTTCGGTCTCGATGAGCACGGACGTTCTGGAGAAAGTCATCGTCAACAGCTTGCGCGCCAAGAAATACTTTATCGAGATCGATGAGTTCGATAAGAAGGAGCGGTTGCTGCTGAACTTTGGCCACACGTTTGGACACGCCATCGAAGGAGCATCGCACTACAGGGTTCCACACGGCATTGCGGTCGGCTTAGGAATCTGTTGCGCGCTGAACTTCCAACGCGATCGTGGCATCGACTTCAGCGGCACGAAAGACGTCGCGCTCTTCGCGCAGCATTTGAGCGTGATGATCAGGACACTTCCCGGCCTTGGTGAAATCCTTCTGAGCCTGGAACATGAGGATGTGATGAAGCGGCTGGAATCTGACAAGAAGCACACGGCTTCCCAGTACACTCTGATCCTGCCTGTGGCCGAGGGTGGAGTGCGCCTGGAGCGCGTGGATAAGACCCCTTCGATCCGGCAAGCGATCCGAAAAGCAATGGAAGCAACCTTAGTGAGTTTTCAACAATGATGAAGTATTCCGATCTCCTGGCTGACTGGCTGGTTTCACTGGGCTACACCCACTGTTTCTTCGTTGCTGGCGGTAACATCATGCATCTGCTTGAGTCCTGCAGCCGCCGGTTAACCTGCATTCCCGTGGTCCACGAAGTGGCTGCCGGGATCGCCGCAGAATACTTCAACGAAGTCCAATTGGGTGGCAAGGCTTTCGCCCTGGTCACAGCTGGCCCCGGGCTCACCAACATCGTCACCGCGATCGCTGGCGCGTATCTCGAATCACGCGAGTTGCTCGTGATTGGCGGGCAGGTGAAGGTCGCCGACCTTGCGCGTTCGCAGGTGCGGCAGCGAGGCATTCAAGAGATCGACGGTGTCGCAATTGCCAACCCGATCTGCGAGCGGTCGATCCTGATGGAAGCTGTGGTGGATCAGACTCGCTTCGCTGATCTAACGCGTTCGGGCGCGACCGGGCGCAAAGGGCCGGTGTTCCTGGAGATTCCCTTGGATGTTCAGGGAGCGCAGATCGACGAGAGGCAGCTCAATACGGGCGTATCGGAGTGGCATCCCCTGATGCAAGACATCCCGCCCGAAGTGCTCAGCGAACTCGCTGAGCGAGTTCGGTCCGCCAAGCGGCCGGTCTTGCTCCTGGGAGCCGGCGTTGATCGGGCAACCGCCGACGCGTTGCAGAAACCCCTTGAGCAGGCCGGCATTCCTGTTATGGTGACGTGGAATGCGACAGACCGTGTGGGCGCGACCCACCCGATGTATTTCGGCCGTCCCAACACCTGGGGGATGCGCTACTCCAACATCCTGCTGCAGCAGTCGGACCTGCTGATTGCCCTGGGCACAAGACTGTCCCTGCAGCAGACCGGATTCAATTGGCAGCAGTTCCTCCCTGCGGGTGACGTCGTACAGGTGGACTGCGATGCCGCTGAGTTGCATAAAGGACATCCGCAAGTTGCTCTTCCACTATGCGGCGACGCAAACTTCGCGCTCAAATCGCTGCTCGCGCAACCTCTCGGAGATCATGAGGATTGGCTCTCGTTTTGCCGCGGTGTTCGCGAGCAGCTGCCACTTGTTGAACCCGTGAATACCACCGGCGAAGGCTACCTCAATCCGTACGAGTTTGTCGCCCAACTCTCCCGTCTCTGCCGGGCCGAGGATGTCGTGATTCCCTGCTCCAGTGGTAGCGCCTTCACTGTGATGATGCAGACGTTCGCTCAGACCTTCGGCCAAAGGATTGTCACGAACAAAGGACTGGCATCGATGGGATACGGCTTGAGCGGCGCCATTGGCGCTGCGATGGCGGGACATGGCCGGCGGACGATCCTGGTCGAGGGCGATGGCGGATTTACGCAGAACCTGCAGGAGCTTGGCACCGTAGCGGCCAACAAACTGAACCTCAAGATCTTCTTGTTCGACGACAATGGTTATGCATCGATCCGCATGACCCAGAAGAACTATTTCGGTGGGCGCTATGTGGGCTGCGACGTGGAGACCGGCCTCGGGATCCCAAAGTGGGAACTCCTCTTCGCCGCTTACTCCATCCCGGTCATGCGCGTCGGGCCTGATTACCAGCACGAGGCTTCTTTTCTCGAGAGCTTCCATGCGCCGGGACCGGCAGCCTTCCTCGTTCATATCGATCCGTCACAGACATACTTTCCGAAGATCAGCAGCCGAGTCACAGCGTCGGGCAGTATGGAGTCGAACCCGCTGCACCGGATGACGCCAGACTTGTCCGACGAGGTAGCGCAGAAAGTCTTCCGTTACATTCCGCTTTGAGCCCTCGCCAGATCCAGTCTCACGAAGCAGACAAACGAGCGGAGGAGAGTCGCAGAACTGCATGAGTGTCAGACCTGTTTCCGAAGCCGACCTGCAAGATATCCTCGCGCAAACTCGTCCTCTGTGGGAGGAGATGCGCAACGCGCAGGTCTTTATCACGGGCGGCACAGGATTCTTCGGTTGCTGGCTGCTCGAGAGTTTCTCTTACATCAACCGTGCTCTCGATTTGAATGCGGGAGCCACGGTGCTAACCCGAGACGCAGGAGCTTTTGCCGGCAAGGTTCCGCACCTTGCTCACGAGGATTGCATTACGCTGCACGAGGGCGATGTCAGAGACTTCAAGTTCCCTCAGGGCGAGTTTCCCTTCATCATTCATGCCGCCACGGAAGCAAGTGCCAGGCAGGCGGCTGAAGAACCGCTCGAGATGCTGACCACCATATTGGACGGCACCGAGCGAGTGCTCAAGTTTGCGGCAGAAGCCGGCACCCGCAAGATGCTGCTGACGAGTTCGGGTGCGGTCTACGGACGGCAGCCTGCGGAGATCACACACCTCCCGGAGACATACAGCGGAGCTCCGAACCCACTCGAGCCGGCGAGTGTCTACGGGGAGGGAAAACGTGCGTCGGAGTTGATGTGCGCCCTTTACCAGAAGAGCGCTGGTTTCGAGTGCAAGATTGCTCGATGCTGGGCCTTTTGCGGACCGCATCTTCCCTTGCGTGCTCATTTCGCGATTGGAAATTTCATCGATGACGCGATGCACGGACGTACGATTCAGATCAGCGGTGATGGTTCGCCGCGCCGATCCTATCTTTACTCCTCGGACCTGATGATCTGGCTTTGGACGATCCTCTTCCGCGCCACGCCCTTGGTGCCGATCAATGTCGGATCATCTGAAGATCTCAGCATTGCGGAACTCGCGGAGACGGTATCTGAGACCCTCCACGCGAAGGTGCTGATCCAACGTGCCCATACACCGGTCGCCAACCGGGATGTGTCTCGCTACGTGCCATGCGTGGATCGGGCAGAAGCGCTGCTCGGATTGAAACAAACTGTATCTCTGCAGGACGCCATTCGTAAGACAGCAAAGTGGTATGGATGGACGGGAAAGGTAGACGCAGCATGAAGCTTATCAGCATCGTCAGTCCTTGCTACAACGAGGAGGAAAATGTGGAGGCGCTGACCGACCGCGTTCGATCCCTCTTTGCCACCCTGCCACAGTATCGTTATGAGCACATCCTGATCGACAACCACTCGACCGACCGTACGGTCGAGGTCTTGCGTGGGATTGCGGCCAACGATCCTCATGTCAAAGTCATTGTTAACGCACGGAATTTCGGGCACATTCGTTCCCCGCAGCATGCCATTCTGCAAGCAAGCGGCGACGCCGTCGTTGTTCTGTTATCCGACCTGCAGGATCCTCCAGAACTGATCGCAGAATTCCTGCGCGAGTGGGAGAACGGGTACCCGATCGTCGTCGCGGTCAAAGAGACGAGCGATGAGAGCGGATGGATGTACGGAGTCCGGTCGCTCTACTACAAGACGATTGCCAAGCTTACCGATGTGCGTGTGGTCGAACACTTCACCGGCTTCGGCCTTTACGATCGCAAGGTGATCGACATCCTGCGCCGGGACTTCAAAGATCCTCAGCCTTATTTTCGCGGGCAGATCGCAGAGATCGGCCTTCCGACGAAGATGGTGCCGTACAACCAGAAGCGGCGCATGCGTGGCATCACCAAGAACAACATCTACACGCTTTACGACATGGCAATGCTGGGCATCACGAATTTGTCGAAAGTGCCGCTTCGCCTGGTGGTCTTCACAGGCTTTGTCTTCGCCCTGCTCAGCCTCATCGCCGGCATCCTTTATCTCATTTACAAGATCGTCTACTGGGATCGTTTCGAGGTGGGACTTGCTCCCGTGATGATCGGAATCTTCTTCCTGGGATCCGTCCAATTGGTGGCGATCGGCATCATCGGGGAGTACATCGGCTCCATCCACTCCATCGTTCAGGATCGTCCCCTGGTCACCGAGCGAGAGCGCATCAACTTTGACAAAGACTTTGACAAAGAAGCGGCGAGTTGAACAACCCGCCGCTTCTTCGTCTTCTCTCTAGAATCAAACCTCAGAGGACGTTGAGTCCCTTGCGGCTTGCGTCAACGAACTCGCGTGCCGTGAGTGCAATGTAGTCCAGCATCTCGGTCGTCAGTCCGGGGAAGACGCCTAGCCAGAAGACCTGGTTCATCACGTAGTCCGTGTTCTTCATATCTCCGATGACGCGGCATTCGATACCGGCATACGCGGGTTGCCGCAACAGGTTGCCGGCGAACATGAGGCGAGTCCCGATCTTCTTGGCATCGAAGTGGCGTGTGAGTTGATCGCGGGTAAAGGGTGCGTCTTCCTTCACGGCAACGGGAAATCCAAACCAGCTGGGGTCCGCATGCTCTCCGGCGATCGGCAAGACCAGCACATCCTCAAGCGGTTGCAGGGCCGCTTTCAGGTAGGCGAAGTTAGCCTTCCGCTTCTCGATGAACTCGGGTAATTTCGCGATCTGCGACACACCCAGGGCCGCCTGCATGTCGGTTGCCTGCAGGTTGTAGCCCACATGGGAGTACGTGTACTTGTGATCGTATCCGCATGGAAGGGTTCCCAGTTGCCAGTCGAATCGCTTTCCGCACGTGTTGTCCTGACCCGGCTCACACCAGCAATCTCTGCCCCAGTCTCTGAAGCTGTCAATGAGAACCTGCAACGCCGGCTTGTCGGTAAGCACCGCGCCGCCTTCGCCCATGGTGATGTGATGAGCAGGGTAAAAGCTGACCGTCGCGATATCACCGAATGTACCGACCTTCTGCCCTTTCCAGGTCGAGCCCAAGGCGTCGCAGCAGTCCTCGATCAGCCACAGGTTCTTTGCCTTGCAGAAGGCGGTGACCGCATCCAGATTGAAGACGTTTCCGAGCGTGTGGGCGATCATGACCGCCTTCGTCTTCTCGCTGTACGCCTGTTCGAGGAGCGATGTATCAATCTCGTAGGTCGGAAGGATCACGTCGAGAAAGACCGGCACCAGGCGATTTTGCAGGATCGGGTTTACCGTGGTCGGAAAGCCCGCAGCAACCGTGATTACCTCGTCGCCCGGCCGCAACTGCCGGTCTCCGAGTTTCGGAGAAGTCAGGGCAGAGAGCGCAAGAAGATTCGCACTGGAGCCTGAGTTCGTGAGGCTCGCGGACCGAAGGCCAAAAAAGCGGGCCAGTTTGCGTTCGAAGTCCTTCGCCCATCGCCCCGTGGTGAACCAGGCGTCTAGTGCCGACTCGACGACCGCGCTGATGTCTTCCGGTCCAATCACCTTGCCAGAAACCGGAACGCTGGAAGAGCCTGGAACGAAGTCCCGGGCAGGAAAGGCCTCGGCATGATATTGCGCCGTCAACTCTAGGATCTGCTGCTTTAGCTGCGCTGCTTTTTCACTCATCTCACTGATTATGATACTTCGCTTCCGCGCTATAAGATTGGCTAATCAAGCTTTGCAGACCCGCGCCAAAGATTTTTTTTGGCTCTGGAAGACTCATCAAAGGAACCGTAAGCAATGAAAGCCGTTATCCTCGCAGGTGGCCTCGGGACGCGAATCGCCGAAGAGACCAATACCCGTCCTAAACCCATGGTGGAAATCGGTGGCCGACCGATTCTTTGGCACATCCTCAAGCTGTACGGACAGCACGGCATCACCGACTTCATCATCTGCTGCGGCTACAAGGGTTACGTCATCAAGGAGTACTTCGCAAACTACTTCCTGCACACGTCCGACGTGACCTTCGACATGCGGGACAACAGCATGACCGTGCACAATTCGGTGGCTGAACCTTGGCGTGTGACCCTGGTCGATACAGGCGACGACACGGGGACCGCAGGACGTCTTCGCCGCGTCGCAAGGTTCCTGAACCCTGACGAGCCGTTCTGCATGACCTATGGCGACGGGGTTGCGGATGTCGATCTGACGGCGCTGATTGCCTTTCACAAGAAGCACGGCAAAGCCGTGACGCTCACGAGCGTTCAGCCCCGTGCACGATTTGGCGCGCTCGGTCTTCGCGACACACAGATCTACTCCTTTCAGGAGAAGCCCACCGACGAAGGCGGCTGGATCAACGGCGGCTTTTTTGTCCTTGAACCGAGGGCTCTCGATGCCGTGACCGATGACCTGCAGATGTTCGAGCGTGAGCCGATCGAGGCTCTGGTGGCGGAAGGCGAGGTGCACGCATTCTTGCACCATGGATTCTGGCAGGCAATGGATACCCTGCGCGACAAGCAACAACTTGAAGGGCTTTGGTCGAGTGGCCAGGCTCCCTGGAAGACCTGGTAAGCAGAGGTCGCTGCTCCCTCTGTTTCAGCTGCCATCGGGTCGATTGTTGCCCGATGGCAGCTGAATCCGGAGGAGCGGACTGCCGTTCCGAATGAAAATCTTGTAGGCATGCTCGTGTCGCGGGTCGGTCGTACGATTCTCGGGACCGGATTCGTCGGGAAACCAACGGGTCACTGCCAGCGTGTAGTTCGCACTGAGATAGCGCGCGTATGCCGGCCAATGCTCTACCTTGCTGAAGGAATTGTCGCCTTGGAAGTATTCGTTGCTTAGGACCAGCACCTCCGCTGGCTGGCGCTGCGCGAGTTCCCACCATAGTGCTCGGTGATAGCGGCGCGCCGGCGAGTCGGCGGCATCAAAGACGATCATGTCTCCGGTGAAGCCGGTGTTCTCTACCAGATTGAGGTGGTAAAGCGCATTGAGGCATCCGTAAACAAGATCGAGGCATTGCACCTGTCTCTGCAGGTGTTGCGTTCCTCCGAGCCGCGTAAGGTCGCCTTCGAGTGCGAGCGTGAGGTCGCTCGTCTTCTTCACCCGTTCGATTCCTCGCAGCGAGTAAGGTACGAAACCGTAGAGCACAGCCACGATCAAGAAAGCGCTCAGCCATTTACGCCAACCCTGACCCCGAATCGCCCGCATCACCTCGATTCCTGCCAGGGAAAAGAGAAAGATCACAAACATGTAGCGGTGATGGTAGTAGCCCTTATGCTGAAGGAAAAATGAGATGGCTCCCACGAGTGCCCCAAGCAGAAGCGCCCACTGTTCCCAGTTGAAGCGGCGGAGAGGAAAGGCCAATAACGCGGCCCCTGCGACAAAAAGCAAGGGAAACGGGGGAATCAGCGCACGCAGCATGGCCGCCATCGGGAGATGGCTGAGCGCCACATAGTACGTCGTGATCACGCGCTGGGTGAAGAAGAAGTCACTCCAAGCATGATGCTGCCACAGGAAGGCCACGTTCAACGCAGTCGCGGCCAACATACCGCCAAGCCCGAAAAGGATATAAGAGAGCCACGCCGTGCGGCGTCGATGAAGCTCAAACCATACCAACACCAGCAAGAGCAAACCGAGGGGAGCGATCGTAGGCTTGATGGAAGCCGCGAAGGCTATAAGAAATCCCATCCCCAGCATCCATCCTGGCTGCCGGCGACGGACGGCCGAGAATAAAGCGGCATAACCAAGCACCAGGAGGACGCTCATCACTTGCTCGCGTTCAATCGTCCACCACGGACCCTCCTTTCCGTGAAGCATCAGAAACATGCCGCCGGCCAGAACTCCAGCAACCCAGTCGTAAGGGAGCGCGATGATGGCCAGCCCTGCGATGAGGGCCAGGGAGAGAAAATACTCATACAGGCGCCACCCCGTATCCCCCCCTCCAAAGACGTGCATGGCAAGCCACTCCGTCATGTAGGAGCCGGGAAGATTGTTGTCGGTGATCTGGCGATAGGGCTGAAAACCATGCGCCATCAGGAAGTTCACATAGTGCATGATCGCTGAATCGCACAGCAGCATCCAGTGCCAGGTGAACGCGACGTAGCATGCAAAGGCGACACTGAAGACGACGAGAATCTGCAGGCGCAGGCTTTTGCTGATGAGGCTCATCAAGACGCGGTGCCCCGTGATGCGGTATTGCTTCCCGACTCCAAGAAGTCAAGTCTAGTATGGCACCCCCGCTTATTCAACGACCCGGAGGAATGCCGCGAGTTCGCTCCATCCCGGGGGAACGAGTTAAGACATCTCTAGCCTCTCACCGAGCAGAAGCCAAAGCTGATGCATCCGTATCGGACGCCCCTCCATTGATCGAACCGACCTGGGGCGCAGCATGATCGATCTCTGTGAGCCCTGCAGGAGCGACAAGGTCATCAGGTTCAGATCCGAAGTGCCGGGGTTTATCAGCGCTGCGGGGGCACACGGTGAGCGCACCACATCCCTCGCCTCTGCGAAACTGTACCCATGGAACAGAAGTCCCTGGCACCCGGGCTTTATCTCGTAGCCACGCCGATCGGCAACCTGGAGGACATCACGCTGCGTGCGCTGCGCGTACTCACCCAGGCCGATACGATCGCCTGCGAAGACACGCGGCAGACGCAGAAGTTGCTGAACCACTTCGCCATCGCGACGCCCACCATCAGCTATCACCTGTTCAACGAGGCCGAACGCGCGCAGGAGCTGGTCGCGCAACTGAAGTCCGGGGCTCGCATCGCTATCGTCTCCGATGCTGGAACGCCCGGCATCGCCGATCCCGGCGTGCAACTGGCCAATGCCGCGATCGCCTCGGGCATTCCGGTCTTCCCCATCCCCGGAGCCAACGCAGCGCTTTCCGCACTGATCGCAAGCGGACTCCCGGCCGAAACCTTCACCTTCCACGGCTTTCTCGCGTCGAAGTCCGGGCAGCGCCGCACCCAGCTGGAGGCGCTCCCACGCGGTCCGCAGACCCACGTCTTCTACGAAACGCCGCACCGCATCCTGGAGACGCTCGTCGACCTGGAAGCGCTTTTCGGCGCCGCGCAGCCCATCGTCCTGGCGCGTGAATTGACCAAGCTGCACGAAGAGTTCCTGCGCGGAGCGGTCTCCGACGTACGCCAGACGCTCGCAGCCCGGCCGCAGGTGCGCGGCGAGATGGTGCTGCTCTTCCAGCTTCCGGAAGCGGAACGAGCCCCGCAGACGACGAGCATCCGCGAAGCCGTGGATGCTCTGACAAAGCTTGAGGGCATCCCGGAG
>Ga0116230_10004494_pt1 | contig 13664 bp, 6 predicted proteins | sample S1TSphfallax_3_FD_88678 | JGI IMG/M metagenome (GOLD analysis project Ga0116230, IMG submission 88678) | Host-associated microbial communities from peat moss isolated from Minnesota, USA - S1T2_Fd - Sphagnum fallax MG | ecosystem: Host-associated > Plants > Peat moss > Unclassified | place: USA...
TGAGCTGGGAGTTATGAGCTCCCAAAGTCCCAGGAGTCCAAACCGGGACAATTTCGGGACTCCCTTGGGAGTCCTAGGACAAAAAGTCATTCGGATGTGGGTGCCGCGGAGCAACACAGAGAATATTATATGGGGGAAGGTGGTGGCTTCCTTCGAATCCGAGCCGTGGTGAGTCAAATGAGTCCGTGTTGCCCATGGCTTGTCCCAACACCAAGAGTGATTCCAAATGTGAACTAACCAACTTGTTGGTTGGTTTTGATGCAGGACTGAGTAACTAAATAAGTTATCCCTCTTCCTAGTCTAATCCCGGAGCTTTCAGCACGCCCTTCTCACCCCCTTAGTGCTGGAAGCTAGGAGCGGCACCAAATTCCAACTACTTCCATTCTTTAACATAGTTTTTTGGGTCTAACAAAAAATTTGGGGGCACATCATCAACCTTGTTCCCCTGATCTCTCACATGAAAACTACCAACACCAGGGCATGTAGTTGATTTAGGAAGGGTGTGCCCATGAAGGGCTAGGTGGACTAACTAAAATTAATGATCTCCTTGTTACAAACTCTGCCATTCACCCAATAACAACATTAGTTTGCCATGAATATTATAAAATAAATACACATGAACACACATGAGACTTGTGACTATACTCAAGCATAAACAAATTATATTTTGGTGTAATGTTACATATGTAAGCTAACACATGCAATAATGGATACAAATATAATCTACACATAATGGAAAATAAAACATCTCAAGGACTCTATGCAATGGAACAAAAGACAATGCAAGGGCTCTAAATTGTGGAATGGAAGACAATACAAGGAATTTTTAATAACAATATATGGACATTACAAGGATTGTGTACTCGAAAGTAAGACAACACAAAGAATTTATAGCAATTCAATGGACATTACAAGGACTATGTATTAAAAAGTATGACATGTAAGGAATCCATAGTGGAGCAATGGACATTGCAAGGACTTGATAGTGGAAAATAGGACATGTAAGGATTCTATAATGGAACTCTAGACATTGCAAGGACTTTGTAGTGGAACATAGGACATTGCAAGGACTTTGAATGTAAAGGTATGCACTTCTCACTACTATTAAGGAACACTTTGGAATTATGTCAAGACATTGCATAATTTGAATGGACTCCTAGCACAATATCAAGAAATTGGAGTACGAATTTAAGACAAACTAATGAAAACCCAAGTTGTTGTGGACTCCTAAATCAAACATATAATACAATATGGACTACTTCTGAAGTTTTTAAACTCTTCAAATCTTCAAGGTTTGTTGAAACACATGATCAACCTAAAAATTATGGTAACACATATACATGAACTTTCAAAGTCTACAAAATTGATTAACAATGGACAAGTGGGACATCTTAGGGTTTTCACATACCTTAAATGTAACTAAAACTAAAAACTAACAAAAAAAAGTTCAATGAATCAAGAGAATATGAACTTGCAGCTCTTTAATGTCTTCAAGGTTATTGCAACTTTGTTTGATTGATGCCTTCAATAAGAGCAATAGGATCAAGCTTCTTGAAGCCCACTGAAATCCACCATGAATCATGCATTTCCTCCCCACATCTTTGCTAGACACACTTAGTGGAAGTTGCAAAGTAATATAATGCACATCATTCATGCAACCCGAACAAATGAAAACTCTAATCCACAAAATGCACATTTATCTATAGTGATCCAAGTTCTTGGTATTAGATCAAGACTCTCAACCAAAAGGGATGGTTGTGGCACCAAGCTCCTTCTAGTATCTCCACCTTTTAGAAATCTCCCAACTACACCCCCAACTACTCTATCATGTCGCTTACAAATTACAACTTGATTTACTAATGCATTCATGTTGTTAACAACATCAATTGACAATTTATGAACCTTTTCATATTTTGCGTCACTCTCCTCAAGTTTTAATTTCAAAAAATCTACAATGCCTTTTTGAAGGACCATTTTATTGGTGAGGGTTTCAACATTCATAGTCCCAAAATTGTCGAGGCCAACAACAAATTGTTAGATTGTTTTAATTTCTCAACAAGTTCATCAAGCTTTCCTTATCTCATTACAAGCTGCTTAGAAATCTTCCATTTGAAAACTTGTTTTCACATTGCCCAACACCATATCCTTTTGACCTTTTTTGTGAATTTGTAGTGTTGTTTCTAAACTTGTAAACAACTTCTAGGAAAACTCAAAATATGCATCCAAGTGGGGGTAGCACAACAAATTGGTCATTCACCTTCAATAGGTTTACATCATTATAAAAGTTGTTTTCATCATTGAGGTTTGCACTAAGAACATTGCCTACAATTGGAGACTTGAGCTTCCATCGCCATGCTTATTCTCCACTTGTCCATTAAGCAAATGCAACCTAGTTCATTTTCGTTCCTTTCATTTCACATAGAATGCTTCTAGCCTAATGTTATGACCTTGGAAAACAAAACATAAGGTTTTTGATGGGTAATCATCCAAAGCCTCTCTACTTATGCAAGGATTTTTGGATTTGTACATTCCATGTAGCAATCCCCATTTTTGTTGACAATGGGCCCAAACAACTTTTCTACCTCCTCCTTTGTGCAATCTCTAGGCAACCTCAAATGTCTTAGATTTAGTCCAATGAAACCCAAGTCATACTTGTCTTCAAATTTTTTTCTAGTGAAACCACAATTATGGACTAATGGAAGCAACTTGGGGATTTCACCAAATCATGCTTTTGCAAAACCTTGAGCATTAAGATTAGGATTGACATCCTCCTTCTTCACTTTCTTACTAATGTCATTGTTGTGTCCAACACTTGTCAACAATAGTTTCTTGTGAATGTCAATATGTTCGACATTTGTAAATGGCTTACCACTAGACATTGGAATAGACATTTCATAGAAAACAAGAAATGCTTGAACCTTAACACTTGAGCTCGATGCAATGATCACAATACTAATTAAAACATCTATGACAAAATGACAAAATAGTGTATGCATTATGCACAACCTAATCATGTGTGTAAAAGTGAATTGAACATGGTGACCTATTGCACAAGTGACATTTTGTAAAAGCGCCATGTGGGTTAGCGGGAAGTGAAATTTCAAATTTAACTTTACCACCCAATAGGGTTTTGATTTCTTATGCAAATCACATTTAGTATGCAATCACCATAGGAGACAATAGTACTATCGTTGGATGGTAATTACCATCAAATGGCAAAACAATCACATGAAAATTATAGAATGAAAGTGGTTTCTAAATAATACTATCAATACAATGAACTACCTTCATGGGGCAAAATAATCAGAAATTAATTATGGGAGGAAAATATTTTTCTTTTATTCTCTTTTGATTTGTGTTCATTTTTATGTGCAAGAGAAATTCGAGAAGTCATCACCTATAGGAAGGCATTCAATTTTTTTTCCTTTATATTCCCATTTCTTTCTTTGTCCTATTTTTATTTCCATCTTTCAGCTCACTATGTTTATTATGTGCAAGGTTGTTTAGAAAAAATACACATCAATTGTTGTTAGGTTCGTGAAAAGTCTAGAACTTATTATTTTATCTTTTTTTTCCTTTTTTTTTTTCCTCCCTTTGTGTTTGGCATTTGCAATGTAACCTAGGAAAAAACAATGATCAATACATTTTCACCTATAAAAACCTAAGAAGAGCTAAAAGGGCTTGAGCTTTCCCAAGATCATTTTTTTGGTCCCTTTTCTTCTACGTTGCAACTCAAAAAGAAATGATGATTGCATTAATTATTACATTGCATGTAAAAGTTTGAAAAAACCTAAGCTCTCTTGAACTTGTTTTTTTTTCACCTTTGCAACTCAAAAAGAACATGACAATCACATTGATCATTATTTACATCTAGTCCAAGAGGAACTGAAAAGGCATGAGCTATCTCAAGTTTACTCCTTTTTATTTCATTATTTCTTCCTTCTTTTTTCCCCTCTTGAACTTTGTTTTCATTTCTCTTTCTTTGTTGCAAATCATGAAGAATGCAATGATCATGTTGATCATCACATGCATTCAATCCAAGGGGAGCTAAGAAGGCCCAAGTTTTTTCAAGTTCACTCCTTTCTTTCTTTCTCCTTCTTGTGTGTTATATGTGTTGTAACTTACAAAGAATGCATGTCCAAGAGGAGTTTTGTAAGGCTTGAATTCCCTGAGTTTCTCTTTTTTTTCTCTCTCCTTTCTTCTGTCTTTCATTTTTTTTTTCTCACTATTGTCACCTAGTTCAAAATCTCTCCAGGTCCCTACAAGTTCTTGAGGTCCTAACTCTATGAAATGCCATAACCAAATAGTTAAGTTTTAACTTTATGAATCACCATAACTACCTAAACCCAAGTCTATGAGTTGCCAAAGCCATTTGAACCCACCTTCTTTAATTGCCATAGCTATAAGAACCCACCACAAACCCCTCCCCCCTTCACTTAATATTGTTCAAAAGTTGATTGCAACCTTGTTGGGACATGCCCAACAACCCTCATGCCTTTTTTCGTTGTCAAACATTCTTATGTTGTTTAGATGTGAATCTTATTTTAAAACATTTAAGACTGAAAGAAAAAAGGTCCTTCAATCATATGAAAAACTGATATACACATTGCATGAAAAGTCTGTACAATATTCGAAAGATTTGTGATAGTTACAACTTCATTCCTAATGTCATGTACTTGATCTATTACATTAAAAAAGGGTATGCATTTTCATGATCCTCATCTTTTGTTGCAATGAACGTCTGAGTTACAGTAATCTTTCCAACCATGGCAACAAGATTCGATGGCCAAATTCCCCAAACCCTAAACCTTGATTTTATATATTTTTGGGACATTGTAAAACTTTGTCCACCCATTTTGCCGATGTGACATTGTTTAATTCAAGATTTTTTTTTTGCCATAATAAATCTTGCTCCTTTCTAAATAAAATTTTGAATAGTTTGAAATAGGTCACATCTAATGGTTGGAATGCATATGAAGTATGGGAAGGTAGGGTCACCATGTCCAACCCAAATGTGATTACTTGTTCAACTTCTTTTATTGTTTGTGTGACTCATGCACATTTAAAACCAAGAGATGATGATTCTCTTGAGAAATTCCCCTTGACCTACAATTTTACTATAAAAAAATGGCCAATGGTTGAAAAGGTTATATGTAATCATCCAAGTTTTTCCTACATGGCCACACATGTGAAATCCCAATCCAGATAACTTTATGTAATCTTCTTACATCCTTGAACCTTTGAAAATATAATTAGTAGGCAAGGTTACATTTGTTGCATTCAAAACATAATTGATAATCAACTATTCTTTAAACTTGCAAGTGGTATTATAATTATCACAAGAGCTTTGCCTAATCAAAATTCAAGCATTAGATTGTTGCCCCACTTGCAAATTCTAGATGTGGTGTAATGGGCACTTGTCTTGTGTATATAATTTTTCCAAGTTGAGGTAAAAGATATGGAATGTTTGGCCAACAATTAACCCTTTGTTCCTAGAAATTTTTAGCTATTTTACAAAATGTATATTAATTTTTGGATGTATTTTGGACCAATACCATCAATTGCCTCCTAAATCATAATGGTGTGGGTTTGGTTTGTGTAACTTTAGCTACCTTGAATTTGAGTTGTTGAAGGGTGATGAAGAAGCCTCCCTTTTGAATATTCTAAATCACTTGACTATTATTCCACCGTTTGTTTTTGTTAACATGTTTTAACTACAAACCTAGTTTCCTTGATTTGATTTTACCATTTTTGTGATCTTAAAGTGAAGTTAAAAAGACGTTCCAATACATGTTGACTTTTTCCCAAATGTGTGTCCCCTCTTCACTTCATCCATTACATCTTCTAGTTATTGATAGATTGTCAATTTGTCACATTTAGATCCACATATTACATGGGTGTATTTACGATTGGGGTACCACAACGAGAACCATGGCACCCATTTGTTTTGTGTCCTAAATCCTAAAGAAGGATTTGACAAAATGAATGTTTTGAAATGTTAAATAATGAAAGAGAAATATGTATGTTTAGGCTTTCAACCACTAAGTGTTATAATGATCAAATGATTCAAATCAATTTAATAACTTTTGAACGTCTTGTTTAAGCATAAACCAAAAAGGAATGCAAGACTACTCAAACATTCCAAAATGACATACCTTCATGTGGAGTGTTAAACCCTTTTAAAAACATCAAATAATGTATTTGTTTTGCACCCACGTGTCTTATATTTTTTTCCCAAACCTTTTAAATGTAAATTTGTAATTAAAAAAATTAAGTTGATTTGTCTTTGTTAATACATCCTTTTTATGAAAAAATCAAGATTCTAGCATCAATTCCACAAAATTTGGTGATTTATCATATTACAATTTTTTGTCATCATATAAAACATATTTTATTTGATTTGTCGCTAAAATATGAAACAATTTGAACAAATATTGCTAGTTCTATTGAATTTTCAATAAGACTTCATAATGGGACACGATTTCTAAACCATTCTTTAGAACACTTAAAAATGTATTTTAATCATCCAAATCCCAAAAAATCACCACCATTTTAATAAAGAAGTATGTGACTATTTAATGAAAAAAAAAATCCTACCAAATAAATTATTTCGTAAATGTAATGATCATTTAAAATAATATTTTGAGAGTGATTTCGGGGTGAAATATTCCTTTTGTGTATATATTCCCAACTATGAATATACCCACATGCAATTTGTTAATCTTGGCTAAATTTTTAACAATTACTTAAATACAAATAGGATGCTTATGAAAATATATGAAAATAATGAAAATATATTTAAAACATACCTAGTATATTTTAATATATACCTAAAATGTATTCAAAATATGCCATTATTTCATAACAAATTAAATAATACCCTTTTATTTCAAATGTTTCCTAATATACAAATAATGACTTCCCCAAACCCATGCCATAACTATCACATATGAAATTAAATATCAAAAGTTTCAAACTTAAAAGCATGCACAACATAGACAAGTGTATAAATTGTTTCTTAGGATGTTGATATAATGTTGTATTGATATATAAGGAACAACTTGTGTAGATAATATGGATATGTATATTGGTGTAGAAGCACATACTAGTTTGGTATCACATGAGGCAATACTAACCAAATAGACATTACATGAACTTGAAATAATACTAGCTTAATACTAACTTAATATCAATCTTAATACCAAGTTTATAGCTACCCCATACTCAAAAAAAATCAATCTTGGGCTCAATACCAACATTAGGCCAATATGAAAATGTTCATATTTATCCAATACTAATGTACCAAGCTCATGTAAAATATTCAATACCAATACCTGATTGGTATGTGAAAAAGGGGAATACCAATACAACATTGGTTGGTATCCAACACCCCCCTTTAAGGAATTATCAAGTTACACACTTAATTACATGGAGACCCATCAAACATAAAAAACCTTATACATAGCCTAGGGTTAGTTTCCACATGGGCAAATTAAATAATTAATTTTTTCAGAAAATATCATTTTTATAAGTTTGAAATTATTATTATTTCATGATCTACTATGATATTATCATAGAAGGAGTGAAATTATTAAATTTCATTTTGTAATAATTATGATGGATTTCAACATTTGAGCTTCATATTTTCATGAAAAATTGTTTCACTATTTTAAAGTTTGTTTTATGTTGCAACTAACGTTAAGATAAAATAATTGTTTATAGAATCTACCTTTGTCAATATGCCTTAATTGTCATCGTACATGGCAATGGGTTTCATTTGCATTTAATGCTTTTGAGATTGTTTGGGAAACTATCATATTTTCAATTTATGTTAATAACATAGTAATCAAAATTGGCTTTTTGTTGTTCAAACTAACAACTGGATTTCGTAATAGGAAAATATAACATTATGTGGATTCTTAATCATCAATATTATTACTGAATATGCAAGTGGCTCTTATTGAAAATATGGTTTTCGTAAGCACCTTTTTTGGAATTCACTTGAATCATAATGTTCCCCTCAAAATATGGTTAAAATATTCACACATGGCTTTTTTCCTTCAAAACAATGTCTAGGTATTCACACATAAATTTTAACCCATGGGTGAAATCACATTATGGGTGAACCACTTTTCACCCAAAAAAATGATGTATAACAAGTATAATAGGTGTGGTAAACAAAAATCTTGATGGCATTTTTGGAAGCCTTAAATATAAAAAAAAGAACCATAAAATGTGCATGACAACATTTTGGAACTCAAAGTTCATTTTGAATCAAAATTAAGCTCGATCCAATGGTTAGATGAAGAGAATTGGATCAAATCAATGTACATAAATTACATAACGTACATATTTTCACACCACTAGAAATCTTGTTGTTTGTAACCATTCCCTGTGTGACTAAATGTCGCCTATGACTGCAAATGATTACCTATGTGATTATTTTTCAAATTTAGATGGATTTTGGTTTTCCTTTCAACTAGTTGCAACTATGACCTATTTCATCATTTCAATAAATTGATTTTTCATGATGTCTTTGTATTTTTACAACATCGTATATACATTTAATTGCACATGCAACCAAAATAGTCACATTATAGTTGCATAAGGTACATATGCTACTTAGTAGTTACATGTATAAATTATTTAATAATACATACATACCTATATGTATATATCTACGTACCTACATGATTATTACGTACCTACCTACCACTAGCTACCTAATAGGTTATTTAATTATAAATAATTATTATAGGTTATTTAAATATGTACTTAAAACAAATACTATCTAAATAGGTACATAGTAACAACTTATGTTACTTAGTAGGTAGGCTATGTAATAATATGTGCTAAGGAATAGTTGCAACTAGGCTACAACAAAAAAATTATCCCATATTGTTTGTCTTTCGTTTCAAATTTACAAACTATATAAGTAGGTTGGTTTGGTAGAATAAACACATTCAATTTTTTCAATTGCCATATATGGGAGGAGTTAATCACATAGGCTTCACCCATAAGGTTAAACTTAAAATAAAATAGGACTTGGTTGTAAATTTTTTAGACCTAGACCTAACTACCTACCTACCTAGGTTATACCTATGGCTAGGTGGCCTAGGCTTAACCTAGGTACCACATGGCCTATTGTAAATGGCCTAGCCCGAAACTAAGCTAGGTACCTAACTAGGCTAGATGTGGTTTAACCTAGGTTTAGCCTAGGTGCCATGTGTCTTATCATAAATGGTCGAACTTTAAACTAACCCTAAATGATTATGGGGCAATCTTAAAATGCCATGTGGCACAATCTTAAGCCACCACGTGGCATAATATAGTTGCTTTAATCGGATGGTTGAATATATATATTTGGAAAATATTTCAAAAAAATCCAAATGATGCCACATGTCACATTTTTAAACTACACATGTGAACATGTTGGTGTGCACTATAGTCACAAGTGTAGTTGCAAATGTAGTCGTAAGAACTCACAAGAACTCATCCCTAGATATGTATAAAATCTCCATACTTTTATGTTACAAAAAAATATTTCATCTGTCATTTGTGACTAATGGTCATCTGCAACTTATTGTTTGTTACTATGTTGATTTTTAGTCGTTATGTTGCTTGTGACTAAAATATAATTACAAACGATGTTTTTTCTACTAGTGTCAATGGCCATAGGGCCTCGTGTTTGCGGTTCATAACACATTACCAAAGCAAAGAAAAATGAAAAAAAAGAAAAATGTTCACCTATATAAAATCTTCTCCTTTTTCTTAAGATAAAGGTTTTTTCCCCAAAAGTAAGAGTTTATTATGCATTTATTCCTCAAGAAGTGCAAACAAAAATTTGAATGAATTTTCAACCAAAAATTAGACATTTCTAAATGGTCTTAAATTTAGTTTATGTACATCAATATCATTCATCACCAAAAAATTCATTACAAAATTCCACCACAATTTTAATTTTGAAATATATTTGCAATTTTTCATACTTTGTGACACGTATTTTTTTCGACACAAATACATTGTATGTGTTCAAGTTTGTAAATGTTTGTTGCATTTTCTTTTAAAATAAACTATTTAAAGTCTAAGGTTAATGCAATATACTTGAAATGAACAACACTAATCCAAAATGTGATGTCCACATGTACCCAAAATAATCCAATGATTTAAAAAAAAAATTGTGATTACAAGTTTTGAGGGGGGCATAATGTGCTTTCACCCCCATAGAGTCTTCAATACTTTTTTTTAAATGCAAAAAATTGAATTCAATTATAATTTTGAAACAATGAAAAATAAGTTCCCTTGCAACCTAGTGTGCTTGCCTAAACTTAGCCACAATTTGCCTTAGAACCCCCATTGCTTCAATAATATGAAGTCTTATAGACATTATTGCATATATGAAACTCCCAATAACATTTGGAGACAACACACTTCTCATGGCTTTCACATCTAAACATTGTTAAGGCATTTTTTGGAAAAAGTTTGTAATTGGTGAAAAAGATGGGATTGCATTGACACATTTCAACCATATCAAAGCATTCCAATATGCCTTCAAGGTATTTACCTAACTTAAATGAATTGTTCAATCGTTTCAAAAACAATTCACTTGAAACCTATAAATAATATTAAATCCAACATCTAATTTGTTTTCAAGAAATTATCCTTTATCTCTTTCAACAAAGACACATTAGAAGCTACCCTAAGTTCAAACAACATAAAGGTTTAGATCACATAGGAAATGGCCCAATATGATGAGGTTCATCGTGCACAAATCCATAACAAAATTGAAGTTGTATTTTCATGAAAGATTATGATTTTAACATGCATTTGATGCATCTTCAAATGCCAAATCGTTATAATGACAAGGGAAAATATCTCATAATTTAAATCAATATCTTTAACTTGTGAAAACTTGAGTGCCACCAAACAAGTCTTATGTTTTGCAATAGAATCGTTTGCATATCATGTTTTGCTTCAAAATGTAAATAACAAAGAATTGTTTTGTGCAAACAAAACAAAAAATTGGACTCATCAAAGATGACATCACAATTGATGATTAAATAATATCTTTGAAGGTTCTATAATTTATACCCCTTACTCTTTTTAAAATAGTCACTAAAAATGCATTTGCTTTTTTCCATTCTAATTTCATCTTCCCTTTCTTTGGTATGTAAGAATAGGTTCAACCATGCACTTTACAAACATGTTTTGGAAATAAAATAGTAAAAACTTGCTGACTTGATTTTAAAAATGATTTGGTACTACATATTTACAAAGGATGTGATCTCTAGCAAAACAAAAATTACATATAGTCTAAATCACATTGTAGATTGGCTGGATTTATTTGATTGGTCCCCATGGCATAATCTCCCATTGCCATTGATTGGTCAACTTGCTTGACTATTAATAGTCTCCCACTTTTCAAAGTCACATTTTCAAGTTTATGGGTGGACTTGGGATACGTAAATACATATTAATAATGGATGTGAGAAATATTAATGCAAGCCGAATATCCAATATGGGTGGAGTTACTGTAAACAAAGACACATATAACTTTATAGGAAAATGCCTTAGGAGTAGGGCACTTATGCCATGAACTCGAAGGTGAAACTCAAGTGCTCTTAAGGTGTTTTCCAATATGATGATTGAGGTCATGAAACATTTTTAACAAAGGGTGGCCCCTCCTACCATACAATGGGAGGGCTTGCCACCAAGGTTATTGGAATGCAATGACAACCACCATTTTCAACCTAGGCTAATACCCTCCTTATGAATTTGGTGTATTTATTCTAACATTGTTAGATGCATATAGCCACCCACAAAGATGTGGTATGTGTTTTTACCTATCAACCAATTTTTTTGTTGGCAAAATCCTGCCAAATGCAAATTGCTTTTTAGATCAGCAAAAAATTAGTTTTTTTTAGAAAGAAAAACCTTTAAAAAAATCACCAGATTCTAACCTAAGTTTTAGCAAGTAGCCAAAAGTATAGAAAGATGCTAGATTCTTTTTTACTTTCATATTTTCTTATCACCAAATCTGGCTAAATCTTGTTATGGATGATTGCCATTTTGGCTACACGACAAAATTGAAGGAAAAAACCCTACTAAGGCACACAATCATGAGCAATGCTATTAGCTAGCATCCTTAGACAATGTGATCCTGAAAATAAAGCCTTCCATGTGTACTATAATGGGAACATATGTTATTGAAGGCAGACCATGTGATCAATTGAGAACATATTGTGAACAATTTGGCACATGTGGAAGTCTGACATCCCTTCAACAGAAGATATGCCAAATCCAAAAAAAACTCCATAAAAATCATCAAGATAAGGTATGATGGCCTAATACCATGAGCAATTATAGAGCAATATGGAACACTACAAGTATTTTTGGATTCTTTTCAATCATAAGATGGGAGGTACACATAGGGGAAAGAAATGGGTGCCCTACTTCACATTATTAACTTGGCTGGTACCATTCCCAGGGTTTTATTTCTTCAATTTTGTGATGTAGCTGAAGTGGTGATCATCCATAAGATGATTTAGCCAGATTTGGCTAGATACTAGATATAAAAGTAAAAAATAAACAAAATCCTTCCATATTCTTGGCTACGTACTAGAACTTATCATAAAAATCTGGCAATTTGGATTTTTTTTCCTGGGAAATCTAGCAGATTTGTGCCTTTTATTTGCTTGAAAAATCCTTTGTGTAAGTTGAAACCATATTTTCCAGGTCAAAATTTGGTAAAATTTCGCCCAAATAAAAAATACTGACCATTCCTGGAATGCTGAAGGATTAGGATTCAAATACACAATTATGGCTTTTCAATGGATTTTTGCTTTGTTTGTGAGAGACCCAAAATCAACCATGTGATAAGGCATCCCACATCAGCCAAAATATCATTTGAAGGCATTCCTATTGGGGACATCATAGATATATTATTCAGATTTAGATTATAATTACTTTCATATCTGAATATGCTTCTGTCCTCTTAAGTTCCTTGCTATCTAAGAAAACTGAAGACCCGAATCCGAATTAGCAATGCAAGGGGCAGTTTACACTAGGGGGCTTGCGCTTGGGATCACACAAATCTAAAATCTCTTATTGGTCTAAACTATGAAGGGTGGTCAGTTTGGGTTTACACTAGGGTAATTTAGGCCCAAGCCCAAGCAAATGACTTTGGATTAAGAAACTTGTTGAAATCTTACATGGATAGTTGTGGATGATGTTGTTTGGGCTCTTGGGTATTTTTTCAGGCCTACTTAAAAGAGGTGGGCTTAATGAAAATAACAAGGGCCTATGGGTTCCAAAATTATCTTATTTGTTGATTTATGATGTTTGATTAATGTTCATCTTTTTTTGAAAGATAAAATTGGAGGGATTTTTTTGTGGCTCCTCATAAAATTGTTGCCCTTTAAGGCCTAAACATCATAACAATGAAAATCATTTTTTCTGAAAAATAAATTTGGAGGGAATTGTAATGGCTACCTTCACAAAATTACTACCCCTTGGGGCTTAAAACAATAATAAAATGGGATAATTTTTATTTTCATTTTTTTGAAAAGTGAAATTGGGGGGGGGGGGGGTTGCTGGCTTTAAAGTTTTAAACTTTTTTAAAGAAAAAATATTTTTTTTTTTTTTAATTTTTTTTTAAAAAAAAA
>Ga0116230_10004495_pt1 | contig 13664 bp, 9 predicted proteins | sample S1TSphfallax_3_FD_88678 | JGI IMG/M metagenome (GOLD analysis project Ga0116230, IMG submission 88678) | Host-associated microbial communities from peat moss isolated from Minnesota, USA - S1T2_Fd - Sphagnum fallax MG | ecosystem: Host-associated > Plants > Peat moss > Unclassified | place: USA...
GACTTCAAGAGTTCTTACGACAAGAGCGTTGCGACGACGTTCACGCTAGCTGAATACTTCGACCTCTGCCGCAAAGATCCGATGACCTATGCCCTCGCGCCCGAGCGCATGGTGAAGGCAATCGGTGAACCGCGCTTGGTCCAAACCAAATCCGATCCACGCCTGCTGCGCCTGTTCGGCAATCGCACCTTGAAATTCTACGATGCCTTCGCCGACTTCTACGGCATGGAAGGCGGCATCATCGAAGAGATCGTTTCGTTCTATCGTCATGCCGCGCAAGGTTTGGAAGAACGCAAGCAGGTGCTCTATCTGCTGGGACCGGTGGGCAGCGCCAAGAGCACGCTGGCCATCAAGCTGAAGAGCTTGATGGAGAAGTATCCCATCTATACGCTCGTCGACGGTGATACCGGAGAGCGCAGCCCGCTGCTCGAGTCACCGCTGGGGTTGTTCAATCCTGAGATCTTTGGCGCGCGCCTCGAGGGTGAATACGGCATCAGCCCCCGGTACTTGACGGGTTTGTCGAGTCCGTGGGCGCAGAAGCGCATGCATAGCTATCAGGGCGACCTGTCCCGCTGGCGCGTACAGCGACTCTTCCCTTCGGTCCTCAACCAAATTGCGGTGGCCAAGACCGAACCGGGCGATGAGAACACGCAGGACATCAGCTCGCTGGTCGGCAAGGTGGACATGCGCAAACTGAGTAAATTGAGTCAGGACGACCCGGACGCCTACAGTTATTCCGGCGGACTGTGTCTGACGACTCAGGGCTTGCTCGAATTTGTGGAGATGTTCAAGGCGCCGATCAAAGTGCTGCATCCGATGCTGACCGCGACTCAGGAAGGCAATTTCAAGGGAACCGAGGGCTTTGGTGCCATGCCGTATCAAGGCACCGTACTCGCCCATTCGAACGAGAGCGAATGGAAAAAATTTAGCAGCAACAAGGACAATGAAGCGTTCTTGGATCGCATTTGCATTGTCAAAGTCCCCTACTGCCTGCGCGTGACCGAAGAGGTCGCCATCTATCAGAAGCTGCTGCGCGAGTCGACGCTGGCGAAGGCGCCGTGTGCGCCCGGCACCTTGCCGATGCTCGCACGCTACATGGTGCTGTCACGACTCAAGGCACCCGCTAATTCGAGCATCTACTCAAAGCTTCGCGTCTATGACGGCGAGAACCTGCGCGAATCCGATCCGCAGGCCAAGAGCGTCGCCGAATATCGCGATATGGCGGGTAACGATGAGGGGATGAGCGGTTTTTCAACCCGCTATGCGTTCAAGCTCATCTCCAAGGCCTTCAATCGCGATCCCTCCGAGGAGTCGGCGGATCCCGTAACCCTGCTCAAGGTCATCGAGGAAAGCATCGGAACCTCCGATTTCAGCCCCGAACTGCAAAAGACCTGCACGGTGCATTTAAAGGAGTTTCTCATTCCGCGCTACCTGGAGGAGCTGACCAAGGAGATTCAGGCCGCCTATCTCGAGTCCTACGCCGACTACGGCCAGGAGCTGTTCGACCGTTATGTTGCCTTTGCGGATTTCTGGATCCAAGAGGAGGTTTACGTGGACCCGGCGACCGGTGTCGCCTTCGATAAGTCCGCCTTGAACTCCGAGCTGGAAAAGATGGAAAAGCCGGCCGGGATCGGCAATCCGAAGGATTTCCGCCATGAGATCGTCAACCATGTGTTGCGCGCGCAAAACAAGAGCGGCGGCAGCAAGCTGGTCTGGACGAGCTACCAAAAGCTCCGCGAAGTCATAGAAAAGCGTATGTTCGCCGCAACAGATGACCTTTTACCCGTTGTCTCCTATTTTGCCAAAGGCAGTGCCGAGGACGAGAAAAAGCATCAGGCCTTCATCGCCCGGATGCAGGCGCGGGGTCATACCCCGACGCAAGTGCGCCGTCAGGTAGAATGGTGGACAATGGCTCGTCGGCAGTGAGCCCACAGCCGTCAAACGGAAGCCGAAAAGTGACCACCGTTATAGTCGATCGTCGAGCTCAAAAAGGAAAAAGCACCGCAAACCGGCAGCGCGTTCTGAAGCGATTGGACCGCGCCTTGAAGGCCCAGGTCGACAAACTCGTCGCCCGCCACAAGTTGCAGGAATCGGACAGGGCAGTCGAAGTCACGATCGAACGCAAGGACGTGACGGAACCGCATTTCTCGCTCGACCCGGTGTCCGGGCTCACGGGCAAGATCATCCCGGGTAACGATCAATACCGGGTGGGGGACAAGATCCCCCACAATCCGGCCCAGGGTCGTGGCGGGGGCCAGGGAGCCGGCGACGGCCAGGCGGACGAGGAAGATAGCTTTCGCTTCGTCCTCTCCCGGGAAGAATACCTGTCATTGCTGTTCGACGAACTCGAACTGCCGGCACTGGTGAAGAAGGAACTGCTGCAGATCGATGAAACGCGCTTCAAGCGCGGCGGCGTCGTACGCTACGGCAATCCGGGCAGCGTCTGCATCACGCGCACGTTCAAAGCCTCGCTCGGTCGGCGCATTGCCGCGGAAGCGCAGCATGAAGAGGCGCTGGTGGCGGCCGAAGCAGCACTCGTGGCGGCGCGCGAAAGCGCCAACCCGGCGCGCATCCAGGCCGCAGAACTGGCCCTCAAGGACCTGCGCGATACGCCGGCGGAGATTCCCTTCTTGGACCCGGTCGATCTGCGGCATCGCGCCCTGATCGAAATTCAAACGCCGTGCACTGCGGCGGTGATGTTCTGTCTCATGGACGTTTCCTCCTCCATGGATGAAAAACGCAAGGATTTGGCGAAACGTTTTTTCACTCTCCTCTATCTGTTCCTCACGCGCAAGTACAAGAAGGTCGACTTGGTGTTCATCCGCCATACCGATCAGGCACAGGAAGTGGATGAAGACACATTCTTCAATGGCACCCAGGCCGGCAGCACCAAGGTGCTGTCCGCCCTCGCCAAGATGAACGAAATCATCGATGCGCGCTTCCCGGCATCGAAGTACAACATTTTTGGCGCTCAAGCGAGCGATGGCGACTCCTTCGGCGGCGATTCGACCGAATCCTCCGCCTATTTGCTCTCCCAGCTGTTGCCGTATGCGCGCTATTTCGTCTACGCAGAGGTTGGCGAACGGCCGGTGCAGGGGACCACGAGCCTGTGGGCCGCCTACCGTGCCATCAAGAGCGATCATTTCAACATGGCGACCGTGAGCGCCAGAAGCGAGGTCTATCCCGCCTTGGCGAAGCTTTTTCAACGGGAGAACTGAGTTCCCATGCAGGACGATCTGATGCTCAAGGGCAGCGAATGGACATTGGACGATTTGTTGGGGATAGAACAGATGTGCGCGCGCCATGCGGCCCGCTATCGGCTCGATACTTTCCCCAATCAGCTCGAAGTCATCTCCAGCGAACAGATGCTCGACAGCTATGTCTCCAGCGGCCTGCCCGTCAACTACGGTCATTGGAGCTTCGGTAAACACTTTCTCATCGAGAACGCGAACTACCGTTCCGGCGCCAATTCACTGGCTTATGAAATCGTCATCAACACGGATCCCTGCATCGCGTTCCTGATGGAGGACAACTCGCTGGCGATGCAGGCGCTGGTCATTCCCCATGCCTGCTTCGGTCACAACAGTTTCTCGAAGGGTAACTATCTGTTCAGGCAATGGACGCAACCCGACGCCATTCTTGATTACATGCTGTTCGCGCGGAACTACATCGCCGATTGCGAAGAGCGGTATGGATTCGAAAGAGTCGAGCAGACGCTCGACGCGCTGCATGCCCTGCGCGATCAGGGCCTCGATAAATACAAACGGCCGAGCCGGCTCGACACCCGCAAGGAGCGGGTGGAGCAGGCCAAACGACTCGCCGCCGCGCAGGAGACGATGCGCCAGGCGGAGTATTACAGCTTGGTGCCGCAAAGCGCCAAGGCGACCAAGGCCGACACCATATTTCCGGCGAACCCCGAAGAAAATCTGCTGTATTTCCTTGAGAAACATGCGCCCAAGCTCGAGCCCTGGCAGCGCGAACTCGCGCGCATCGTGCGCAAGATCGCGCAGTACTTCTACCCGCAACGGCAAACCCAGGTCATGAACGAAGGCTGGGCGACGTTCTGGCATCATCGACTCATCAACGACATGTACGATGCCGGGCAGATCGACCAGGGCATCCTGCTCGAGTGCCTGCACTCGCACACCAACGTCATCCGCCAGCGTGAATACTCGGGTTTGAATCCCTACGCGCTCGGATTTGCCGCCTGGAACGAAATCAAGCGTGTCTGTGAAAAGCCCACCGACGAAGACCGCGAGTATCTGCCGGATGTCGCCGGCAAGGACTGGCTCGAAACTTTTCACGACATCATGCAAAATTATCGCGACGAGAGCTTTCTGCTGCAGTTCCTCACCCCCAAGCTGGTGCGCGACTTTCGGCTGATGAACATACAAACACGGGAGGGGCTGGATCATTGGACGGTCGACCATACGGCCTCGCCCGAGGGCTTCAAGTCGATCCGCAGCCAATTGTCTGCGGCCTACCGCCTCGAATCCGCCATGCCCGAGATATCCGTGATGCGTTACGCTCACGACACCGACCGCAAGCTGTTCCTGCAACATCAGAGCTACAGCGGGAAAATGCTGCTGAAGGACCAGGCCGACCAGACGCTCAAGCATTTGCGCTGGCTCTGGGGCTTCGACGTTTCGCTCGAAACCGTGGACCAGAACGGCGCGACGCTGCGTATTTATTGAAACGTGGCGCGCTCGAAGCTGCGCCGCTGGCGCGCCGTTGCTCGCGGCGTGGGCATCGTCCTCGTACTGTCGGCGGTCGCCGTCACGGTGTGGGTCGTGCATCTGGACCATGTCGTCACGCGTGAATTCCAAGGGCGGCATTGGTCGGTGCCGGCCCGCGTCTACGCGGCGCCGCTCGAACTCTATGTCGATGCACCGATATCGGCAGATGAACTCGAGGCGGAATTGCGCCGTCTTCACTACCGGCTCGGCGATCCGGCCATCGGTCCGGGTATCTATCGCCGCAGCGGCCCCGCCTTCGATGTCCACGCCCGCCGGGTGCGTTTCATCGACGAGTTGCGCGAGCCCGAGCGAGTGTCGATCCACGCCGATGGCAAATCCATCTTAAGCTTGCGGCAGGCAGACAACGCCGATCTGCCGGTGTTCCGCCTCGATCCGCCCGTGATCGGCAGCGTGTTTCCCATCCACGGCGAGGATCGCATCGTCGTCGCGCCGGCCGACGTGCCGGCGTTGCTCCGCTCCGGCATCAAGCTGATCGAGGACCGGCGTTTTGACCAACACCACGGCGTCGACGCATACGGCATCCTGCGCGCTTCGTTGGCCAACTTGCGCGCCGGACGGGTGGTGCAGGGGGGCAGCACGCTGACCCAACAGTTGGTCAAGAACTATTTTCTGTCGGACGAGCAGACCTTCGGCCGCAAACTGACCGAAGCGGTCATGGCGCTGCGGCTCGAAGCGCACTTTTCCAAGGAAGAAATACTGGTCGCCTATCTCAACGAAGTTTATTTGGGCCAGGACGGCGCGCGTGCGATCCACGGCTTTGGCCTCGGCAGCGAATATTATTTCGCCAAGCCGCTCGATGAACTCGATGTGGGCGAGTTGGCTCTGCTCATCGGGATGGTCAAGGGACCGTCCTACTACGACCCGCGTCGGCACGAAGAGCGGGCGCGTAGCCGGCGCAACCTCGTCATCCAGGAGTTCGCCGCGGCCCATTTGATCGATGCCGCTGCGGCGAAACATGCCTCCGCCAAGCCCTTGGGCCTCCGGCCGCCGGGCGGCAGCTATGTCCCGGCGTATCTCGACCTCGTACGGCGGCACTTGAAGCGTGACTACGCCGAGGCGGATCTTGCTGCCGCAGGCCTCGCCATTTACACCAGCCTCGACCCACGTGCGCAATCGGCAGCCGAAAGGGCTCTGACCCAAAATTTAAACCGCCTCGATGCGGCCAGTGGCACACGCACTGATCATCTCGAGGGTGCGGTGGTGATCGCCGAACCCAACAGCGGCGACGTCATCGCCGTGGTCGGCGGCCGTGAGTTAGGCACCGACGGTTTCGATCGCGCGCTCGACGCAAGGCGGCCCATCGGCTCCCTGGTCAAGCCCGCCGTGTACCTGACCGCCATCGAAACCGGGCATTACGATGCGGCGTCGTTGATCGACGACGCACCGATCGAAGTCAAGCTCGGGGATGGCAGCACCTGGGCGCCGCAAAACTTTGAACATCAGTTCTACGGCGAGGTACCGCTGGCGCGCGCCCTCGCCGAATCCTTGAACCTCGCCACCGTGCGCCTCGGCTTGGAATTAGGCCTTCCGCACGTGGTCGAGACGCTGCACCGGCTGGGCCTCGAGTCCACACCCACGCTGAATCCTTCGCTGCTCCTCGGGACGGTCGAGATGACCCCGCTCGAGGTCATGCAAATGTACACGTCGCTCGCCAACGGTGGCTTCCGCGCCCGGCTGCGCGCGGTGCAGGCGGTCCTCGATGAGCATGGCAAACCGCTCAAGACCTTCAAGGTCCAGGTGGAAGAAGCCGCGCCGGCGGCGGCCGTGTATCAACTCGACCGCATGCTGACATTGGTCACCACGCGTGGCACCGGCCGTGAAGCGGCAGCCCGACTGCCTCGGGGTTTGGTGGTGGCCGGCAAGACCGGTACGTCGTCCGACACTCGTGATAGCTGGTTTGCCGGCTTCAGCGGCAGCTATCTCGCCGTCGTCTGGGTGGGATACGACGACAATCGTGTCACCGGGCTCACGGGCGCCACCGGTGCGTTACCCATCTGGACCGAGACCATGAAGAGCCTCAAGTCCACCTCTTTCGATCCGGTGCCCCCGGAGTCGATCGAGGATCGCTGGATCGATTTCTCCGATGGCATGGAGGCGACGCCGGCCTGTAGCCCGGCCGCCGTGCTCGTGGCGCTGCCGAAAGGCACGGTCTTGCCCGCCAAACCCGGCTGCCTGGCCTCGCCACCCGCCACGGTGGGTGACAAGATCAAGACATGGATCAAGCACGTCGTTCACTAACGCGGCTCGCGGCGCTGGCCCGTCTGGCGACGCTCGCCGGTTGCTTGGCGGCCGGCGCCTTGCTGAGCGGTTGTCCAGTGCGGGCCACGCGTCCCTCCTACCCGGCCACGCCCGCCGCCCCGCAAGCGGACGGCACGACGCCGTCGGCTCCACCGGCTCCGCCGGCAGCGGCCACGCCGCCCGCGCCAACGCCGCGACCCTCGCCACCGCCGCGTGAGAATCACCTCTCCGCCGCCACCCGCTCACTCGTCACCCAGGCGCACACGCTGATGTCGCGCGGCGACTTGGACGGCGCCTCCTCGACCCTCGACCGTGCCTTGCGCATCGAACCCAATAACCCGCTGCTGTGGATCGAACGCGGCCGCCTGCGACTCGCGGAGAATGATCCGCGCCAAGCGGAAGGGTGCGGCCGCAAAGCGCTGGCTCTCGCGAGCGGCGATCGCAGCACGCAGGCCCAGGCAGGCAGATTGCTGGCAGACGCGCTGCGCGCCCAGCAACGCAATCCCGAAGCACGGGCGGTCGAAAGTCAGCCTTACATGCATTAGGAGAGGAGAACGAATTTGCGAATCTCGCCGAGTTCGCCCATGGGCGCGACCAAAACTGTCGTGATCGTCGGCGGCGGTTTCAGCGGCGCCACCTTCGGGCTCAAGCTGCACCGGAAATGTCCCGACTGGCGCATCATCATCGCGGAGCCGAAAAAGGCCCTCGGGCGCGGCGTGGCTTACGGCGCATGCGGACCCGACCATCTGCTCAACGTACCGGTCGGCCGCATGGAAATCGGCCTCAAGCCGGAATTTGCCGAGTGGCTGCAGTCGCGCCGTAGTGCCATCGCAGAAGCCTTGGTGGAAAGCGGACTGGATCTGTCCGCGGCCTTCGTGCCGCGCCGCCTGTTCGGCGACTATGTGGAGGAGCGCGTCAACGAGGCGCTCGACAGCAAATCCCTGGTGGGCCTGTCCAGCGTGCGCGGCGACGTGGTCCGACTGCTGAACGATCAACGCGGCGTGCTGCTGACCGACGGACGGCAGATCAAGGCGGATATCATCGTGCTCGCGATGGGTAATCTGCCACCGCGCCCGCCCGGAGGCCCCGATCCCTGGCTGTACGACAGCGGCTTCTTCATTCCCGACCCCTGGGCGTTGGATGCCTTCAACGATCTCGATCCGGCGCAACCGCTGCTGCTGATCGGTAGTGGCCTCACCACCGTCGATATCGCGCTGCGCCTCGCACAGCGCGGCCATCGCGGCCAGATGCTGGCCATCTCACGTCGTGGCCTGACGCCACGCACCCATGTGGCGGGTGGCGCATGGCCCGAATTTCTGCACGACAAGATCCCCGCGTCGGCACTGACCCTGACGAGGATCATGCGGGCCCAGATCGCGCTCGCCGCGGCGCAGGGAATTGCCTGGCAGCGGGTGTTCGACGCGGCGCGCCCCGCGGTGCCCGCCATTTGGAACGGCTGGAGCGAATTCAGCCGACGCCAGTTCTTACGTCATCTGCGACCTCGCTGGGACATTCACCGCCATCGTATGGCGCCACGCGTGAGTGAATCGTTGGCCAAACTGCAAAGCAGCGGCGCGCTCGAAATCCTCGCGGGCCGAATCTTGGGCTACCGGCCGCAGGGGCGATTCGTCGACTGCACGCTGCGCCTGCGCGGCGGCGCCGTGCGCACCTTCCGGGCGGGCCATGTCATCAATTGCACCGGGCCCGGCGGCGATTTCGCAAAAATCGCCGTGCCGCTGATCGCCGAATTGCGGGATCGCAAGCTCGCCGTGCCGGACGCTCTCGGCGTCGGCGTGGAGACACGCGATTGCGCGGTCGTCGACGGCGCCGGCGATGCGTCCTCCTGGCTGTTTGCCCTGGGGCCGCTCACCCGCCCCGCCTGGTGGGAGATCACCGCGGTACCCGAGATCAATCTGCAAATCGACAGGCTCGTCGCCCAACTGTCGAGCCCGGTGACGGCGAACCGGTTGACCGCCGCGGACTTCCTGGATATGGGCGGGGGAATATGATCGAGCGCATTTCGGTCCAACCACTCAGAGTTCTCGGTACACTGCGCACCCATTCATCACCTAAATCTGGCACGGCCATCACTAGAATCAGGCACGGCTGTTGAATCAACGAGGATTGTTGTGAGTACCGATCTGAATCCTGGCATCAAGCGCACCGCCGAGCCGGCACGCCCGGCCGTCGTAAAACTTCAATATGGGCAGATAGGCATGATGCAACTACGCATCGGCACGACGGATACCGGCGCCCTGCTGGACGAATTAACCGGCCGCATCGCGACGGCACCGAAATTTTTCCAAAGGACACCGGTGTGTCTCGATCTCAGCGAACTCGAGCAAGCGCCGGACATTGACGAGGTCAAGGCGGTGATCGACGCGGTCCGCCGGGCGGGCATGCTCTCCATCGGCCTGAGCGGCGGCTCTGCGGACGTGGAACTGCTGTCGACCGCCTTGAACCTGCCGATCCTTTCGGCATTTCGAGCGGCGAACAATCCATTCCCCGCCGCGACACCGCCCGCAGCTCCCACGGCCACGGGGGCAACCACCGCGCCAGCTGCCGAGCCCGCCGCGGCGGCGCCCGCCGAAGCCGGCGGTGGCCTCGCGGCCCTGATCCATTCTCAGACCGTGCGTTCGGGACAGCGTATTTATGCGCGCGACCGCGACCTCGTCATCACTGCGGGGGTCGGTGCGGGCGCGGAGGTGATGGCCGACGGCTGCGTCCATATTTACGGCTCACTTCGCGGGCGCGCGATGGCGGGCGTCCATGGACAACTGAGCGCAAGGGTGTTCTGCCACGAATTCAACGCCGAGCTGGTCTCGATCGCCGGCGTATTCCGCGTGTTCGAGACCATCCCACCCGAACTGATCGGCCAGCCGGTTCAAGCCTGGCTCGATGGCGAGGATTTGCGCTTCGCAGTCGTCGGCAATTGAGGCGGCTTCGCCGCGAATCCAAAAGGAGATCAACACATTGGCAGAGATAATCGTCGTGACTTCGGGCAAGGGAGGCGTGGGCAAGACCACCACCTCCGCCAGCATTGCGTGTGGACTCGCGCGTCGCGGTAAACGCGTCGCAGTCGTCGATTTCGACATTGGTTTGCGCAATCTCGATCTCATCATGGGGTGCGAGCGACGCGTCGTGTATGACTTCGTGAACGTCATCCAGGGCGATTGCACGCTCAAGCAGGCGTTGATCAAGGACAAGCGTTTCGACACGCTGTTCGTGCTCGCCGCCTCGCAAACTCGCGACAAGGATGCCTTGAGCAGCGAAGGCGTGCATCGTGTCCTCGAGGAACTCGCGAACGACGGCTTCGACTACATCATTTGCGACTCACCGGCCGGCATCGAGAAGGGTGCCCATCTCGCCATGTATTTTGCCGATCGTGCGGTGGTGGTCGTCAACCCGGAAATTTCCTCGGTCCGCGACTCGGATCGGATCCTCGGGCTGCTGGCCAGCAAGACCGCGCGCGCCGAACAGGGCAAGGAGCGGGTCAAGGAACATCTTCTCCTCACGCGTTACAACCCGCGCCGGGTGGCGAGTGGCGAAATGTTGAGTGTGGAAGACGTCAAGGAAATTCTCGGCCTCGACGTGATCGGTGTGGTACCCGAATCGCCCGATGTCTTGTCGGCGTCCAATGCCGGAACGCCGGTCATCCTGAACGATGCAAGTGATGCGTCGCGGGCCTACGAAGATACCGTCGCAAGACTTCTGGGCGAAGAGGTTCCCTTGCGATTCACCATGGAAGCCAAGAAGGGATTCTTCGCGCGAATGTTCGGAGGCTGACATGGGCTTACTGTCTCTGTTCCGCAAAACACCCCCATCAGCCAATCTCGCGAAGGAGCGGCTGCGAATCATCGTCGCGCAAGAGCGCAGCGTGCGTGGTGCGCCCGACTACCTGCCGCTGTTGCGGCGCGAACTGCTCGAGGTGATTCACAAATACGTGAATGTCGATCCGGCAGCCGTGCAAATCTCGTTGGGAAAAGAGGACGGCCACGACGTGCTCGAGCTGTCGGTGTCGCTCCCGGAAGCCAAACGGGACGGGTAGGACGGGCGACGATCGGCTGCATCGGCGGGCCTCTACCGCGCGGGGCGTAATGTCACGGTAACGCGTAGACGGCACCATGGGGGTTCTCTGCGTTTTATCCGCAGCCACCCAAGGATTCTCTGCACATGGCGAACCAGACCGGCCTGGACGATCCCAATGACACGGACGTTGGACCCTGGGCTCGCATCGCGCCGCTGTTGGCCAAACAGCATCCGTCCGAATCGATCCCGGCCCCGGTCGGCGATCGCCGCTGGGTCCAACCCGACGCCTACTCGGCGCGGGACGATGCCAACATGGCTGGCCAAATTCTCGGCGGGCGGTATCGGCTCGAACGGCTTTCTGGACTTTGCGGAATGGGTACCCTGTATGTCGCAAGTGATCTGCAGGCCAGCGAAGCGCCCTTGTCAATCACTTTGTTGCGGCCCGAATTCCGGTCGTTCTCCGAGGCGCTGACGCTGCTGCGGGTGGAGGTCCGGGTGACCCGGATGCTTCGCCATCCCCAGATCGCGCGGTTGTATTCGCTGAATTCCGAGCGCCTCGGCGTCTACCTCGTCACCGAGTGTCTCGAGGGACGAACTCTCGAGGCGGAACTTGAGTCAGCCGGCCAGGGATTTCCCCTGAGCGCGGCTCGGCCGCTGATCGATGACGTGTGCCAAGCGCTCGTCTATGCCCACGAATTGGACGTGGTGCATGGCGACTTGAACCCGTCGAACGTCTTCATCACGTCCGAGGGGCGCGCAAAGCTGCTTGATTTTGGGTTGGCGCGCGCGGCCGGCACCCGTAATGGCCGCTTTGACGTGCGTCGCCTCGGCGGCTCGGCCATAGCGTATGCCAGTGCCGAAATGTTGGAGGGCCGTGTCCCGGAGCCGCGCGACGACGTCTATTCCCTCGCCTGTACTCTCTATACGGCGCTTACCGGTGCGCATCCTTTCGAATCGCGTTCAGCGCTCGAGGCGCGGCGGCTCGACCTCAAGATGACGCCGCTGGCGGTTCTATCGCCGGCGCAGAATGCTGCGCTCGCTCGAGCGTTGGCATTCGATGGCGCCCACCGGACCTCGAGCGTGGCCGCCCTGCGCGATGACTTGGGCTGGGTGGCGTCACCGGACGCGCCCGCCGCTCCGGCACAGGCACCACAACCAGCACCCGCCCAGGCAGCCAGTCCGCCCATCTCGTCACAACTGCCAGCAGGGTTATCCCTGCCGTCGATCAAAGCCGCCCCGCGAGCGCCGCGATCTCCGCGAACGCAACGACCGCCAAAAGCTCCGCCGGGCCGCACTTCGCGCCGCTACGTCTTTGCCGCCGCGGGCGCGGTGTCGGTGGTGGCCGTGGGGATCGGGATCGCCCTCCACTACAGCGGGCATGGAGTGTCCGTGGTGACGAGATCGCCCCCGCCGATGACCCCCATGCCCACAGCCGCGCCGCCTCCTGCAACTGCGCCAGCATCTGCGCTTGCAGCGAACACCGTCGCAGCAACGCCACCGCCGGCGGGCCCAATCGCCACCCCGCCCAAGCTGGTTCCCGCAGCGCAGGCCGGCGCTGCGCTACCCGTGTTGCGACCGCTTCCCAAGGCGGCAGCCGCGATGGCGGATAGCAACAATTGTCCTTATCCCCACGAAGCGGTGGATCAGGGTCTCACCGGCACGGTATGGCTATGGGTCTATGTCACGGCCGACGGCAAGCCGACACAAATCAAGCTCGATAAGACCAGCGGCGCCGACGTGCTCGACCAGGCAGCGATTCACTGCGTCGAGCAATTCGGCCGCTTTCCCGCCCCCTCTGGCGGATCGGCGTCGGCCGGCTACCCGGGTCGCGTTCGCTTCAAGTGGTCCTTCGGCACCTGAGGCGACCGCCCGTCAATGGATAGTCGCGACTCCCGCGGGCATGGCGCCGCTGGCGGTTGAAACGGAGCCGATCAGCGTCAGAGTGCCATTCGAGCCAATGGAGTATTCCGCCACCGAATCGCTGCCGCGAAGCGGAACGTAGACGAACTTCCCGGTGGCATCGAGCGTGATGTCGAATGGGGTCTGACCGTTCAACGTCACCAGGCCTATCGAGGTCAAGGCCCCGCCCGAGCCGACCGAGTACTCGGAAATTGTATTCCCTTGGGTTTCGTTGGCGGAATTGGGTTCGACGTTCACGACGTACACGTACTTGCCGCTCTGATCGAAGATGATCGTCCGCGGATAGCTGCCGGCGGCGACCGAGCCGAATTGGGTGAGAAGACCGTTCGAGCCAATCGTGAATTCCTCGATCACGTCGGTGGTGCTGTTGCTTACGTAGAGGTACTTGCCCGTGGGATCGATCGCGATCTTGTCGAGGCCTGCGTCGGTCGAGGCAGTCCCGATTAAGCTGAGAACACCGTTCGAAGCGATCGCGTATTCGGAGATGCCACCGGCGTTATTGGACACGTAGAGGTACGGCGCGACCGGGTCGGTCCGGATTCCGAACGGCGTGGTGCCCGTCGCGATGGAGCCGATCGAGGTGAGGATGCCGTTGGAACCGATGGAGTACTCCGTCACCATGTTCCCGATGTCCTGCACGTACATGTACTGGCCCGAAGGGTCGATGAGGAGTTCGGCCGGCGTACCGTCGGTCGATATCGACTGAATGAACGTGAGCGC
>Ga0116230_10004496_pt1 | contig 13661 bp, 13 predicted proteins | sample S1TSphfallax_3_FD_88678 | JGI IMG/M metagenome (GOLD analysis project Ga0116230, IMG submission 88678) | Host-associated microbial communities from peat moss isolated from Minnesota, USA - S1T2_Fd - Sphagnum fallax MG | ecosystem: Host-associated > Plants > Peat moss > Unclassified | place...
CATAGGCCAGCCGCACCAGCACCATATCGGCGGAGGCCAGCGGCCGGGGCGAGTCTTTGACCTCCTGCACACCTTTCAGCAGCAATTGCCAGGCGCGCGTCAGCACGGCCATGCCGAGCACCTGCGCAAATTCGCCGCCACGCCGTTGCTCCTCCTGCGTGACGGAAACTTCCTGCGCCACATCGGGGACAAGTTTGAGCCTCGTGACGAAATGTACAAACTCCGCCAGTTCGACGAGGATCTGACCCGGATCGGCACCGCTGTCATGGAGTTCTTTCAGCACATGCAAAGCAATGGCGATCTCGCCGCGCATGACGTTTTCGAAAAGGTCGATGATGCGGGTGCGGTCAGCAAGCCCGAGCATGACGCGCAGATCGTCCGCCCGCATGGTTCGATCGGCGCTTGCTGCGATCGCCTGATCGAGCAGGGAGAGCGCATCGCGCACCGAACCTTCAGCCGCCCGCGCGATCAAGGCCAAGGCTTCAGGTTCGATGCTGACATTCTCTTTGCTGCAAATCGAAGCAAGATGGCCTGCCAGTAACTGACTATCGACGCGCCGCAGATCGAACCTCTGGCAGCGCGAGCGAACCGTGATGGGCACTTTCTCGATCTCAGTTGTGGCGAACAGAAATTTCACATGATCCGGCGGCTCTTCCAAGGTCTTCAACAGGCCGTTGAAAGCCTGTTTCGAGAGCATGTGCACTTCGTCGATAATATAGACCTTGGTCCGCGCCATGACGGGGCGGTAGCGCGCGCTGTCGATGATCTCGCGAATGTCGTCGATGCCCGTATGCGAGGCAGCGTCCATTTCGATGACATCGACATGGCGGGATTCAATGATCGCCTGGCAATGCACGCCAAGCTCAGGCATGTGGATCGTTGGATGCGTGATTGCCGGCTGGCCGTTTCGAGCAGGCAGCTCATAATTGAAGGCGCGTGCCAGAATGCGTGCGGTCGTGGTTTTGCCGACGCCGCGAACGCCGGTCAGAATATAGGCTTGATGAATGCGGTCGAGCTCGAAAGCACTTGAGAGCGTCTTGACCATGGCCTCTTGGCCGATCAGGTCGGCGAAGCTCGATGGCCTGTATTTACGTGCCAGTACGCGATACGGTATTTGCGCCGCGCCCTTGCCGAAGGCCGGAGTCTCGCCGAAGTCGAACCCCGCCCCGGCGGGTTCGTTTTTTTCGTCGAGTTGCTCTTCGCTCATCAGTCCTCGCTCAAAACCCAAGGCGGCGGGACGGAGGATTCGGCCGCAGGCCAAAACCGGCCCAAAGCAGCATGAGGTGGGAGGCTGGACAGAGACCCGCCCGGTCTCGTTGGGGCTGCTTCCTTCCGGACCTGACCCGGTTGGCGAGTGGTGCGTCCACCGCCAACCTCCCGGCTCTTATGTGGACCATGAGAGGGTTTTGCGCAAGGCGGATCGGGGCGTGCCTGCCCCAATTTCATCCGCTTAGGCGGCGGTTCTGAACCGTTCCCAGCCGGCGGCCCGCAGCGCGCAGGCGGGACAAGTGCCGCAGCCATAGCCCCAATCATGTTGAGTTTCGCGGTCGCCGAGATAGCAGGTGTGGCTGTCTTCGATAATAATATCGATGAGCTTTTGCCCGCCGAGGTCTTGGGCGAGCTGCCAAGTCGCAGCTTTGTCGATCCGCATCAAAGGCGTCTCGATGGTGAAGGTGCTGTCCATGCCGAGATTGAGCGCGGTCTGCATCGCCTTGATCGTCGCATCGCGGCAGTCTGGATAGCCGGAGAAATCCGTCTCGCACATGCCGCCCACGATATGCGACATGCCGCGCCGGTACGCGAGCGCCGCGGCGAAGGTGAGGAACATCAGATTGCGGCCCGGCACGAATGTGTTCGGCAGGCCCTTTTCATCCGCGACAATAGCGATGTCGCGCGTCATGGCGGTCTGCGAAATATGGCCAAGCGCGGAAAGCGAAATGAGATGGTCCGCGCTGAGGTGCGGCGCCCATTTCGGGAAGCCGCGAATGAATTTTTCGCGGATGAGCGGGCGTTGCGCCAATTCGACGGCATGCCTCTGGCCATAGTCGAACCCTACCGTTTCGACATGGTCGAACCGGTCGAGCGCCCAGGCAAGGCAGGTCGTTGAATCCTGGCCGCCGGAAAAAAGTACGAGGGCTTTCTGCATAGCTTCGCCACTATTCTAAAAAATCGAGACCAATATCTAAAACAGCGGCGCTATGTGTCAGCCAGCCTGCCGACATCAAATCGACACCGCTCGCCGCGATCTCCGGCGCGGTGGCGAGCGTGATGCCGCCGGAGGCCTCGGTGATGGCGCGGCCTGCCACCATTTTCACAGCCTCGGTGAGCATGGCCGGGCTCATATTGTCGAGTAGCACCGCATCGGCTTTCTGTTCGAGCGCTTCAGCCAGCTGTGCCAGCGTGTCGACTTCGATTTCGATCTTCACGAGATGGCCAGCCCGCGCCCGCGCGCGGCGCAAAGCTTCGGTGATGCTTCCGGCGATCGCAACGTGATTGTCCTTGATCAGCACCGCGTCATCGAGGCCGAAGCGGTGATTGCCGCCGCCGCCCGCGCGCACCGCGTATTTTTCGATGGCGCGGAGCCCTGGCGTCGTCTTGCGCGTGCAGACGACTTGCGCCTTGGTTCCCGTGATCGCCGCGACGATTGAAGCGGTCGCGGTTGCGATGCCGGATAGATGGCCAAGAAAATTCAGCGCTGTGCGTTCGGCGGTGAGGATGCCCCGCGCAGGTCCTTCGACGCGCGCGATGATGCCGCCCTTGGCGACCGGTGACCCATCTTCTTTTTCAACGATGAACGCAATCGCAGGATCGATCAGTATGAAGGCCAAGCGTGCGAGATCGAGCCCTGCGACAACGCCCGGCTGGCGCGCTGCGAAGACGCATTTGACTGATAGATCGAGCGGAACGATGGCATCGGTTGTGAGATCGCCAGCGCGGCCCAGGTCTTCGAGCAAAGTGGCACGCACAAGCGGTTCGATCATGACGCGGGGAGGGGGAGAGAGGGACATGGAGGTTTTTTTTAAGGCCCGGGTATGTATGAGATTCAGATACGAGACTCATCCCGCACCGGTTGGTGGTGATTTTAAGAAGTCTCGCTTACAAAACGGCTTCTATGCCCTTGCTTCGAATAACATTCAAAAGTTTCAAGGCCGCCCCAGCCGGGCGTTTCGTACCGCGCTCTAATTGCGATACATAGCCGACAGTCAGATTCAAAATCTGCGCGAAGACAGCTTGGCTCATATTGGCGTCTTCACGTAACGCCCGGATTTCGTCACCAGTCAGGGGTGTGATCTTGTCAGCTTCGATCCTTTCGATGTCACGCATCGTGATCTTAGCATAAGTGGCGTCATCCATCGTACCATTGACGTGCATGGCCTTTGCCAATTCTCGCATTTCCCGCCTCAGCCGAGACGGTGTTTCAGATTTTAATGCCACGTCCTACCTCGATTAAAATTCCGGCATCTGTGAGCCCTTGAGTGGCGATAAGTTGCAAATCCTCCAGTTCGTCATCGGTTATGTTTTCCATCTCGCTTTTAGAAAAACCGAATAAGAAGATCGCCAGATTTCCAGCCTGATAAGCGATTAATGTTCGATGGCCGCCAGAGCGTCCACGTCCCGCCCGTGCGATTCTTTGCTTGATCATGCCGCCGCCGAGATCGGCGTCGATCAAACCGGCCCGTGCGCGTTCTATCGCTTCGATCAGACTGAGATCCTTAATGCTTTGGCGCCGTGCAAAGCGTGCGAAAGTCTTAGTTTTATAAATTAGCACATCAATTATAATTCAATAAACTATAGTACTTTAAACTATACATCAAGGACGGCTGAGCGATTTCTATCGTTTAACGCGGCTATGCGTTACCCCACTGCTTCCGGCACGCATTCTCGCGCGGCATCCAATGCTTCGCCGAGCCGCAAAAAGCTGCGATGGGCCAATGCCGCTTCATGCTCTGGAAAATCAGTGCGCGTATGCGCGCCACGGCTTTCCTGGCGTTTGAGCGCCGCGACTGCGATCATGAGGCCAACGAGCGCCGCGTCGCTCTCGGGCGCATTGGCCTGCGTCATCGGATAAAGCGCGCTGATACCATCGCGCAAACCGTTCCGGTCGCGCAGCACGCCCGCGGCTTCCGACATGATTTTGCGCACGGGAGCCGGATCGCTCGATCGCGGCAGATCGCCATTAAAGTTCGGATTCACCCGCCGCGACTTCGCGGCGGCGACGCTGGCAGCGACAAAGCGGGCGCAGACAGCGGCTTCCAGCAAGGAGTTGCTGGCCAGCCGGTTGGCCCCATGCAGGCCGGTAGACGCCGCTTCTCCGCAAGCCCAAAGCCCTTCGACGGAGCTGCGCCCCTGCGCATCCACGGCGATACCGCCCATGTGATAATGCTGAACCGGACGGATAGGGAGCGGCTGCGTCACCGGATCGATTCCGGCGGCGCGGCATTTCTCAGTGATGCCCGGAAAATGTTGCGGAAAACTTTTGCCTAAGGCCTGACGCGCGTCGAGAAAAACTTGATGGCCTTCTCTCATGTGATGCCAAATCGCGCGGGCGACAATATCGCGGGGGGCGAGTTCAGCGCCGGGCATATCGGCCATGAAGCGTTCGCCGCGCTCGTCGATGATGATAGCGCCCTCGCCGCGCACGGCTTCGCTGACGAGCGGCAGTGGCGAGACACCAACATCGAGCGCGGTCGGATGGAATTGCACGAATTCGAGATCGGCCATGGCGGCGCCCGCATGGGCGGCCAGCGCCAACCCTTGCCCGAAGGAGCCAGCGGGATTCGTGCTCGCGAGATAGAGGCTGCCGATGCCGCCCGTCGCTATGATGACGCGATCGGTTGCAAAAAGAACCGGGCCGCAATTCGTGTTGCCAAGCACGCCGGTGATCTGATTGTCTTCGACGATCAAGCGCCGCGCCGCGATCCCCTTGATGACGGTGATCGAAGGAGTCGCTTGTACCGCGCGGATCAATGTGTCCATGATCGCGCGGCCGCTGCCGTCACCGCCCGCATGAACGATGCGCCTGCGGTTATGAGCGGCCTCGAGGCCGAGGGCGAGATTGCCGTCCTGATCGCGGTCGAAAGGCACGCCGAGCCGGACCAGTTCTGCGATGGCATCGCCCGCCGCCGATACGATCTGCCGGACGGCGGCTTCATCGCAAATGCCATCGCCCGCTTTGAGCGTATCTTCGATTTGCAAAGCGGGATGGTCGTCAGGCCCGATGCAGGCGGCGATGCCGCCCTGCGCCCAGGCGCTCGACGTCTCGATGCCGAGCGGCGCCTTGCTGAGGAGCACGACGGGTTCGGGCGCGAGATAGAGAGCGGTCATCAGCCCTGCCAATCCGCCGCCGATGATGATCGGGCTGCCGCCGAGATCGCGCCGTTCCATAGGTGATCTCCACATTCCTCTTGGAGGGATTTTCAACGACGTCATGGCCGGGCATAGCCTGTCGAGGACGGGCGTCCTTCGAACACCCTATGACCCGGCCATCCAGGCATCAAAGTTTCATATCAAGCCTATTCGTTTGTGCTTGGACGCGCGGGGCAGGCCCGCACATAAAGGCTAGAATTGATTATGAGTCTGAATGAACGTTCCAACTATCGCACCGCCAGCATCCGCTCGACCGAAAGCCGCGCGCGCGCGGCGAGCGCCGGATCGATCTCGACTTCATATTGCATGGTTTCGAGCGCATGCCGGATTTTTGGCAGCGTGATGCGCTTCATATGCGGGCAGAGATTGCAGGGCCGGACGAATTCGAGTTCCGGATATTGGATCGCAACATTGTCGCTCATCGAGCATTCGGTCAAAAGCGCGACGCGCGGCGGCCGTTTCGTGGCGATGTAAGATGCAATCGCCGCGGTCGAGCCTGAAAAATCCGCCGCGTTGACGACTTCCGGCGGGCATTCTGGATGCGCCAGAATGACAACGCCTGGATAATCGTCGCGCAATTCTTCGACCTCAGCCGCGCTGAAGCGTTCGTGGACTTCGCAATGACCCTTCCAGGTGATGATCTCTACACCTGTTTCGGCAGCGATGTTTTTGGCAAGATATTCGTCGGGGATCATGATGACGCGTTTGACGCCAAGCGACTCGATGATCGCCTTGGCATTGCCAGACGTGCAGCAAATATCTGACTCAGCTTTCACCGCGGCTGACGTGTTCACATAGGTCACAATCGGCACACCCGGATATTGTTTCCGCAAAGCGCGGACATTCTCCGGCGTGATCGACTCCGCCAGTGAACAGCCGGCGGCGAGGTCGGGGATCAAAACCTTCTTCGACGGATTGAGAAGCTTCGCTGTTTCGGCCATGAAATGCACGCCAGCAAGGACGATGACGTCGGCTTCCACGTTCATGGCTTCGCGGGCCAGGGCCAAACTGTCGCCGACAAGATCGGCAACACAGTGGTAGATCTCCGGCGTCTGGTAATTATGCGCGAGAATGACAGCGTTACGGCTCTTTTTCAGGGCCAGAATCGCGTCGATGTCGCCAGCCAGCAAGGGCCATTCGATCGCCGGGATTGCATGCTGGACCTTTGCGTAAAGGCCTTCCGTCCGTTCCAACAATCCCGCGCTACCCATAATATATACTCCCTTTGAGTATTATTATCATATATGCTGGGGATGAGTATAAGTTTTGTCAAGTGCGCGAAAGGGGGAGCTTGGTTCCGGCGACCGCGCGCTCGGCAAGAACATCGCGCCGGAAACGGAAAAGTTTGGCGGGCCGCCCCCCTGTATCCTGGCTCGTCTGGCCGGTCTCTTCGACAAGCTCCTGCTGCTCGATCAGCCGCCGGAAATTTTGTTTATGGACGAGCCGTCCGGCTAAAGCTTCGACACAGCGCTGCAATTGCAGAAGCGTGAATGTTTCGGGCATGAGTTCGAAAACGACGGGGTGATATTTGATCTTGGCGCGCAGCCGCGCAATCCCGGTTGCCAAAATGCGCCGGTGATCGAGGATCATGGATTGGCCTAGGGATTGACCTGGGGCTGAACCGGAGGAATGCGCGGCTTCGGGAATGAGGCCGGCTTCATAGAGAAGCTCATAGCGCTGAAGAACCAGTTCTTCGTTCCACTTGCGGCCATCGGCGCCGAAGGTAATGGCGATCCGCTGCTGGCGGGAAAGTTGAAGGGCGTGATCCTGCGCGCCTTGGGCCCAGGCTTTTAGTTTTGGCAGAAGGCTTGTCTCGATGAGCGCTGGTGTTCCGGTCCGCTGGTCTTCCCAAGGAAAATAAGCATACCAGCTGCGCCAGCTCGCTTCATAATCTCCCGAGGCTGTGTGTTCGTGGGTGAGGCCGAGGTAGGAGATCGAAATGGCGGGCACGCCGCTGCCCGCGCGGTCGCGGTCGGCAAATGTGTAAAGCTGTTCGACATAACCGAGCGGATGATGGGTTTGACGCTCAACCCAGGCGCGCAGCCCCGATTGCAAGGACCTATGCGACATCTCGAAGGGACCGGAGGGCAACGCGCGTGAGTCTTGAATCGTCAAAACCCGCGGCTCTCCGTTGGTCACGGCGACGAGCACAGCGATCAGATCGGCTTCGATGCCCCGCCCCAGGGGGGCTGGTGCAAGGGTAGCCTTTTGCCTCACATTTTTATCGATGACGTCCATTGACCCATCATTTCATTTGGCGCTCACCCTGCATTGAGCGCCGGATATAGAGGTGCCTATTCTAAATCCAAAGCAAGCGCGGCAATGATGTGACGCGGCCAGCGCCAAGGTACGACATAGATGGCATCGCCGCGAAGCGTCAATCGCGCGGCCCAGGGGTGCGCGGCGAGCCAATATCGCACGGCATGTGACATCCGCCTCTGTTTTGCCGGGCTGATGGCCGTCATCGCAGCCTGCCAGTCCGGCCGCAGTTTGACTTCCACGAAAGCAATCGTTGTCCCGCGCCGCGCGACAATATCGATTTCGCCGCCTTTGGCCAAAAAACGCACAGCCAGAATCGAATAGCCCTTGAGCCGGAGCGCCAGCACAGCGATCTGCTCCGCCCGCCAGCCCGATTTCAGCGCGGCGGTGCGTTTATGCGCAGCCGCTTCACCTGTCACGCGCGGTGAGTTCAAGCGCGCGCGCATAGACTTTCCGGCGCGGCTGACCAGTTTCAGCGGAAACAACGGCGGCGGCATCCTTGACTGAATGGGTTTCGAGGGCTTTGCGGATCAAATCATCGAGATTGCTTTGAAGCAATGCCGGGGCATCGCCGGCGGGCGGCCCGACAAGCAGCACGATCTCGCCCTTGGGCGGCGGCTCGGCCGCGAGCGCCGCTGCGAGTTCATCCAGTTTGCCGCGCCGGACGGTCTCATAATGCTTGGTCAATTCCCGCGCCAGCGCGGCCTCCCGCCCGCCGAGCACGGCATCGAGATCGGCCAATGTTTCGGCCACACGCCGGGGCGATTCGAAAAACACCAATGTGCCGGGAATCGAGGCGAGCTCAGCGATCCGCTGCCGCCGCGCCGCGCTTTTTGCCGGTAAAAAGCCTTCGAAAAAGAAGCGGTCGGTTGGCAGCCCCGCGACGACCAGCGCGGCCAGCACCGCCGAGGCGCCGGGAATCGAGGTCACCGCGATATTGTTGGCGACGGCCTCGGCTACGAGTTTGAAGCCTGGGTCTGAAACCAGCGGCGTTCCGGCATCGGAGACGAGTGCCAGGGCCGCACCGCTGCCAAGCCGCGCCAGGAGATGCGGACGCATCACCGCTGCGTTGTGCTCGTGATAAGCAACAAGCGGGGTCGAGATGCCATAATGCGCGAGAAGATTCTTCGTGACCCTTGTATCCTCTGCGACCACGGCGTCGGCCGCCGCCAAAGTGGCAAGCGCACGAAACGAAATATCGCCAAGATTGCCAATGGGAGTCGCCACCACATGCAGGCCAGGCTGGAGCGGTTCTGCCTCCGCGCGAAGGCCGAAGGCGGTGTAGCTCGCGCCTTGGCAGGGCACGTCAAGCGATGGCGTGGAGGTGACGAGACGATTGCCGTGGGTCAAATCCCGCTCCCGTCATGAGGCTGCGTGCCGGATCGTTCTATAAATCATCCAATCGTTCTATTTATAGAACGCTATTTCGATAAATCAACCGGCTTTTTGCGCCGCCACGCCAGCCAATCGAATTTAATCTGAGGCAAGCATGTATGAATAGACCTTGTCAGGTTGATTCCGCTTTAGGGCTTAGATTGCGTCCTCGCCCGGCCAGCGCAATAATATCTCTCTGATACGAGCGGTAAATGAAACGCGGCCAGAAAACTTGCCTCATACATGGACAAACGTCATGAAGGGTCTTTCGCAGGGCGCGGCCAAGCCATCCGCTTTCCATAGAGTCATAAGGCGGCTTTTGATGGCCGCGGCCGTGACTGGCGCCGCTTTATCGCTCGCGGCTTGCCTGCCCAATGGCGGAAATCCAGGTCAGGCCGGCGACTTTTCGCTTTCGGCGCCGACCACGCGCGTCGATTCGCAGCCTTTGCCAGGTGCTTCGGGGCCGGGCACCATCGGCTCCGGTTCGGTCAAAGTCGCTCTGATTGTTCCTCTGACGCAAGCCTCCGGGCCAAGCGTCGTTGGCACATCGCTGCGCAATGCCGCGGAACTCGCGATGAACGAGGCGGGCAGCAATGATCTGACGCTGCTCATCAAGGACGATCATTCGACGCCGGACGGTGCACGGGCGGCGGCGCAGGCGGCGCTCTCGGAAGGCGCGGATTTATTTCTAGGTCCGCTCTTTGCGCCCAACGTGCGCGAAGTGGCGACTGTGGCGCGCAGCGCCGGCAAACCCATGATCGCCTTTTCGACGGATGCCTCGGCAGCGGCGCCGAACCTCTATCTTCTGTCCTTCCTCATCGAAAACTACGTCGATCGCATCATCGATTTCTCGGCGTCGCGGGGCAAGAAGTCGATCGCGGCGCTCATCCCGGACAATGATTACGGCCGTGTCGCCGAGGCCGAATTCCAGCAGGCCGCTGCGCGCCGCGGGCTGCGCGTGATGGAGATCGAGCATTACCAAGGACAGAATATGTCTGGCGCGGTGCAAAAGATCGCGGCGCTCGGCGGCCAGATCGATAGTTTGTTCATCCCGGAACAAGCCGACGCTATGCCAGCTATGTCTCAGGCTTTGCTGGCCGCGGGCATAGATGGCAAGAAGGTTCAGATTTTGGGCACAGGCATCTGGAACGATGCGCGGGTTCTGACGCTTCCGGCTCTGCAGGGGGCCTGGTTCGCAGCGCCGGAAAATGCCGGGTTTAATTCTTTCGCGCAGCGCTATCGCGCCAAATTCGGGTCTGACCCGACGCGCATCGCGACTTTGGCTTACGATGCCGTGTCGCTCGCGGCGGCTCTTTCGCATACGCAAGGGTCGCAGCGTTTCTCAGATACGGTCTTGACCAATCATTCAGGCTTTAACGGTGCCGATGGCGTGTTCCGCTTCAAAACCAATGGCGAGAACGAGCGCGGATTGGCTGTGCTTCAAATCAACAATGGAAGCGCCGCTCCGCTCAGCCCCGCGCCGAAAAGTTTCGCGAATAATCCCAGCGCGACGTGAGCCGCGTTGAAGGCAAACCATACCTATGAAAGACGCACGCAGTATCGATGAGTTGAAAGACCTCGGTTCCGGGCGCCGGCATCTGAAGAACTGCGCGCCTCTATCATCGGGCGTTTAGGGAATTTTGTGCTATGGCGCTTTGGAGCAGCCGGCGCATCGAGCATCCGGCCGCCGCCGCCGCTCTGGCGATTACGCGGATTTTACAGGTCGAAGGAAACCGCGCGGCGCGCAGCTTAGGCCGAGCAGATCGAGGCCTTTGCCGTGCCGCTCTCTAACCTGCAATCGGCTATTCTGCGGCTTCTGGCGGACCATCGCGATCTTGAAAGCTCGCTGATTTCCGGCGTGTAGCCAGCGATCCGCCTATGGATGCGGCCTTGACGATGCAGCGGTTGCGGCAATCCTTCGACGAAGCGGATGCCTTTGCCGCACGCATGCCAACCAATAAAATAGGTTTGCCGTTTTTGAAGGATGGCAAAGCGGTTCAGCCTGACCCCGATCATCTTAGCGATTACGCGACGCATGCCGGGCAGCGGCAGGGGCATTGCCTTCTTCTCCCGAAATCAGCAGCGCGATGTTTGAACGTTATGGCAAGGGACAAAGTCCGTCGTAAAGCATCGCCTGACGGCGCGCGCGGGCTTTCGCGATGTGATCGCAGGCTTGATCAAAAAGGGGTCAAAAAATCCTGGGATCAAACATCTAGATTTCGCAGATCTGCTTTGAGACTTTTCAGGATTTTGAAGTACTGCGCATAATTATATACGTTGATGAAATCTGCGAAGACCCTTGGAAGGGTCTCTTTGAATTGTCAAACTTCATGATAACAAATCCGTCTCGATTCTAAATTCGGAGATTGGGGCATGATCTTCAGAGTCGTCGCGTTTGGTGTTTGCATGATCCTCGGCCCAGCTTCGTCGTGGGCGGTTAATCCGGGCGATCCCGAAGGGCCATGCGGCGGCCAGATGACGGGTTATGACGGCCGCCCTTACACCTGTCCGCCAGAGCGCAGACCCGTTTGTGAGCCGGGCAACCGGCGCTGCGTGTGTCTGGCCAGAACCGCCTGCGGTGCCAAAATCAATGAGCCCTATTGAAGCGCAGCGGCAACCGGGAAGATTGTTCCGCAGAAATAATGCGGACTTTTAAAGCCCGTAAACTTGGCGCGGCCGGGTAAAGGTAATTTTAGCCATGGGCCGCGAAACCAGATCGCGTCATACGTGCAGCGGAGCTGGGTTAAACTTCTGGGAAGGACAAGACCATATCCTGGAGCATTGAATGGGAGGGCGCGGCAATGCTCGAAGACACAAACAATGGTCTGCTTTACAGTTTGATAACATCGGCTGGGCAGGGCGCGCCGGGAAATGGCATGGTCAAGCGCTGCCTTGTGGCGATGCGCTCCCATCTAGGGATGGATGTCGCTTACGTCTCGGAGTTTGTCGATAATCGATCCGTGTTCCGGGAAGTCGATGCGCCTGGCTTCGAAGCCGTGATCAAGGCCGGTGACTCGCGGTCGCTCGATGATGTCTATTGCCGTCATATCCTCGCAGGGCGGCTGCCCCAGCTTATGCCGGATACCTCCGCCGAAGCTTTTGCGATGCAGATGCCAATCACCCATGCTGTGCCAATCGGAAAGCATATCAGCGTGCCGATCAAGATGGCCGATGGACACGTGCATGGGATGTTCTGCTGCCTCGGCTTCAAGCCCGATCCATCGCTGCGTGAACGGGACTTGCAGATGATGAAGGTCTTCGCGGACCTCGCGGCATTTGAGATTGCCCGCGATCTCGAGGCCGCGAAAGAGACGAAAGGAAAAGAGGCTCGCGTGAAAGCCGTGATCGAAAACAGCGAGCTTTCGATGGTCTATCAGCCGATCTGGTCGATCGAAAATAAACGCCCGGTTGGATTTGAATGTCTCGCGCGTTTCTCCGCCGAACCCTACCGCACGCCCGATAAATGGTTCCATGAAGCGGCGCAGGCCGGGCTTGGCACCATGCTAGAGCTCACTGCGATCCGGCAGGCTTTGCCGGCCCTCTCGTCATTCCCGCCGGATATTTATCTGGCGGTGAACGCATCGCCCGAGACGATTTTGAGCGGCGAACTGAATGATGTTTTGAACGGAATGCCCGGAGGGCGTATTGTATTGGAGGTCACCGAGCATGCCCATGTCGAGGATTACGGCTGCCTGCTCCGTGCGCTTGAACCTTTGCGGCTGCGTGGCGTGCGGCTCGCGGTGGATGACGCGGGCGCTGGCTATGCAAGCCTGCAACATATTTTGCAGCTTCAGCCCGACTTGATCAAACTCGATATTTCGCTGACCCGCCATGTCGATCTCGATCCGGCCCGCCGGGCGCTCGCTTCCGCGCTCATCGCATTCGCACGCGAGACAGGAAGCGGCATCATCGCCGAGGGTGTTGAGACTGCCTCGGAGCTTAACGCCTTGCAAAAAATTGGCATTGAGAAAGCGCAGGGTTATTTTCTCGGCCGCCCGATGCCATTTGGCGATGTCAAAAAGCTCTTTGATCAAGATGTGCGCGTGGCGTAGGAACGGCGTATTTCTCGCCTCGTGAAAAGTTTCTATTTTACGAGCCGATACCATATATTCAGGAGGACCGGCCAAACAGGTTTCGTAAGAAGAGCGAGCTTGGCAGCAGAAAATCGGTTTGTCTGGAGATCGTCTTGTCTTTTGAGACCGAGCCGGCCGCTGAACGCGGCGCCAAGCTTCAATTGCCGGTCGAAGGCATGCACTGCGCTTCCTGCGTTGGCCGCGTCGAAAAGGCGGTGGCGGCTGTTCCAGGCGTTGAAAGCGTCGCCGTCAATCTTGCAACTGAGCGCGCGGATATACGCTTTTGCGGACCAGCGCAGGCGGAGCCTGTGATCGCGGCGATCCGTGCCGCCGGGTTCGATGTGGCGCGGGAGGTGATGAACCTTCAAATCGAAGGCATGCACTGTGCCTCTTGTGCCGGGCGCACCGAGAAAGCCTTGCGCGCGGTGCCGGGCGTGATCGAAGCCAATGTCAATCTTGCAACGGAGCGCGCGCATGTCGTGTTGAGCGCGGGCACAGCGCAATTCGATGATCTCGCGCATGCGGTCGAAAAGGCGGGCTTTCATGCCCGCAGCGTCGCAGAGGCTGGAGCTTCGGCGCGTCCGCGCG
>Ga0116230_10004497_pt1 | contig 13659 bp, 6 predicted proteins | sample S1TSphfallax_3_FD_88678 | JGI IMG/M metagenome (GOLD analysis project Ga0116230, IMG submission 88678) | Host-associated microbial communities from peat moss isolated from Minnesota, USA - S1T2_Fd - Sphagnum fallax MG | ecosystem: Host-associated > Plants > Peat moss > Unclassified | place: USA...
AATTCAACATCAATACACCGCAAGTAGGGATTGGAAGTGACTCAGGGAAGAATAATTATGATCATAGCTGGATCAGAAATAAAGCATAGATTCACGTGCACTGGGAAAAGGGGTTGCCTGATAAAGATAAATGCTAAAAAAAGACACCAATAATAGGACATGAAAGCCCCAGAATCCACAATATGTTCCAAAGATGCAACTGAATTTTACAGTGACACAAAATATGGAGGGATATAGCAAGTACCTGTCAACCTTAGTCTCTACAACAGAGCAAAAGGAAAGAAGTTTACAGCTAACATTGTTTGTTTCTAGGGTGTGCTGAAGAGTGCCAATAGGGTCAATCACTGATGTCTGGCAAACAAGAGAATTGTCCAAAAACTTCTTGAAAGCACAAACTAATTACAACTGGAACACAAACGTATTTACAAGCCTGACTGGATTTTGAGCCCTGCTTGCAAAACCAGCTTAAAAGGCATTACCTGGAAGGCAATCAATTCTGCTATAGCCCTAAAAGAAAGGTGGATATCTGGCAAATTGGAGTTATCAGGGGCAGCAGCATCTCACACATTTCAGCATCCAGTTCTCTCACCTACCAATACAGACAGCAAAGCTCATGTAGAACTGCTTTCATGTCAGGTGAATCAGATGCATATTAAACAGAATCAACCATGTAAATATCAACTGAGAAAATATGCATGAGAACAATATTGTATCCCGATTCTTCTATAAAGATGTCATAGGCACCCCATTACATACACAGTTTAGAGTTTAAAGGGTTTAGGTCTAAGTCTTCCAATGTATCACAGAGGGAATGGTTGCCAAGCTGCATTGTGCTATGTTTGGAACTGGAGCTGTTTACAACATTTTTGACAGTTAATGATGACAAAAGCAACATGACATCCAGGGGCCAGATTCAAAAAAGCATCAGCTGTACTGAAGCAGCAGCTCAGTCACCTGAGCATCCTTTGACGTTATGTCAAAAGGTCCATGACATTGCCAACAAAGATTCAATCTGATCTCTTCAGCTTCATGGCACCCTGTGTACCTATATAGACTGGCATTGGTCCTGGTATCAAAGAATCAATCTGCCTGGTAGTTGGAAATCTTACGTGTTTTCATATAAATATAAGACCTAAGGCAAGAACCAACTGGTATGTCCATAAGTAGATCACCGCCCAACACTGGTCCAAATCTGTTCTGGGCTGTCATCAGAAATGGAAACTGATAACTGGAGGTTCTCAGGGCAATTCTCAAAAATATAAAACCTTGAATCTCAAAAAAATCAAGTAACCAGTTCTCATATAAAACCATGGTGTGGTTCTCAACTTTGAGAACCAACTCTGATGCATATCCACAGTCCTCAAAAGTCTAAGAACCAGTCAAATAAACTTCTGTTAGAACTGCCAGTTCTTTGCTGGTTATGATGTGAAAACCATCACTTCTCTCAGGCATTTTGAAATGCCCAAAACGAGAGGTTCTTTGATTATGAAAATTTTCATAGATAGACAAAGACAACATTAGTTGCAAGGAGATGGAGGAGAACCTAAAAATGAACATAAAAACCTCTTAGAATCTTGGTAGTATAACTAGAGGGCACACTATAGTGCACAATTATTCATCCATTCCTCTTGAGTGAGCTTTCTATTTTCATGGCAGGCATTCTGTTTTCAAAGTAAGATTTATGGAAAACAAAAATGGAAAGCCCTACTCTCTAAGGTTGCATCAAATTTTATACCACATATAGCCAATAGGCAAAAAGCATTATGGAAATCATGCTTGCGCTCAGCTCTCACCTTTCACACCCTTATTTCTATAATGCTCTGGCCCTTGGGCCTTACACTACACATGACATTATAAGAATTAACATCAACTGAAGTTGGCTGACAGGAGTAAGAAGCACTCGCTCGAGCACAAGGTACTCAACTCCTCTTGAACACAAGGGGATTGTATTACAACACAAAGCTCTGTGGTTAGTCAACCCTCCTAATATGCCATGAGCCTAAGGTCTTAATTATAACTTCTTGTGATACATTTCTTCATGAAGAGCAACCCATGCATTGGAGAAATAAGGTTATAAGGAAATGGAACAAACATTATTTTCTTTGAACTCCATTGATATTATTATTATTGTTGTTGTTGTTATATATATGATATCAACAGGGTAAGTATCAATGTTTTATTTTTTGGAAAATTTTATCTTTATGGCAACAAAAAGAAATCCAATGTGAAGCGTACAAAGTAACTTTTTGGGGAAAAAAAAGTGCAAAATTTGCCATACTTAGACAATGAGTTCCTGGAGGTCAGGAGAACAAAGCAGGATCCCAAAAACATTTCTACTTTGCTGGCTGAACCCTAGCCAAATTTGGCTCATTCCTCTTGTGGATGATCACCAATCCACCTACTTGACAAAATTGAAAACAAAAACCCTGGTAGCATTGGCTCATTTAGTGCAATAATGTGGTTTTCTGTAATGGAATAAAAATTTAATGTGTATTTCCAATCCTTGAAAGTTGATGCTATGATTCAAATATTGTTCACACACCTCTCCTATTAATTAGATGAGGTGCCTTCCCAGTTCAATTTTTTATTTTTGCAACGAGTCAATTTGATTGGCCTATCACAGAAAAAACAAAACTACAGAGGCTTCCCAAATAGAAGGCTTCTATTTTGAAGTATAGAATTCCTTGCGTTTGGCCCAAGTATACATGTGAAAGGAGGACAACATTTGCCAAAGAATATGGGATAAAAGTGAGGTGCTATGGAGAACATGTTGGGCAACACAATGGGAACTTGAGGAACCTGATAGGAACCCATTGGGAATTTAGTGGGATGGGCCAAAACTTAAATGGGGAGAAAGCAAGGCACCTTCAGTACATTCTTGGAGAAGCCATTGGCTGCATGAAATTTCTCTTCCCAAAAGAGTTTGTCACCATTTTTGGCCTGGGCCAATACCCCTTGCAAAGAACACCTTACCTATTGTTCATCGATAATAAATCCAATCTTCTTCTTTTTACAATTCTTTTCTATGAAATAACACACACAAACACACATATAACCTCAATATGTTGGCATCTTGAAGGCATCCTGGATCTGCTCCAGCTCATTTGTAAGGCATCATTTAGACCAAGTTAAAAGTCATTGGTACAGAGGTATTAATTGTTTAATATTTCATGAAGGATCTTTTCTACCTTGGAGTATTCAATGCCGTCTAAGACCCGTATCTCTGGTCCACCATCCATTGGAACCACCTCCAGAAATTTCCATAAGCAATTTGTCCACGGGCTAGTGTGCTAGTTCACATAAAAGGCCAAGTATTAGAACACCATCTATTCTTTTTATAAGAAAGCACATTGTGTTCATCCGTACTAGTGACCTTTGGACATGTGAGCATAAATTGTTGCTTGCTACTCATCCTTGTAGGCTTGTAGTGTGTGCTAGTCGGCATAAAAGGCCAAATCCTAGAACACCATCTATTCTTTTTATAAGAAAGCACATTGTGTGGATATCATCAATCTTAGTCGCTTTTGGACGTGTTACTCAATGTTAAATTATTGCTTCTTACTCATCCGTATTGTAGGCTTGTAGTATATGGAAGCAAAATATGTTGATAGGTATTGTAGGCTTGTAGTATATGGAAGCAAAATATGTTGATAGGTATTGTAGGCTTGTAATATATGGAAGCAAAATATGTTGTTAGGTACACACGCTCCATTTATGTGCCCTTTATCCATGCAATGTTGAATCAGTCATCAGGCCAATCTATTACATAAATAGTCCTATTTGTTAGCTAACTCTAGCCTATGCCTACACACCAGAACTTATATGTAAAGGTCAAGCTCAATGCCATCAGCTTTACTTGAATAAGGGCCCCTACAAGGCAGAGTTGAAGATGGGCTTCTGAGCTTTAAGTTCTGGATTGGCTCTTTTTTTTTCCTGTGATACCCAGTAGATACCCATTGGGTGCCAAATAAAAATGGAAGCCAGATACCTGCCGGGTATCATGGGAAAAAAATAAAAAGGTAGGGCAAGCATTTTGAAAAACATAAGTGCTCACATGTGTTTTTCGTGTAAGCAGTTCATTTTTCAAAGCTACCAACTCTCCATGGAGGAAAGATTAGGGGCTGCAACCTGGCCTCCAATTATGCTAAGAAAAGTTGCCCAAGTCCTTACAATTTTGAAAATAACATGGGGAACTTTGGCAATGCATATGGGTTGGGGACTTTGTGAAGCAAATTAACCCAATTAGTGCTTTTTCTTTGTGTTAACCTTTAATGGGATCCTCTTTCAAGTTGGTTTAGGATGAAAGTGTATTTTACACCCTAAAGCAAACACTAATTGCGGGTTTAGAGGATGAAAACCTATAATTTATGGATGGTGGGCATATGCTTGGCTGCCAATATGGCAAGAAAAGGTTGCTAGGTTGAGTAAAAAGTCACCCAATTGCTATACTATGCACCAAGCTTGGTCCATCATTTAAACTCTTTGTGAGAAGTAGGTTAGGAATCAAGCCTCCCATTGCTCGTGCATATTCTTTTACATGAGGGGTTACAAAGGCCATAAAAAGAAGATATATATAATTAGGATTTTGGAGTACAAAGTCAAGCCTAAGTAATCTAGTCATGAATGAAATGGTGAAAACTATAGTGAAAACTAAGGAGATGATTCAATTCCTTGATGAGCTCCATTATAGTGCACAAAACTATGATTTCGAAAAAGAACCAACTTGCAAATATAGGCACAATTTTGATTCTACAAAATGAACCGTTTACTTAAAAGTTTCCCAAATAGATCAAAACAAATGTTGTCGTGCGAATACATATCGTCATACACCATACATCGTTGACATACCATACTCACATACACACAAAAACACATAACATGGACGAGAGCATACACAAATACCCATGTACCACAACTTGCCCCCGGATTTCAGCGAAAATGTCACGAGAAAAATCTATTATCATAAAACTCATGATGCAAACACATATAGTCAAGCCAAGCCCACTCCACTTAGAGAACCCAGGCCGATGTTAACAAGACACCATAGCTTGAAGCTCCACTAACTCCAACTACTCCCAACACTCTAGGCTCAACTCAAATAACTACTTTCTTTGAGCCCTCTCTCAAGCTATACCCCCACTCACAACATGAGGGTGGGTCCTACCAAAAGAGCCACTCTTTTTTAACCCTAAACTTGGAAACCCTGAGTAGGCACTACTCACTACCATAACACATTATATGTTATAGCTAACACGCATATGGTCATGACAATGTTGTATGACACATCTTCAACTTTTTCCAACTTTCTAAGAAGACATATGCTTCTTGTGAGAGGACATACACCAATTTCCAGCTTGGTGAGAATGGAAGGCTTGGTCTCTGAGGTCACACTTGGATGTTTGTTTACTCACGTTATTTGACAAAATTGTTATTATATAAAAGCCAAATGGGATGATGGACAAAGGATAATTTGGGGCACACACATGTGTCTTTTGTGGATTTTATTGTACACAATAAATAATATTTTATTTTATTTTACATAATTTGACCCATTGTGGGAACTCAATGTGCAAAAGACAACACAAGGCATGGTGGGTGGTACTTGGAATCATAATAATTTTTGGTATCCATCCATATGATATAAGAGTATTCAAATTGGGTTGAACAAAATATAAAAGACAAATTGCTTAATTTTGTTGAACATCTAGAAACATCATGAACTTGGGTACATCAGCTCATGTTCGAAGGTGAAGAATTCATAACATCCAAATGGTTGGGGCCCAGGGGTTAAAGGGTTTTTCCAATTTGATCTCATAGATGTTGTAGCAGTAAAAGGTTTGCATTTCGGTTGTCATGTTTAAGTTGATAGATACCAAGATCTTAAGATGTTCTTCATAGCCTTAATAGCAGCAATTTTACAATGTTGCACTCATTTTTATAGATATTACAGGTTTTTTAGCAGTGCAAATCCAGTGTCTAAGCAAGGCTTTATCTATTTTAATGTATCTATTGTTGAAGGATAAGAATCAATTTTCACAAATATATAAGACGAATAAAAGCACATAAGCTTTGCAAAATTGTGAATCTGGGTAAGGAATAAGATAAATGAACAACATGTACTTTGTTCATAATGGAATTGTTTGAGTAAGTATTTGATCATTTATCTTATTTTCACTTAGTGAATGTAAGTGGATAAATGTAGGGTAAATTGAAATATAGGTTTTAAAAAGAAGATTTCATATTTTATTTTATTTTTCAAGACACATTTAATCATTATAAATAATTTGGAGTGGAATTTAATATGATTTTTTCAATTTGTTAACAATTTGATCAATTGACCAATCAATATTCTTAAACTTTAAAAGTTCACTATTCATATTTGTTGCATTATTTTCAAAAAAAGTTACAAATATGTTCATAATCATCATGTTAATGTATTATCAATTTTTAATTGACAAATTCAGATTTATATTATTCATCACAAGCATTTAAACACAATGCACCTTGCAAAAATGACCATTGTAACATCAAAAATGAACCATTCAATCATAAATTCAGCCTAATTTAAACTTACATTTGCTTTGTAAATGTATTTCAAAAATATTTTCACACATGTCATGCAAATGTCAGTGTAAATAAATAAAAATGGTTTAACACAAAATGTAAATGTAAATTGTTTACACCCTACACAATTTTACATGATATATAAAACAAATATTTACGTTTGCATGTAAAACATTGATTCATATCATTATAACAAATTCTAGCTTTAAGGTTTTGAGTGTGAATAGAAAATAGTTGTAGGGCTTTCTAATGAAACATGTTTTCTTTTTGTTGGTGGCTAGGAGTTTTTACTTTTGATGACCTGGACACAAGGAAAGTTGTAGAATGGAGATCTGCTAGTGTTTGGTAACATTGAAGCTTTGGTGTTGTTTTCTTTTGTTTGGTATGTATGTGTTATTATTGGATATAGGATGATGGTGTGGCAAGGGAGCTACCAAGTGAGGTGCACTTGGCAAAGATCTCATGGAGTAGCGACGAAAGGATTTGTTGTAAAAAAGATAAATAGTGCAAGTTTTTGTTTTGTAAGCATGAAAAGTTGTGGGAGTGAGGTGTTGTGGGAATGAGGTTTTTAGATCTCTATATCAAGGGAAAGTACGAAACAATCTGTTGTGCAATGTAAACAGGGAGGCATAATATCTATCTTAGAACTGGATTTGATGGTTGAGGAAGGGCAATGATGAGAAGTCCTAAAGGTTTCGAGAGCGGCAAATAACTCTTCTCAAAAGTCTATGTTTGGGTTTTATTCGTATTTAGGTTTTATTGTCTTGCTTTTCAAGAACAAGTACCCTGATTTTGGGAACTCCGAAAGACTGCAATAATCCATTGAGTCTACAAGGTCGATCACACAAAGGATGGGTGTAGTTCTTTGTAAGGATTCTTGAAACAATGATTGGGGGAAATTTGTGTTGTATTCTTGTCTTCAGTTTTGTCAAATGGAGTGATGGTGTCAAGGAAATTGGATCGTGTGATTTGTGTGGGTTTGAAAACTTTGAAACGAGAGGCTAGTGGGCTCAAAAGAATGAAATTAGAATGATTTGACCCGTTAAAGACCTCAAGCCTCTTTATGATGAAGAAGGCAGTTTCTTTGCTTGTTTCTCGATAGAAGTTAGGTGGCCATTGGCTCAAGCCACTATGAAATTCAGAAAGTGTATTTGTCGTTCAGTATATATGTGTTTTCCATTTTGTTTGTTTATGCCCTCGTTTTTTGTCACGCCATTTTTGTAAGGTTTAAGGTATTAAACAAATATTCATATCCAAATTAGGTTTCGGGGTATTCGGCTTCAAAGTTCAATTTTTTTTTTATACCAAGTTTGGATTTAGACCATGAAACCAAGTTTTGCTAAAGTTGAAACTTGGATTAAGTTGTTGTACCTTTAAAAATAAGTTCAAGTTTTTTTACCCATATAAATACAATATTTTTTAAAGGTGTAATAAAAATATATATACCTTTAAAATTGTGACATTTTAACATTGCACAAACATTATGGGACAAATTATGGTGGTGGGTGTAATCACAATAATATGTACAATATAAAGCGATGTAAATAATGTTTTAAAATTATACCATGTATTTTGAAAAATCACCATGCATTACAAAAAATCTTGTCCATACAAACCCATGTGTTTACAATTTATGTTCAAATCAACCATGACACACCTCTAAACTCATTGAAAGACCCAAAAATGGGTTCCAAAGTGAAACAATAGAAAAAGAAAAAAGTCGAGGCACATTCCTTAACTTGCAACATTTATAGGGTAGGAGGGTGTAGTGGAGCTCCAAGATGGGACTAGGACGAACTCACAAGCAAAAGTTCAATATGGAATTAATTTGCACAATGAAACAAAAAGGGCAGTTAGTGCAAGTTGGATGTAAGTGGTGTGATGGACTTAATAGGGACAACTTCAAATTCAAAACTCAACACGGCTCGCAACCTTTGAGAAAAGGCACCACTCCCTCCTTATATTTTATTTTGTGACTTTCTACGGGGGTTACAACTAAATGGCATTTTCTACTAGGACTTCTAAGTGGGAGTCCTAAAATTAAGACTTGTATTGTCTCAAAAATTTAATTGCTTAAATCTTCTTCAATCAATCTTGTTTGAGACATGCAAAGGCACTATTTTATAACCCTCAAAAGCATCTTTCCAACGATGTATCGCACACCCCAATAGGAACTCATTTAACCCCTATTCTAAAGGGATTTGTGGTTAGGAATCAAATTCTCAATTTAACTCCCAACCTTTCTTTTGATCATAACTCCATCATTTTAATTTTAAATGAACAATGCAAGGGCACTTTAGGTATCAACACTTTAAAATCTTTCCAATGATATTTTGGGGGCCCTAATTGGTGTTTGTTTGTCTTTTCAATTAAAGCTCTGAATATTTAGGACTACTGCACACATCATTAGTAGAAAATGGTCATTTTGCAACTAGTCCATGCAACTAATTTTTAGTTACAAACGACATTTGTAACTAAAATTTTAATAGTCGCGTTGGACAAATCGCATTGACATTACTCACATACGACAAACAATTTTGGATGAAAGAAAATGTCAATGAAATACACTTTCATCCTTTGATTGGTCATATATGTATTGTCGTTTGCAATTAAGATGTGATTTTTTGGTGAACAATGGGAACAAGTTATGTGTTGCCATGTGTCCCAACTCTTAATAATTAAAAATAATTTTTGATTATTTTGAAATAATCTAAGATGTTTAATTTTTATGTTTGGATGGTTTATATTATGACACGTGGTGCAATATAAATTTGCCACATGGCATGTTAATTGAAAATTTCCAAATTAAAATTAAATCAATATTTAGGTATGTAGGTCAAACTAAGTACCTACCTACTTATATACCTACTTACCCATCTAGGATAAACACCTATCTAGATAGGACCTATTCACCTACCTAAGCCAAATACCTACTTCAGTAGATAGGTAGGTAAAAATGTAGGTAGGTAAGTTAAGGAAGTAAGTAATTAGGTATAAATACATGAAAATTTATATTTTATTTTGGGTTAAGTCATTTTTATTGATCCATCCCATATGCCAATCTTTTTAAATATGAAAATATAATACAAACATTTTGTTTATATAATTTTAAAGATGAGAATAAAAGCCAAAACATATGGGATAAAGATTTTAGTTGCAAATCGTTTGCAACTAAACATTTTTAGCTACAAACCACTTACAAATTAAAAAATTTATCCCATATATTTTTGCTTTCATTCTCATCTTGGAAACTATATAATTAAATATGTAAGTGACAACTAACTAGCTAATTACTTAACTATTTAATTACCTAATTTATCAACTAATTAACTAATAAAATTACTAATTATTTATAGCAATAATCATCAATATCTTATGATTGTGAATTAATTATATTATTAGTTATTATTAAATATTACTTTATTTGTTAGTTAAATAAATAATAATAATATTCAGTTTTAAATATATATTAACTATAATAATATATCAACCAATTTAATTAACTAATAATTGGTTAATATTGAAATAATTACTTAATTATTAATCACTAATAAACTATAAATATTGAGTACTAATTTTTTAAATATCTAATAATATAATTAAAACCTAGCCTAGGTTAACTATTTTATTATCATTATTCCCACATATATATATATATATATATATAAATATTTAATAGTAATAATAACATTGATTCAATTATTATTGTAGCTAGTTGGTAGCCAAGGTTCATGATTTTATTTTTATTATTCATATTATTACTTCACTCATTAAAGCTATTTATAAAATATTAAAATAAATATTTTATATTTTTAATAAGTATATTTTTCCTTCAAAAATATGTTTTCATTTTTATAGTAATTTATTAGATTTCTCGTCTAACTAATATAGTAATTATTAGAAAGTAATAAAATAATAAAACTGAATATATATATATATATATCAATAATTGATTATAATCTTTTAATAATTAATAATCAATAAATTTAAATTATAAATTCGAAATATAAAAACTTCAAAACTATATATTAATATTTCATAGTAATTATTATATCAATCTAATAATATTTCATATTTGATTACTTATAATAATAATAATGTAATTTGTAGTTAACCTAGGCTAGCTATTTATTATTATTGTTATTATTATACTGCATTATGTCACTTGTTAGATTCATTATGATTTATTATGATTTTTATTATTATAAATAAAGAATAATTCATAATAATTACATTAATCATTTGAAATTAATGTACATTTATAATATTATAATAATACTTTTCATTTTCATTTTAAAATCATTTTAAGAAGTATAATAAGATGGTTTGGATAAATCTATAAGTTGGGCACAATATATTTAAAATATACATTATTTAGTGTAACCATAATATCAAGGCCATTTATGTTAATAATAATACTTGAATACAAATATAATATGGTTGTTCATATAAATTCAAAATATAAATTTATAAATCTTAATACACCCAATTATATACCTTAAAATTCACAAAATACACCTTTGTATATTCATAGGGTTGTAACTAAATTGGTCACATTTGTAACTAATGGGACATAAATTGTTCTTTTTGAATGAAAATTAATTAAATGTAATTCACATGGAAGCATGAACACTAAAATAGTTACAAATTAGTTGCATTATAGTCACAAATATGACCAACATAAGAAATAGTTGCAAAAATGTCGAAATGTAGTTACAAAGAATTAATAGTGGCATGTAATCGCAAATAGAGTGGTTACATTTTGGCCAATTTCTATTAATGAATACAACTCCTAAAATACGAGTGCATTTTGGGAGTCATTGGGCTCATTTTCTTGCACTTTCCCCCACTTGTGAAAACATGTTTCACTTTCGAACATACTTTCTTGGCCTCATGTGTTCTAGCATTCCACACTTAATTACAAATTCAATGTTAGGGTTGTGATAAACCATGTTTTATGACTATTGTTTTAAGTATCTCCCATGGCATGTATTAAAAAAAACTTATAATCACATATTCAATCACAAAATGATTTAAAGTTGTAAATGCAATTATGATTTGTGATTATTGTTGGGTTTGACAAAAATGGAAATGAAATTTGCTTTCATATCATCCACAATTGGTAGCATTCAACAATTTAAATGAAAACTTAGTTGTTTTGTAATTGGTAATGTGATTCACAAGTGATTCGACAACATGTGGCATCTTGTTCAACTCAATTTATGACTATATATCATAGTTGCAATGTACATGTTTTAATGGCAAGCTAGTGCATGGAACATGCCATGTTAGCTTACACAATGTAAAATTAGAAAGCCCCTAGGTACCTTAATTAATAGAAATAGCCCCTATGTGCGCCCCTAGGTAACCTAGAAGCTTAAGTAATCCCTAAGTACCTTACATAATTTAGCTATCCCCTAGGTAGGCCTTTAGGTAGTCTAAATAATTTAGGCAACCTTTAGGTAGGCCCCTAAGTACCCAAATTAAAAAAAACAACCCTAAAGGAAACTTAAATAAGCCCATAAATACCCTAATTATCATAAATAATCTTTAGGTAAGCCTATAGGTACTTTAGTTAGTTTAAATAACCCATAGGTAGCCATTAAGTAACTTAACTAGCCTCTAGGTATGCCCTTAGGTAGCATAGGCAATCCCATGGTAAACCTTAAATACAACAACCCTTAGGTAACCCTTGCATAGGCCCTTAAGTATTTTAGGTAGTCTAGGTAGCCTATGTAGCTTAAGCAACCCGTATGAAATCCCTAGGTAAACATTTATGTACCCCAAATAGTCCTTTGGTACCCTTGGTAGTCCTTAAATATACCTTTGGATATTTAAAATAATTTAAACAACATGGGTAAGTAGTTCTTAAATACCCTAAACAATCTTTAAATAACCTTTAAATGTACCCTAAGTAGATTAGGTCACCCCTTATTAACCCTTCAATAGCTTGAACAACCCTTAGGTCTTTAAGTACCTTAGGCAAGCCCTAGGCACCCTATAAAACCCCTAGGTGCCTTAAGTGACTTAAGCAAACCTTATGTAGCCCTTAGACACCATAGGTAACATATTCAACCCTTACATAGGCCTTTAGGTACCTTAATTAATCTAGATAGCCCTTGGGAAACCCCTATGTAACCTAAGTAGCCTAGGCAACCCTTTAGATATGCCCATAGATACCCTAATTAATATAAACAACCTCTAAATAGGCATCTAAGTACCTTAGTTAATTTATGCAACTCCTAGGTAAGCATTTAAGTAGCCTAAGAAGCTAATAGGTACACCCCTAAATACCTTGAATAATCTAGGCAACCCTTTGGTATGCCATAGATAGTTTAATTAATTTAAGAAACCTATAAATGGTCCCCTAGGTACATTAGTTAGTCTAGGCATCCCCTAGGTATACCCATAGGTACCTTAAGTAATTTAGACAACCCTTTGGTAGCCCCTAAGTACTTAACAAACCTTAGGTAGCCCTTAGGTACCTAAATAACCTAAACAACCCCTAGGCAACATGTTAGGTAATTTTAATGGATGCTTTAGGGTAAAGTATCTAGCTTAAGCCAACTATAGGTTGAGGTGTCTATTTAAAACCTTTTTAGATTTCCTAGTACATGTTTTTAGCTTAGGTCACGTAAACTAAGTAAGATAGGTCTAAGTAGGTCACATGGTGACATTTGTTCAATTTGGAACTTGCTATGTGTCAACATTTAAATGGTAAAAAAAATAAAGCATTCTCACATTTTGTCCAAAAAACTAGTGACAAATGACCATGCCATGTAAACATATGTGATTACAAATTTTAGTCATAAATGACCATGCCAAGTTGGCTAGATGTTAGTTGAATAAAAAGTTTATGTTAATCACACCTTGATGCGACTATCATTTCAACTAGATGCTATGTCATGTCTTTTGGTGATAAAAATTTTATGCAACTTGTTGAAAGCAACTAAAAGAATTTGCAATTGCATGTGGCATTTACAATTAAAATTTAATTATTTACAACTAAAAAACCAAATTTATGAGATTTTTTTATCAAACATTCAAATGTGTCTGAGATTGATCATCATGCTCAATGGTCTGTTGACCCTAGAT
>Ga0116230_10004498_pt1 | contig 13658 bp, 14 predicted proteins | sample S1TSphfallax_3_FD_88678 | JGI IMG/M metagenome (GOLD analysis project Ga0116230, IMG submission 88678) | Host-associated microbial communities from peat moss isolated from Minnesota, USA - S1T2_Fd - Sphagnum fallax MG | ecosystem: Host-associated > Plants > Peat moss > Unclassified | place...
CAGAAAATAATGACGATCCGATGATGACTCTTTTCGCACCAGCATTCAGCAATGCCTGTGCTTGCTCTGCTGTGCGGATGCCGCCGCCAACTTGGCACGGAAGCCGTTTACAAATCATTTCAATCAGCGCACGATTGTCACCCTGACGCATGGCTGCATCCAGATCAATCAGTTGCACTATGGGATATTTGCTAAATCGCTCAATCCAGTAATCAAAGTCATCGAAGGCGAGCTGGAGTTTTTCACCCTGCACAAGCTGCACGATGCGCCCACCCATTAAGTCGATAGAAGGGATTAACATAAAAACCTTTCACATGAAGAAATTAACAGGGGAGCCTCACGGGTATGCCTGCATCGCGCAGCGCAGTTTTCAGAGCGCGCGAGTCGGTGACTCCAAAATGAAATATGCTGGCGGCGAGTGCGGCATCAGCCCTGCCCCCATTTAACACATCTGTAAAATGTTCTGCATTACCCGCGCCACCACTGGCGATCACAGGTATCTGCACGGCATCGCTCACCATCGCGGTCAGTTCACAATCAAAGCCATTACGGGTGCCATCTGTATCCATTGAAGTCAGTAGGATTTCACCCGCACCTCGCTGTTCGGCTTCGCGCGCCCAGTCAATTACTTTGCGTCCGGTCGGTTTTCGTCCACCACTCACGTAGACTTCAGCATTCGCGATAGGCTCATTACCCCTAGTTGCTCGGCGTGCATCAATCGCGACAATCACTGCTTGTGCGCCAAAACTTTGGCCGATCTCGTCGATCAGCTCAGGCCGCGCAATTGCAGCAGAGTTGATGCTAACTTTATCTGCGCCCGCGTCGAACACGGCGGCTGCATCATCCGCCGTGCGAATACCACCGCCGACTGTGAAGGGGATAAACAGCTCATGCGCTGTGCGGTGGACTGTATCCAGCAATGTGCCGCGGCCTTCATGGGTTGCGGTAATGTCGAGCAAAACAATTTCATCCGCTCCGGCAGCGGCATGGCGATGGGCCAGCTCAGCCGGATCACCAGCGTCAATGATGTCCACAAACTGCACGCCCTTAACTACGCGGCCATCGCGAACGTCTAGGCAGGCGATGATTCGTTTGGTCAGCACACTATAACTCCACAAAATTCTTGAGCACTGTGATACCCACGGTGCTTGATTTTTCTGGATGGAATTGGACACCCATCACGTTATCGCGCTCAATCACAGCAGTGAATGGCGATGAGTAAATTGTTTCCGCCGCCGTGCCTGCAATAATTGGTGCGCGCCATGAGTGGGTGTAGTAGACAAAGCCACCAGTGGCAATATCACGCATCAGCTTTGAGTCGGTACGCAGTGATTCGAGCGAGTTCCATCCAACATGCGGAGACTTAATGCCAGCAGGGAAGCGTTCACACATGCCGGGAAATGCGCCCAGGCCGGGTGCCTCCGGTGCTTCCGTACTGCCTTCAAACAGCCATTGCAGGCCAACGCAAATCCCCAGGAACCATGCACCTTTTGCAATGCTGGCGCGCACGGCTTCAGTGAGTCCAGAAGAGGCAAGACGCTGAGTTGCGCGGAAATGGCCAACGCCGGGCAGCACAACTTTGTCCGCACTGAACACAGTCGCTGGATCAGCAGTAACCACCGCGTCCGCATGAAGATATTGCAGCGCCTTCATCACACTGGTGAGATTGCCCGCTTTGTAGTCAATCACCGCGATCACAGCAGCCCCTTTGTGCTGGGTAGCATTTCGCGCATGCGTTCATCGCGGCTGCATGCGGCGCGCAGGGCGCGGGCAAAGGCCTTGAATAGTGCTTCAATCTTATGATGATTGCTGCGTCCATACATAGTTTTCAAATGCACATTGGCGCGCGCACCGCGGGCAAAACCCTCAAAGAAATCGAACACCAGCTCTGTTTGTAAGTCGCCTACGATGCGCACTTTCACCTTGTCGTCGACCACGCAGGCAACTCGACCACTCAGGTCAACTGCGGCAATACCAAGGGTCTCATCCATCGACATCAAAAAATATCCGGCGCGCAGAATGCCCTTTTTGTTGCCAAGCGCCTTATCGAAAGCTTCGCCCAGAGCAATGCCCACATCTTCCACGGTATGGTGCTGGTCCACGTCGAGGTCGCCAGTGCAGGTGAGGTTGAGATCAAAACCTCCGTGCCGCGCGAACAGCTCCAGCATGTGATCAAAAAAACGAATGCCAGTGGAGATTTTATAAACTCCCTGTCCATCTACATTAAGCTGCAAATGTATCTGGGTCTCCGTGGTGATGCGCTTAATCTTAGCTGTGCGCGGTTTCGCGCCCGCAACAATTTTCTTAGCCATCAATTTTTCTCCATCCAATTTCTATCAGGGACGCTTCCATGGCGGTAATACCGCGTGCGGTGTGATCCTCTGGGCCAATGGTGATACGCACATTGCCATTGCATCCCGGGTCACTACTGCGATCACGGACCAGAACATGCCGACGACGCATGGCTACAACAAACTCCTTATGCAGTGGGCCTATGTGCATCAGCACAAAATTAGCACGCGATGGCCAGTAGCGAATGCCTAGCATGTTCAAGGTCTTTTCCAGCAGGGTGCGGTTTGCCTGGATTTGATTCACATACCACCTGATGTACTCTGTGTCTTCGAGTGCCGTTGGCAGGCAGTCAAGCGCAATTGCATTAACGTTATACGGCGAGCATACTTTGCGGACATGACGCATCAGGCTTTCATCGCCAGCCAGCATGCCGATGCGAAGACCGGCGAGACCATACGCTTTCGAGAAAGTCCGGGCGATAATGATGTTTGGCTGTCTGTGAATATCATTGATCATCGAATCACCATAAAAGTGGTAATAGGCTTCATCAAGTATCACAACTGCCTGCGGTGCAGCTTCTGCAATCCGCAGCAGGGTATCGCGCCCGACCACCGCTCCAGTCGGGTTGTTTGGGGATGCAATTGCAATCAACTTGGTGTGTTCATTGATGGACGCAAGAAAATTGTCCAGCGGGAACTGCAGTGACTCATCAGCTTGAACATGCTTCGTCTTCGCACCAGTGGCCGCGACATAGACCTCGTACATGAAAAATGTGGGCACGGCAATTAGCGCCTCATCTTCCGGTTCGAGAAATGTTTCGCAAATGAGGTGGATGGCCTCATCGACACCATTGGTCAGCAGGACTTCTGATGGGGCCAATCCAAAATGATCGGCAACAGTTTCTTCCACGGGGCCACGTTCCGGGTAGCGCGTCAAGCCATCGGTATTGATTTGTAGAATCCTGTCGGCAACGCGTGGTGAGGGAGCGAGCGTGTTTTCGTTGAAGTCGAGGCGCAGGCCATCCCGCCCTGCAAGCGGTGGATGATACTCAGGCATCTCCAGCACGGCACGGCGTGGTTGGACAGTGACTTGTTCATTCGCCTTGGTGTTTGTTGGATTCATATCAACCTCACACGCACCGCCTCTGCATGTCCCTTCAACCCTTCGGCTTCGGCCAGTGCGATTGCCTTCGGGCCGAGATTTTTCAGGCCCTTCGCCGTGTATTCCTGCACAGTGATGATCTTTACGTAATCCATGATGCTAAGGCCACCGCGCATGCGACCAACTCGGCCTGTGGGCAATACATGGTTGGGGCCTGAGATGTAATCTCCCATGGGTTGCGGCGTCAGCGTACCCACAAATACTGAGCCTGCATTTCGCACCCAGGCTAGGTCCGCGGGCTCATCCACGGTGAGATGTTCCGGCGCAAGACGGTTCGTGATTTCCTGCGCTTCTTCCACCGTACGGGTGATAAAGATGGCACCACTGGCATCGAGTGAGTGCTTTGCAATCGGGCTTGATTTAGCCCGCTGCTTCACTTCCGCAGCGACTGACTTCGCCAACGCAGCATTGCTGGTGACGAAGATCGCGAGCGCATCAGGATCGTGTTCAGCCTGTGCCACCAGATCGGCAGCGATCCACTGTGGATTGCCAACTTCGCTCGTAACCATAATTTCTGTTGGTCCGGCGGGCATGTCAATCCCGCAGATGGAAGATGCAATTTCCTTTGCCGCTGTGACGTAAAGATTGCCGGGGCCGACGATCTTGTTGACCGCAGAAATGGTCTCAGTCCCGTATGCCAGCGCAGCAATAGCTTGTGCACCACCGATGCGGTAGAAATTTTCTACTCCGGCAAGATGGGCAGCGGCAAGAGTTTCACGCGCAGGCTTTGGCGAGACTACCGTGATGTGTTCCACACCCGCCACTTTCGCCGGCAGCACCGTCATCAATACAGTGGATGGCAGCGGATAGCGACCACCGGGGACATAACAACCGACGGATCTGAGTGGACGCACAAGCTGCCCGGTTGTGACTCCGGCAGTTTGTGACGTGCTCCACTCCTTTGGTTTTTGGCGTTCTGCAAAGTTGCGAATGTTCTTTGCTGCAGTTTCAAGCGAAGATTGCAGCTCACGTGGAGTAGCCTCCCACGCCGCTTTCATCTCATCCTGACTAACGCGTAGTTGCTGCCCGCTGCGTAGCCCGTCAAACTTCCGCGCATATTGCAGCAGTGCCTTATCGCCACGCTTGGCCACAGCTTTCATAATGCCGCGTACCACCGGCTGCACGCGCGCAGTGTTTACGCGCCCACGCTCTTCCAGCGTGCTCAGCAATGCCTCTGCCGCCACACGACTACTTCCAGTTGTTCGTACAATCTTCATTTTGCTCTCGTTTACAGCACTACCTTATTCAATGGGTATTCCACTATGCCAGTGGCCTTCGCTGCTTTCAGCTTGGGGATCACATCGCGCACCACGCTCTCTTCCAGTATCGTGTTGACGGCAACCCAATCCGAGCTGCTCAGTGCGGAGACAGTCGGCGAATTCAGCGCAGGCAGCACCGCCAGCACTACATCCAGATGGGTCTTCTGCACATTCAGCATCAGGCCAACCTGCGACTGAGCTGCGATTGCCCCTTGCAGCATCATCGCCAGCGTCTCAAGCTTGCCACGCTTCCACGTGTCGGCGAAGGCAGGTTTATTGGCGATCAACTGGGTCTCGCTTTCCATCAGCGTTTCAATAATTCGCAAACGGTTCGCGCGCAGGCTGCTGCCTGTTTCTGTTACTTCAACAATGGCATCGGCCAGCGTGGGCGGCTTCACTTCGGTTGCGCCCCAACTAAACTCCACCTTTACCGGGATGTTCTTCGACGCGAAGTAGCGCTTGGTGAACTCAACCAGCTCCGTGGCGATGATCTTACCAGCCAAATCTTCAGGCTTCTGGAAGGGAGAATCTTCCGGCACGGCCAGCACCCAGCGCACCTTCTGGCGGCTCTGCTTTGAGTAGGTCAGGCTAGTAATGTACTCCACTTGGTGCTCGTTCTCCGTCACCCAATCATTGCCGGTGAGTCCTGCGTCAAGCGCACCATGCTCCACATAGCGGGCCATTTCTTGCGCGCGTACCAGCATGCACTCAATCTCTTTATCGTCGATGGAAGGGAAGTAGCTGCGGCTGCTCACATTAATGTGCCAGCCAGCACGCTCAAACAGCGCAACGGTTGCGTCCTGCAAACTACCTTTGGGGATGCCAAGTTTTAATTTGTTTGCCATTGTTATTTTCCTTCACCTACGATTATCGGTTTGGTGAAGCAGCTAACCGTCCCTTCGTGACAGACTAGGCCATCGCCTTCCACTTCCACTTTGAACAGCACCGTGTCATTGTCACAGTCAGTCGCGGCAGAAATGATGCGGAGCCGATTCCCACTGGTCTCGCCCTTCATCCAAAGTTTCTGGCGCGTGCGGCTCCAAAAAGTAACAAAGCCGCTTTCGAGCGTCTTGGCGTAGCTGATTTCATTGATGAAGCCCAGCATCAGCATCTCGCCGGTGCGGGCGTCCTGTACGATGGCCGGTACCAGGCCATCCATTTTTGCAAAGTCGATTGTTGGTGTAGCAGTTGTCATTCCTTTTTCCTAATTTCAATTTTCTGGCGTGAATACTTCGCCGTTGCTATTGCGATTTTTGATTTCGCAGACGCAAAAAAGCCCGCTGGCTCAATCTGCGTCAGCGGGCCTCTTACAACTCAAATCCGGTATGATTCTAAGCCGTTACTAGGCCGGACAGGACCGCCAATGTGCTATGCGCATGTTGGGTATGGTGTCCATGATATTGCTGGCTAGTAATCATAATTAACATGGTATCGTCGGCTGGATTGGCTGTCAACTGGCTAGGCAGCAACTACTTTGTCAGATAAATAAACCGCAGCGTGAACAGCGCAGCCAGCAGATAGAGCATCCAGTCCTGCCTGCGAAAACGGCCGGTGAAAATTTGTAGCAGCGCATAACTAATCATGCCCATGCTAAGGCCGCTGGCGATGGAGTAGGAAAGCGGAATCATCACCAGCGTAAGAAATGCCGGTATGGCGATGCGCGGATTGTGCCAATCCACCTCGGATATGGAAGACAGCATCAGCCCGCCTACAATGATCAATGCGGGTGCAGTCGCCGCGTCTGGGATTGCACCTACAAGTGGTGCCGCGAAGAGCGCCAGCAAAAACATGAAGCCAGTGGTGATAGCGGTGATGCCGCTGCGACCACCAACTGCGACGCCGGCGGAGGACTCAACATAGCTGCACACCGTGCTGGTGCCAACCAAAGACCCGGCAATGGTGGATGTCGCATCGGCGAGAAAAATTCGGTTCAGTCTGGGGATGCGATTATCAGGCCCGATCAGTCCGGCGCGCTTGCTGACAGCTACCAGAGTGCCAATGTTGTCGAACAGATCGACGAACAGGAAAACAAAAATAATCTCTACCGCACCCACGCGCAAAGCGCCACGAATGTCCAGCTTGAAAGCCGTAGCAGTGATTTCTGAGAGATGATAGCTGAGCGGCTGCCATTGCACCAGATGCAGCATCCAGCCAGTCAGTGTTGCGCCCACTATGCCGATGAGCATGGCCGCGCGAATATGAAAGGCCTGCAGGATTGCAATCAGCAAAAGACCAAACAACGCAAGTGCAGTTTCAGGATGGCGAAGATTGCCGAGCGTCACGAATGTGGCCGGGTCGGAGACGACTATGCCCGCATTCTTCAAGCCGATGAATGCGATGAAAAGTCCAATGCCGCCTGCCACTGCAGCGTGCAGCTCTGGCGGTATGGCATGCATCAACCGCTGGCGAATGCCGCCAAATGTCAGTATTAGAAAGATGCAGCCTGAAAAAAAGACCGCTCCCAGGGCCGTCTGCCAGGGGATGCCCATCTTCAAAACAACAACATAAGTAAAGTAGGCATTCAGTCCCATGCCCGGCGCCAGCGCAATGGGATAGCGTGCTAGTGCGCCCATCAGAAAACTGCCCAGTGCCGCAGAAAAGCAGGTGGCCGCGGTGACGGCAACAATCGGCATCCCCGTTTTATGCAGGATAACCGGGTTCACCATCACAATGTAGGCCATGGTGATGAAAGTGGTCAGGCCAGCAAGGATTTCTGTGCGCCAGTTTGTTCCCAGTTCTGCAAACTGAAAGTAGCGCTCTAAAGCGGTGATGGGGGCAGCGAAGATACCGCTGCGCTTTACGGCTTCTGCTGTATTGGTCATGGCTATTTTTTGTCTGCTTGATTTGTACTGCAAAATTTCAACTGCAAAGCCTGAGTAGATTTCGTTAGTCTACACATAGGTGGCCATAACGGTAAGGGGAAAATGCAATGCCTGCAAACAACTTAAAAATCCCAACCGTGGATGAGGTCAAGAGCTTGCTGGGTCTCGTCCCACATCCGCGCGAGGGTGGATGCTTTGTCCGTACCTATGAGTCTGACGAGCGCATCGTGCAGGCCGCTAGATATGGCTCCCCGAGACTCACCGGTACAGCCATCTATTACTTGCTGGAGCCGCACACATATTCTGAAGTGCACCGGCTACAGTCCGATGAAATATTCCACTTCTACATGGGTGATCCGATGGAGATGCTCCAGCTCTTTGCAGATGGCTCAGGCAGCACCATCCGCATTGGCACAGACCTTGCTGCCGGTGAGCGCCCGCAGCATGTTGTGCATCGCGGAGTATGGCAGGGTTCTCGGCTGGCACCGGGTGCGCCATCTATATATGGTTACGCGCTGCTGGGCTGTACCGTTTCTCCCGGTTTTGAGTTTGAGGATTATGAAGATGCCTCTCGTGCTGAGCTAATTCCAAAATGGCCGCAGTGGGCGGAGAAAATTACAGCGTTAACTCGGGCATAAAACTCTCTTGCTATTCTGTATCAGCATGTATTTCCTAAAATCGTTAATTTTACGATTGCGCTTTCTTGCCTTGTTTCTCATTTCTGTCCTCGCCGCGTCCGCCCATGCGCAGGGTGGCCCGCCATTCATTACCGACGACCCCGGCACTCCCGGCAATAAGCACTGGGAAATTAACTTTGGCTGGATTGCCGACCATAACCGCGCCTCCGCTGCCTATCAGGTCCCCGACGGCGACTTCAACTACGGCCTCGGCGACCGCGTGCAACTGAAATACGAACTTCCTATCGCCATTGAGCAAACCCTCGCGCAGCCCGCCGCCAATGGCAATCCCGCCGTGCTCGGGCAGACCATAGGTGGCCTCGGCGAAAGTCTCCTCGGCATAAAGTGGCGTTTCTATGAGCACCGTGCCACTGACAATTCATGGATGCACGGCCGATGGGGTACTGGTCTGCTCAGCCTTATTCACCCGCCGCCGAAAGAAGAAAAGTCCGGCGAAGAGGCAGCCGAGCCAGCCGACCCTAATCTCGCCATCTCCACCTACCCGCAGATATATCTCGACAATCCCACTCGTGCTGTCCCGCGCGGCTTGGTTGCGCCCGGACCCAATTTTTTCCTGCCCATCGAATACAGCTTTTGCCTCGGCCCTGTTCTCTTCAATGGAGACTTCGGCTATAGCTTCGGCAATCACGCCCTGCCGCAGCAATGGCAGCGCGGACTTATCGTCGGCCATCAATTCTCTGAGTCCACCGAGCTTTATGTGGAACTGCATGATATTCAGGACGCGAATCGCCTCCACACCCTGCAGGGAGTCGGCAACTTTACCACTGGCTATCCCAAACAGCGTGAAACTACCCTGGGTCTCGGTGGTCGTCAGGCGCTCAATCAAGCCAAGACCATAAACCTACTGCTGATGGGCGGTCGCAGCTTCCAAACAACTTCGGTAGATAATTCACAACCCACTTGGATCGCGTACGCTGGCTTTCAAGTCCTGCTAGGGCCTAAATAAATCGCTCTTAAATAAATATGTGGAGCGCCATGTACAGGCCACTCCACATTATTTTTGCTGCTTTAGTGCATTGCTTACTGGACCAGGTTGCCAGTTGTCACAATCACTGTGTTGCCAATCATGTCGCCAGATACAACCAGCTCAACTCTGCGATTTTCTTGACGTCCAGCAGCATTATCGTTTGAGGTCACTGGCGATGTGTCCCCATAACCAGTTGCGCTCAGTGCGCTTGCAGCCACGCCCTGTGACACCAAATAATCACGCACACTGTCCGCACGATTTTCTGAAAGCGTCTGGTTCATCGCATCACCGCCCACGTTATCGGTGTATCCGCCAACCGCAATATTCAATGAAGGATACGCCAGCAGGATACCGGCTACTTTGGCCAGCTTCTCGCGTGCGCCCGGCTTCAAGGAATATTTACCTGTGTCGAACAATACATCAGACATGCTAATAATCAGTCCCCGTGCACTATCGCGGGTTTGCAGGATAGCATTCAACTGCATAATTAGACGTGTACGCAGCATGGCTTTATCATTTTCAGACTGCTGTAAAGCTGCATTGGATTGAGCGGCCTGTGCCTGAGCATTGGCTGCATCTGCCTGTGCATTTGCCGCCTGCTGGTTAGCATTATTCGTTTGCGCCTGTGACAGCGCCAGTGCAGATGCGGCTGCTGCCTTGTTGGCTGCCATGTCGCTTTGCGCCTTTGTCGTAGCCGCCTGGGCGGCATCTGCCTGTTGCATTGCATTCACGGCCACCGCGTCTGACGCTGCCTGTGCCATCGCGATATTCATATCAGAAATTTTCTTCACTGCGATTTCGCGCGAGTCCTCTGCCGTCTGTACCACTTCTCTGGATGTGGCGATTAGTGCCTTCACATCCATACTGTTGTTGGTGGAGGCTGCATCCGCTGTGTTCAGTAGCTGAACAGCTTTTTGAAAGCTGTCTGCAGCATAGATGTCAGCGCCTTCTGACTTTGCGATGCGAATAGCGTTTTGTGCTTCAAAAAACTCCAACGGTAAATGGGCATTCATCACAACCGGGCTAAAACTGTAACCGCTGGGAATATATCCACCGCGCTCCATCAGTTCATATTTCACATCCACTGGGACGGTGCTGCCCTTGGTGTTATTGCGTACGCTGTTCTCAAGCACTACTACATCACTGGGCTGGCGCACCGCATAATATGGCTCCGCAGTCACAATCAGCGCAAATGCCTGTAGATCAGTGGTCGCCTCCACTTTGCTGTGCTCATCGCCGCCAATAAGTACCTCTCCAAGGTTTACCGCACGACCCTCAGGAGAAATGGCCCACAGCACATAAGTCAGATATTCGTTGCCAAACGTCGTCGGTGGCTGAAGATTTTCAAACTTCGCGATCACTTCAATCGTGCCGCGCTTGCTCTCAATCTTTGCCTTGCCGGTGGTTGAAGGCTCCAAGCTGGTGCCTGTAAAGTCAAGCCCGGTTGAGCCGCTATGGTACCGGTAGTTGACCGCTTCCACTGTCCGGCTAATCAGTACAACTTGGTATGTGGAGGCTGGCATGGCAACAGTTGTTGCCGTCCCCATCGGTGCTTGTGCGCTGGCTGCAGCAAATGCACTTATGCCCAGCGTGGATGCTAATAATACTGAAACTATATTTCTCATCATGTCTCCAGAGGGCGAATGAATACCCCTGCTCTGTTCGTTTAATTTTCTTTACTAAATAAATGCTTCTTTGCATCGTTACGCGCCGAAGATGATTTTTATCCGATGCGCAATTGCGACAGCGTCTGAAATATCCCAAACATGTTCATGATCCACAGGACTATAGCGATCACAACAACAGCGTTCAACACCGACTTCACAGTCTCCTGCATGGGTATGAAGCGATTGACCAACCACAGCAGCATGCCCACACCGACTAGCGTTACAACAACTTGGATAAGTGGCATCTCTTCTTGCTCCTTGCCTCATAGCTGATTGAGACCTAAAATGTCCCAATCAGCTGAGGTGTTTCAATTATCGCTGGCAGTTTATTTGCCCTCGGCAACTTCGCTCTTATGTGAAACCATCGCTACGGTATGTAGGAAGGGCAGTGTCGATGCTGGTGCTTTCACATCGCCAGCAAGCACACGGTGAAAGTCTGTGTTGTGGCCATAAATGGCATCAGTCGAGTCGTGGTCCTGCTCTACCACTGAGCCATCCAGAGTAATTCCGGCAAAGGCTCCGCGTGAACGCGAATAGGTCAGAATTTCGCTGTTTGCCATTACGCTTGTTGATGCCGATGTCTCTCTACCCACTGGTCCAGCCGATGCCGATGCATCGCCGCCAAGTTCAAATTTGTTTGTTAGCAGATGTTGAAGGCCATGATCGTTCATTACCAACATCACAAGATCAATGCCTTCAACGCCAATCTGTAGTCCCCAGCTTCCGCCGCCGATGGATACAAACGCAGGCGCGCTCCAGCCAGTCGATGTCCGACAGGTTGCCACTCCACGTCCGTGCTCGCCACCAAATATAAATCCTGCTTTTAGTAAGTGCGGAAAAACAACAATGCATTTTGCACTGTTCATTACGTCTTCTGGAATGCCTTTGTCAGGAGTGTTGGTAAGGGCCAGCAGAACATTGGAAGCCATATGCAAGCGCTCAATCGTGTCTTGGCGGGCTGATGCCCACAGGTTGCAGTTTGCAAGCGCTAAGGCGCCGATGATTAAAGCTGACTTGAATTTCATAAGGGTTCCTTAATTTTATAAGTGGGGCTAAGACGGGGAAATATTTCAGATGGGCTGACTTAGCTCAGGTGCCATAAGAGAGAGAAAAGCGTTGTTCATCTCCAACTTCAGTCTTGCAGATTCTGAAGTTGGAGACTGTGTCTTATAGCTCATGTTGTTGAGGGGTAGTGTGTGTGAAATTTTGCATTTATTTATTGGTGCGGTTTTGTATATTGTGCTGCCCTGGGACAATTTCACTACTGTCATATCCCTTATCATGCAAAACTACATTAAGCAGGGACTTATGCACTCTGATCCTGTCCTTATATTCAATAAAACCCAACTTACGGAAACGGTTCATGAAAAAGCTGACCCTTGACCGTGTTGTACCAATCATTTCCGCCAGCGTCTCCTGCGTTATTTTGGGGATTAGAGTTTCCGGCTCACCCTCCTTGCCAAACTCCGCCATTAGAAGAAGGATGCGTGCCAGTCGTTTCTCGCTGGAGTTGAATAACTGGTCTACTAGGTCTGCTTGGATGCGCATCGTACGCGTAAGCAAAAAAGATGTAAACATGTCTGAAAAGGCATGTTCCTCATGCAGCACACGCAGCATCTCATTACGATCAATCTTCAGTGCTGTTGAACTTGTGATTGCCGTGGCCGTCGCAATTCTCCGTCCAGCAGATGTAGTCAGCGACTCCTCACCGATGAATTCACCCGGTATAAGCAATGTGATTGTGGCCTCTTTTCCGCTGGGTGAAACGACGGTCAGTTTTGCCCGACCTTTTTGCAGATAAAAAATCGAATCTGCAATGTCCCCTTGCGCAAAAAATGTCTGCTTCGGCTTGAGTTGAATAATTCGTTTCCCCAGTCCTGCTCTCGTGAGGAATTCAGCTACGTCAAATCCAGGCTGTATGTTACTTAGCATCTCGATCATCCTATTCTTGTTGCGTTAATCAGGGTCGCGAATGCAATGTAAATAAGGAAATGCTGTTCAGTCAGCCTTTAGATAAATAATATATACGTTTGCTTATCTACAAAGATCTTCTTTATTTGCAAGTGAATATGTTCAATAACGCACACAATCAACGTAATTATTGATAATCTTGAATCCCGTGGTTCGTATTGCTCACATAAAGGCTATTTTGACTTTTCTTTATGCCCGCCAAACTCCGATCGTAGCGCCGATAGCACCTTGTCTGCGAAGTTATCATCCCCTCTTGAACTGAACCTCTGATATAGGGCTGTGCTCAGCACTGGCGCTGGCACTGACTCATCAATGGCTGCCTGAATGGTCCATCGTCCTTCGCCGGAGTCAGAAACATCTCCTGCAAATTCAACCAGTTCTGGGCTTTTATTAAGCGCCATCGCAGTCAGGTCCAGCAACCATGAAGCAATTACACTCCCGCGTCGCCACACCTCTGCAATCTCAGTTAAATCCAAATCAAATGAATAGTATTCAGGATTTCGTAGCGGCGTGGTCTCTGCATCATCCGTTTGTTTCTTCTTACCCACATTTGCATGGCGCAGAATGTTAAGCCCCTCAGAGTAGGAGGCCATAATCCCGTATTCAATGCCATTGTGGACCATCTTCACAAAGTGGCCTGCACCATGTGTGCCGCAATATAAATAACCCTTGTCGGCATTACTGTTGCTCTTTATCCGGTCCGGTGTGGGTGGTGCTGAAGCTGCTCCCGGTGCCAGTGCTATAAAGATAGGATCAAGATGCGCAACAACCTCGTTATCCCCGCCAATCATCATGCAGTAGCCGCGTTCTGTGCCCCAAAC
>Ga0116230_10004502_pt1 | contig 13653 bp, 6 predicted proteins | sample S1TSphfallax_3_FD_88678 | JGI IMG/M metagenome (GOLD analysis project Ga0116230, IMG submission 88678) | Host-associated microbial communities from peat moss isolated from Minnesota, USA - S1T2_Fd - Sphagnum fallax MG | ecosystem: Host-associated > Plants > Peat moss > Unclassified | place: USA...
CAAATTATAATGATCAATAAGTTATTTATTTCTTTTGATTCACTTATGTTGATTATATACATATATTCAACATGATTTTTTCCTTTTAGTTTGTCTACTCATTTTGTTCACATTTATTTACTTATTTGAGTTTTAAACGAGCTAAATTTTGCAAATTTACATTGGAATCATGTTGTGTGTTTTGACTATTCATAGTATCCATTATATGTTGACAATGGGTTGCAATGAAACTATTACTAGAAGGGCTTATGAATTTCTTTGTGACTTCTTGTGATGTTATTTGTTTTGGATAGGTAAACTTGTAAGTTTCACTAATGTTTTTTACAAATTGCACCCCTCCTTAACTTGGTTCTTTGTATATTCACATTCCTTGTTTGAAGTTGCTTTTAGTAGCAAAAAGTAAGGTGTAAAGTGTAAACCCATTTCTCAAATATTTCTTAAATATAAAAACTCCAACATTGGTGAATATATAAAACCTCAAAATGAATGATTTCGCATGAAAATGAGAATGTAGAGTGCTAAGATCATGTGAACCTTTTTTTTTGGGAAGGTTTTTGCAATGGGCACAAAACACAACACCAAACTCATTTGAGCTCAAGTTTGGGTGCAAAACATGGGTTTTGTGCCATGTTCACCCACAATGCAAATTTTTGATGTTGTTCATGGGTACATTTGACCCCAAAAAATTGATTGGTGGTTGGTGACAAAATTAAGATTTATTTAAGAAACTTTGGATTTCAAATATTCAAGCAAAAGAGTTCGTGAGTTCCATATATAAGAAGGTGCAAGACATTTTGAAATGGCATCCTAAAATGGTTGTAACAATAAATACCTTGATTAAAATATATCTTGGTTGTGTTTTAAGATCACATCCAAAGTCTTTAAGTGACATTACCTTTGTTGGACATCATTTTGGAGATTGGACCCTAGGGTATATATATCAGGTCACTACCGTCACCTTTGTCTAGTTAAAAATTTGCAACACCAATTTAATATTTACGCTTATGTAATTCAGAATTTTGGAATGAATTTTGAGAGGCCTATTTTTTTTTAAAAAATTAACATAAACAATTACAATGCTGGTTGAGTTGCATATTGAAAATCAATATACCACATACTAGGTAATAGTTTTCATAATTCACTTCTATTTGTGCAATAAATATATATATTTTGAAACCTTTTTTTCTTTTTAAAAAAAAAGAAGTTAATAGGGATCATCTTAAGCTATTGGGTTGGTTAAGGCTATTGGGAAATGTAAAATTTGAAGATTTCAAGTTTTCTTTACAGATTGGTAACTTAAATTTTTTGAAACAAACCTTATTAGTCCAATGAAGAGATGTGTTCCCCAATGTAATACATTATATATAACCCAACATATATATAACCAAATCTACATAATACCAAATTTAATAATTGATTTTCACAATTTCAAATTGAAAGAAATTTCATGCTAATCAACTTTGGAAAGCTTCTTAAACATTTTCCACATCAATTGAATAATTTAACAATCCTATCTTGTCCTTACGAAAACAAACCACCAATAATAACATTATGTTAGTTAGTTTTTTTTTTTTTTTGTTTTTTTTTTTTTTTTTTCTGGTGTTGATTTTTGGCCATTTTACCAAAAAAACAAAAGGGGAAGGATGGGGGAGTTAGATAATAGGTTTTAATAGGTCACCAAAATATAATAGGGTGGCTAATTTTCCTATTTTTATATTTTTCTTGTAGGAAAATTTAGCTAAATCATTGATTGCCACTATGGGTGCAACATCAAAAAATTGAAAAAATAAAAAATAAAAATTGCATTATGTGTTTTTTTATAATAGAAAAATCGCCCATATCTTCAATGAACAATATTCACAATTAGGTTTCTTTTTCCCAATTTTTTTATGTTTCATCAATTGCAAGAATCCCAAGAAGGATGTACCATTAAATGGCAACATGTTTCTATTTCTCCAAAAAAGTCTTTAAAATTTGATTTAAAACATCTCCCAACTAAAATACAAGTCAAAATCAATGTTTTTTGTGGGAAAATTTCACACAGTAGGGACAAAAAAAGGAACATTCTTATGAAACATTTTTGCTATTTTTCAGGAATTTCCAAAAAGATTGAAAATTTTTAGACCTAAGTCCTAATAAGATCACCAAAAATTTAACAAGAAGCTTGAAAAAGTGGAAACTTTCCACAATGGTGTTGCCATTTAATATTCTATCTATTTTGGAATGCTCACCAGAAGTGCTACAACAAAAAGGTTTTTATTTATTTTATTTATTTTATTTTATTTTTATTTTTTTTAAAGGCAGAATGTAGTAGGAATTTCTTTTTTAAGTTTTTTTCAATTTTGACCCGAAAAATTCCCAAAAAAAAGAGAATGTGAGACCAATTTATTTTCTTAAAGTTTCACATTTGGAGCTAACTTATGGGTTTGGTCCATTGGTGCACTTGTGGGTGTGATTCAATTGCATTGTATTTGGGGACTATGTCACCAATGCACCATTCATAGGAAACCTAGTTTGGACTCTCACATGTGGATGAACCACAACTTAGTTATAACTTACACCTTGGTAAACTACCTTGTTAACCTTCCTACTCCCCTAGTTCCCTTACCTATGTAACTCACCTATTTAAGTTGGGTAGGTAGGAAATATAAATGATGATCATGTAGGTGGTAGGTAGGTAGGTAGGTTAGCTACTTTGTGGCTATGAGGTAGGTGGGATGCATGTGGATGATTTATTAGTTATTACATAGTCACCACCATCTCTCCACCCTCTCATTTGTTCCCAAAATGTTCTTCATTTGTTATTTCTTATTATGTTCCCAAATGTTATATATTACGTATATGGGCTTTGTTGGGCAGTTCAGCTATTTGTAACCTACATGTGGAGGTGAAACATTGATTTTAAAATATGGGAAATTTTAAGTTTTCTTTAAATTAGTTTTAGAGGTATTGGGATTCTAGTATCAATATATGAAATAACATATTTTCTAATTATGCAAAAAAAAAAATATTCATATTGGTTTTAAGATCTTTCATGTTATGTGATGGATCCAATCATCAAAGATGGTTTTAATATTTATGACATTTCACTATGTCAAAATATGGTATTCATGAGTTTGATCATTTTATTATTGATGCCCAAACTTAATCATGTAGTCATATATGACATAAACACGCATTGTAGTAATTACTATGACTACATGACTATTTGACTATAGTTATTTCTTCCATTGGTCATATTTATAACTGGAGATGCAACTAATGTCAACTAATCCTTCCAAATGGATGAATTGTAAATGATTTTTCATCCACTTAACCCATTAAATGTCACATTAATTATAATTACAACAATATATTGATCACAATGATGACATGGACCTAAAGTACCTAAATGTATATTAAGGTTTATTAGGGATATATTGTGGTGTAAGGGTATATATTTAAGCATGTAACAACAAGTTGGGGGCTAATAATAAATGAGTAGGCTTATTTATCTATCTATTTATGTTAAATTACCTATTTAGCCTAGGTACTTATCTACTTGCCTATTGTACCTACATAATTACCTAGGCTACCTACCTACCTTACCTACATACCTATGTATTTATTTAACTTTGTTATTTACCAAACCCACATACCTAAGTAGGTAATTGAGGTTGGTTTGGTTAGGTAGATAATAGTAAATATAACCTACTTACATAACTTATGTTAAATAAGTAACTAGTTATGTTATGTAGGTAAATAGGTTATAATGTAAGGAAGGTTAGGTTAAGTAGACTATATACAAACACCTACCTACATATATGTTATTTTACCTAGGTTTAAGGTAGGCTAGGTAGGTTGGGTAATAAGTAATAAGCAAATGGGTAAATAGGTAGGCTACTTTTGTATGGGACAAAAGATGTGAGATAATGTTGTAATGTTTCCCTTTCATGAAATATATCTCATATCCTTTATTAACAAATTAAATTTTGTGAACTATATAAATAAATAAAATAATAATCTACACATGGTAGATGTGCATAAAAAATGTTCAAAATGCAAATATCATTTGGGGTGAACCAATCAAAAAGGCTTGTGACCAACAAATTAAATAGGATCTTACCCACCTTAACATACCTACATATCTACCTAGGCCTACCTACCTACCTAAGCCTATTTACCTTCCTACCTACCTACTTAAGTTTTTAGACTACCTAGCTTTAGGCAAATGAAAAGGTAGTTCATTGATCATGGTGTTCAAGTCCATAATCCATTTTCATGGTGATGGTATCATTAACACACTCCATTAACCCATTGAAATGCTTGAAGCATTTTGCTTGAACCCATGAGATTGGTCAAAATACATTTGAAATAAATCCACTTTACAAATTGAAATTGTAACAATGAAATCACACGCAAAAACCTTGAAATTAGACAAATTTGATTAGGGAATGCATGAATCCACATAGTAATAAGTAAGGCAATCCAAATTAATTGTAGCCAAGGCCACACTTGTTGAATCAACATCCAATTTCATCAACAAATTTTGATTTTTTCAAACATTTCAATGGACTCAACATATTAATCCATCAAGTCTTAATGTTATTGAATAATTTATGAAGTTTTTTGTTTCCATGATTTGGGCCAATTTATAAATTAAATAGGTGGTTTTTTGAAGACATGTAGAAAAACATGTAAAGGGATTGGATCAAATCTTTTAAACATGCCATTATAGGTAAACCATAAAATTTTGGACTATTAAATTGGTCAATTGTGTAATACAATGGATCCTTGTCAAGAAAAGAACAAATACACATATCAAATTTATACTATAATCCCACCTTCAAAAGTATTCACACCATTTACATAGCAACTTAGAGGGCACCTCATATTAAAGACATGAAAAACCATAAGAACAAACGTTAAAGGAAAGGTTTAAATCTAACTTTCAAACAAGGGACAAGATAAATATATGTGATTCAAAAACAAAAACACAATAATTATGAACAATAACATGAAATGTGCAAAACAAATGTGAAAATGAATTTTTATTATGTTAAACATATGTAAACATGAACATGAAAAGAACATGATAACGATACGATGTAAGATCGTGCTTAAGACTATTGTTAAACAAACTGAAAGAAATGAAGGATCCTACTTCTTTTGGGGACCTAGTTCAAAGAAGCTTCTAAGGACATTTATATGTGTGCATTGAGTAAATAAGCTTCTTAAGAACCTTCATAACTGAAAATCAACTATGAATCAACTGAAATCTAATTGAGATTTAAATATGAGTCAATTAGGAACTAACTAAAGTTAATTACAATTTAACTAATAATTAACTGGGAGTTTAATTAGGACTTAACTCAAAGTTGATTAGGAGTTAACTAAAAATGAATTGAAACTTAACTAGAAATTAATTAAGAGTGAACAAAACTAAATTGAATGTTAAATACAAATTAGATACAAATCATGGATGAATATTCAAAAAAATGAATCTCATGGCATTGGCATCTGTGACACTTCAACTTCTATTAAATCTTTAACACTAAATGAAAGATTCATTATCACTTTTGTCAAGTTATGGGAATTGAATCCCTTAGGAATGCATTTAAGTGAAAACAAAATAAGGATTCTACACCAATCTTGAACACAATAATTATTAAAAAAATCTAACTTTGATTATTCAATTAGTCACATCATCACTTGTCGATGTCACAAACATGGTTGTTTGAATAGCAAATTTTTTAATTGTCAAAACTTGGTTGTGAACATGTTTAATAATCTCCCACCCATCTATGTCATTCCAATACTTATTTAGATTGTTTTTTATGTTCAAAAAATGAAACATGGCTTTGAAATCTTCATAGCCAGTTATTAGTTTTCGATTGTTGATTAACATAAAAATAAATGCAAATTGTATTGGCTTCCTTTTAATGTTTATTCATTGTTGCCTTGAATTTATTCCAAAATAAAAAATTGATTCATTGAAACATCTGTTAACTTATTTTCTATATGAACACACTTGGGATCCACAACTTTCATCCCTTGTTCATTCTTCCTTTTCCTTGCATGCTTATCAAATGAATACCATTTGGTGTAACAAATTTTCCATGTGTTTCATTTTGGTGCAAACTTTGCATCAAACTACTATCATGAATTTCCACCAACATAAAAAACAATTTCTACCCAAAACATTTTCACAAACCAAACATCTTGGAACTTCTTCCCAACATAGATTCTTGTTTGGCAATGGCAAGAATGGGAATTGGATTTGGATGCCATATTTAAACATTCTTACATGAGGGCTTGGGGAAACAAACATAACTTTAGTATTCATGTCTATTTCAACATTAAAAGGTGTAGGTTCATGGACTTGTGCAAGATCATGTTGAAGTTCCCCTTGCTTACTAAAGTTTGCTTCATCAATATTGTGGAAAATTCAAAATATTAGATTGAATGAAGTTTTTTATAAAAAAATCTAAACCTAAAGTTTGTAGGTGAGTTAATTTCAGGTGCCATCTAAAAGTTTCCTACACATTAATGGACAACAATTAACAAAAAAAACTTTCAAAAGTCTATGAAGGTTAACCCCCAAAAAATATTTTAACATAAATTTTAAACATCACATTCCACCAAACCGAAACTACACATTATGGGGTGTCTAATAGAAAAAATAAATGCACGCACAATTAAAAAAAAAACCCTTTGAACAAAAAGCTTTTGATTCCCATGGAACCCAACTTTTCACTCCAAACCAATTCAAAAGCAATTTAGTTACAAAACATGATACTAACACATGGAAAACAAAGGCAAAATGGAATTATTTAAGGAAAAAACTTAACTCTCAAACGCTTGCACAATGTTGTGTGTAGGATGCACCAATGGCATTATAAGCTTATTTGAGTTAGTGAGTTATGCAAATCACAAAGTGGATAATGATTCTAAAATCTAAATTGCAAATCACAATTTCCTAGTCTTCCTGAGCTTTGGGCCCTAATGCATGTTGGATTTAATTGTATAATTTGATGTTTGGATGTTGGTAAATTTTCAAACCATTCACAAAGCAAGACTTGCAAGTTCTAGGAATCAAAAAATGATAAGCTAAATTGTTAAAGGATGCCAAAACTTCATTCAATGAATGTTGAAAACTTAAAATGTGCATTGCGCACAATGTGTTTTAAACATAAAAACTATGAAGATAAAAAAGTATTTCAAAGTAAATGAAAATCAAAACAAATAATGGCAAGGTAGGGTTAAATATAATTCCAACCATAGAACATGGAGGCCAAAAAAAATAACAATGAAATATGCAAGACAAAAATGCAAATGAAAATTATTATCGTAACTTATGAAACCATAAAACATAAAATGAAGCAAACAAGATTATGGTGCAAGATTGTACTTTAAATTAACCTTGAACAAATTGAAGTTAATGGGGCCTTATTTTTTAAATTTATACCTTTTGGAGACCTAATTCAAAAAAAATAAAAAATCATGAAAAGTTCCATATGAACTATTCAAAAAATAATTTAAATAATTTATAAAAGTTATAAGTGAATTATAAATGGGGTTTTTTTTCTCTAGTTTTTTTTTTTTTGGGGTGGGGTAACGGAATCGTGTTTCAGCCTACGGGGCTGAATGCATTCCTTGGTGGAATTGGCCCATTCCATTTAAGAAAGTATCTATAAATGGACGCCTTTTCGACCCACTTGCCTTGGTTCCACTTGGGATGAGCCCACTTGCATCTTTTTACCGTTTTTACCTGCCTTCTTTTTTTACCCACCCTCCTTTGGCCCCACTTCCCAGGTGCGTTCAAGTATGGAGATTTACGGGACCTCATTCTGCAGCGTCATTGGCTGAACAGTGAGAGGCCAAACTGCCGGCCCTTTTGCCCATTCATGCCAGCCAGCCAGCCAGTCTGTGGCACTGTTCCAAACCACGTGCCAAGTACCTTGGGCCCACTTCCTGAGCCGCCACGTCAGTTTTAAAAAACTTCCAGTTCAGGTCTTCCAGTTTGCTTTTTTTCTTCTCGGCACCTCGACTCTTGCCAAGCGCCTCTCGGTCGGAATCGGAAGCCACCTCAGCTTGGGCTGACCTCCTCATCCTATCACAAAACGACACGTCGAAAAGCCCCCCACCTTAACTCCCTTCGATTGGTGGATCGATCGCCCAGTCCGTCCGGCCGGCCGGCCAGTCGGGACCTGGCTCAGGCTTACAATAAATACAAACTGTGCGTTTTGCAGCCTCAAAACATGTATAGCAGCCTTTTAATTAAAAAATTGGCGATATCTCGCCAGAATTCTAAAAATTAAAAAATGAACTGATTTTTGGAGGTTTTCATCCATCGCCAGAAGTAAGGGGGAAAAAAAACAGAAGTAATTTTTTTGCCAGATTTCTATATTATGGTTTTCAGTGTGTAGCCAAAAATAAATTAGAAGGATTATTAAAGCTTTGTACTTTGTATATATGGTATATCAGGGCTTTTTTCTCCAAATTTTGGTGGTTTATTTAGCCATATTTGGCGACGAGAAGATATTAAAGTGAAAAAATGTAGCATCCTTCTGTATTTTTGGCACTATTCTGGAAAATTAGCATAGAATGTGGCCATTTGTTTTTCGAAATTTGGCGACTAAAAACCCAAAAAAAAAACTACTCTACAGATCGCCAATTGGTGAAATTCCGCCCCAAAATAATCCCTGTATGGCATATAGTCAGATTTGGCTAGAATATTCCAATGAATTATCGCCAGTATGGCGAAAACAATAAATCCTAGAAATCACGAATTGGGCCCTAGTCTTAGCGTTTATTGAGGAATTTCTGTTTGTAGCTAAAGAGGCGATCATCCCTAGTAGGAAGGTTTAGCCAAATCTAACTATAAACCAGAAATAACGAAAAAAAATCTTTAATACCTTTTATATATATATTTGGCTACACAATAAAAACCACATATATGAATCTGGCGATTTTAATTTTTTTCCCCCTCAGTTTTGGCAACTGAAAACCTCCAAAATCACTTGTTTATTCGAATTATTTATTTAAATTTTTTTTCATTTTGGCGATATATCGCCAGTGAAAAAAGCGCTTAGGGGGGTGACTAGATGGAGGAAAAGCTAATAGAGTAAAAATAAAATATCCGACTAAAAGTAAATCTCGAAGCCAATTAGCCAAATCTGGCTATAAACCAGAAATAAACTAATTAAAAAAAAAATCATCCTCCTATATATATTTGGCTACACAATGAAAACCTCATTTATGAAACTGGCAATTCTTAACCTTTTTTCCCCCTCAGTTCTGGCGACTGATAACCTCCAAAATCGCTATTTTCTCGAATTTGTTTTTTTTTCAATTTTAATTTCTCATTTTGGCGATATCTCGCCAGTAAAAAAAATGGCTGGGGTCCCCCCAGTTGGAGGAAAAACTAAGAGAGTAGTAGAAATAAAATATCAGAGTAAAAGTAAATCTTCCAGCCAATCAGCGTCGTTTTCCTGCTGGTAAATTCCGCCGTTGCCTGCAAGCAACAAAACGGTGGCAACGTTGCACTCTGCGCACTCGCGAGCTTCCCGGCTCTTCGCGCTTCTCCCTATCGTGTTTTGTGAGCGCCGCTCTCTCTCTCTCTCTCTCTCTCGTTGCTAAGGATTTGTTGATTCGAGGCTTGTTGACATCGTTGTGCTGTTGGCTGGCTGGCTGACTGGCTTCTGGCGCCAGAAGCTCTGGCGGCGGCGGCGGTAGCGGCTGCTGCTGCTGCTGCTCTTGCTGATTCCGGGACCTGTAAGTACCAATTCGAAACACAAGGCTTAATGTTCGGCGGTATCATGGCTTTTTACATTTTTTTTCCATGGTTAGGTTTTTTTTCCGTTTTCTGTTTCCTCCCTTACGCAGGAGGCTCTGATTTCTTTTTCTTTATGGTTTTGCATTTGTCGGCTTTGCTCGCCAATGGTTTGATGTGATTGAAATGGTTTCAATGGCAATTTGAAGACGACAAATGAACATACCCCAGATTTATGAATTCCCCCCCTCCTCCCCCACATTGTCTGCAGTGATGGAAAGACTTTCTTTGATTCCCAAGGCCTGAGAGACACAGAGGCAGAAGGAAAAGAAAAAAGATTTCCAAGTCAGTTTAGAAGTCTCGAGAGGTTTGTGAAAGAAGAAGAAGAAGAAGCTGCCCTCGTTGTCATCATCATCAGGTTTCATGATGCCTGAGGTGCAAGGTCCTAATGACGAGAGCTTTGGGGATTTCTATGCAAACTGGTTGAAACAGCAAGAGGAGCACCTTCGGGAGCTTCGGGCAGCACTGGGGGATGGTAATAACATCCAGGAGCCGGAGCTCAAAAATCTGGTGCAGAAAGTGCTGGCCCATTATGAAGAGTATTACACAGCCAAGGATGGTGCTGCACAGCAGGATGTGTTGAAGGTTGTTCAGTCCTCATGGAAAACCCCATTGGAGAATGCATTTATGTTCATTGGAGGCTGGAGACCAACAATGGTGTGCCAGTTAGCCTATGCACAAGCTGGACAACAGATAGAAGCAGAATTGGCCGAATTCCTCAGTGGAATTGAGACCCCAAGTATGGTATCGCTTTCATCGAAGCAGCTGTCAATGACAAGCGATTTGCAGCAATTGACACAGAAATGCGAGGAGGATTTTGAACACCGAATGGCCGTGTTGCAGCAAGGTTTGGTTGATCAGCCACTGCTTTCTCTTTCTCAGGGTCATTGGGATCATCATCCACAAATGCCACACCCACCGACACTTTCTCTTGCACAGGCTGGTGAGCACCAAAGGGCAGAAGAAGAGGCAGGTGGCAATGACCATGAGACTGAAATGGAGAGTGCCATGGACGACAAAGTTAAAGCCTTGAAGGATCTTGTCACTGATGCTAATGCAATGCGCCTTAAGACATTGAAGGATATGCTTCATATCTTGAACCTCGTGCAATCTGCACAGTATCTTGTAGCTGCTGGTCAAATCCAGATAGCCATCAGGCATTTAGGTGTCAAACAGAATGGGATACATCACAGCGATGAGCATGATACAGAAGCTTGAATGGTACTCTCATGATGTCCTGCAGGTTTGGGACACATGCCTCTTGAATGCTGACCCACATCATGACTGAGAGTCTTCCAGTTGCTTCTGGCCACATGACAGAAACTCAAGTTGCAGATTTTTGTAGAGTTGTTTCCCTCAGTTTTGAACTGATTATAAACATACTATCTGCACCCACTGTCAGGAGGTGATGAAGACAGTGGGGTGGAGTGATGGCACAGCTTGGCAGTGGCAGTAACAGGCAGCTTGTCATTGCCACTCATGCTGAAGGTGATGATGGTCGCATACTTTGTGAGTGACACAAGTTCATGACTGTGGACTTTCATTGTTGTCATGTTTGTTTTGGATGGTTGTCTAGCACTGTTGGTGCAACATTTGTTTGCTTTTTGGTGCATGTTTTTGTGGATAGACTATTACACCATGATATTACGAATTCCCATTTCTCTTGGAAACTTGTTTGAAGAAGCAGGTTTTGAAGCCAACTTATTGGTTGAGGGTTTGATTTCTATTTGGCATTTCATGAGATTTTCTAGACCTGATGCACATTTGGCCATATTACCAGCTTGTTGCAGCCTTGAATGAGGATGCCGTTGATTTTATTTATTAGCTATGTCTCTCGACTGCTGTAGCCAACATTGTGAGTGAGTCCTCCTGTTGCTTCCAGAATGGTGACAGAAACTCAGGACACAGATTTGTAGAATGAATTGCCCAGAATTTTGTGTGGACCATTACATACTTTATCTACAGCCATTGTTGGGAGCTGATGAAATCAGTGAGTAGTGATTGCAGCTCATCACTGCCGTTTGTGATGAAGGTGATTGTCTGATACTTTGCAAGCAACTCTCATAATGTTATGACTGCACTCACTGTCATGTGACCTTCGAAGTGTTGTGGATATATTTCTCTGCAATGTCATAGATGTGCTTGGTCATGTTACACACTACGTAAAGAACACAGGCTTATTAGGATTTAGATTTGCTCATACAGACACACCATAGAGAAGCTTGAACACAAGAAGAGCAACCTCAGATTGAAAGAACCTAGCAGACCAATGTCTCATGTAGTTATGCTGGTCCCTCTAGTTCTGATTCATGTTTCATGTGCATTACTTTCACTTCCTCTTCACTGTTTACTGTGTCTGAATGCTGTTTGTTGAGGAAGATCAGTCTACCATAACAACATTCCGAGAATTTGTGTGAGGAGATGAGGATAATCAGCAAGAACAGCAACCCACAGTTCATGCATGCTCTTGTTCAAAGCTTATCCTCATTTGTTTTACTCTCAACAATGGGGTGGTGTGTGCAGGCCTTTAGTTTGGTGCAGGTTTGAGGGCTTATCATCACCATTCTGACAGTGAGTTTTTGTTTCCCTTTGAATGCTGATGTGCAGTTTTGTTGCAGCAAATAGGACTATATCATGATTTTTTCCAGGTTTGAGGGCTTAAGATCACCATTCTCACAGTGAGTTTTGTTTCCCTTTGAACAATGAGGTGCAGTTTTGTTGCAGCAGATAGGACAATATCATGATTGTTTTACTCTAATGAAGGAGATATCTGCCTGCATCCAGAAGATGGCTGGGGCATGTCTATCTCCATGCACACAAGGTCAAGGTAATGAGCCTGGGGCACCCTTCCAGAGTGAATTGGTGTCTGTGATTTTGAAGTCTAAAGATAGACAATATGTTTGCTGTCTGCTTGATCATTACAAACATGATTGCCGTGTGTATGAAAGTCAAATTGCAAGGAAAGTAGATTGTTTTACATTAGCAATTGTGTATAAAATTGCAAGTAAATTATTAGTCTCTGACAATTCTTAGTTAGCTTTTATACACCAATCTAAAGCTGGTGCTAATGTGAAATCTGTAGTCATGAGCTAATTTTCGAAACACACCAATTTTGCGAGTAAATGATATATACATATATGAGTTAGTACTTTAGTACTTGGGCTCTGGTCTGCTTTGCAACTGCCTGTGAGGATTTGGTTTTTTGTTCAGCACAAGTTGTAGTACTTGAGGCAAGATGCCAAATACACTGCAACAAGCTTGCACTGTCCAGGTACTGCGCAGAGTGGTCAGAACATGATGCAGGAAACAATGATTTCCAAAGATGACGATTTTGGAAAACATTGCCTTGAAATATGGCAATTTTGTTGTTTTGCAATTTTTTTTTTCCCACAAAAATCCTTTGTATGAGTTGCATTGGATTTCTTTTGTTGTTGCTATGTGGCAAAAAATCAGACCCCAAATTGTACATGAATATGTGAATGTCCTCTTGATGTACATGTTGCACATTTGAGAAGGTGACCCTTTTGAAAGTTTGTAGGGTTCAAATGTCAATTTGTATGGAGCATGGTTAGTATAGAAAGGTGAAAAGCCATGGAATTAATTGTTGGATTTATTATAAGTCTAAAAGTGAGGGTGGGATTCACAATCAATTGTTTGATGCTTGTTATGGATCTTGCATTAGGCACCTTCATTGGTAAACTAGTCACAATTTAAGCAACATCCTTTCACGAGTTAAAAATATTGCTAAATTGATTAGTATATATTTTAGCCAAGGGAGCATTGAAATTTTCATTGCTTTATGAATGGAGCATTGACGAAGCTATAGATAAGCCTATGGG
>Ga0116230_10004504_pt1 | contig 13651 bp, 11 predicted proteins | sample S1TSphfallax_3_FD_88678 | JGI IMG/M metagenome (GOLD analysis project Ga0116230, IMG submission 88678) | Host-associated microbial communities from peat moss isolated from Minnesota, USA - S1T2_Fd - Sphagnum fallax MG | ecosystem: Host-associated > Plants > Peat moss > Unclassified | place...
AGGAGTAGGCGACCAAGTGCAGGTTCTCGTTCGTGACAACAATGTCGACCAGGCGCTGAAGGCGCTCAAGAAAAAGATGCAGCGCGAAGGCATTTTCCGCGAAATGAAGCTGCGCCGCCACTTTGAAAAGCCCTCGGAGCGCCGCGCCCGCGAAGCTGCCGAAGCTGTCCGCCGCGCCCGCAAGCTGGAGCGCAAACGCCTGGAACGCGAAGGCTTCTAAGAAGTCTGGTCCTGCCGGGACCTCACAAAAGCGAAATCCCGAACCACACCCGAGATAATAAGGCACGAAACCGACCGCACTGCGATAAGTTATCGGTATGCGTCTGTCGGTTATCTGCTCTGATAAAATCACCTCCGGCAAGACGACCGCCGGCCCGCCTGTTCAGGCGGGCATGCGGCTACGCCTGCTATTTGCCGGAGACGAGATATGCGCATTGCCCAGATTGCCCCGCTCCATGAGGCCGTTCCGCCCAAACTCTATGGCGGCACCGAACGGGTGGTCTCATTCCTGACGGAAGAGCTGGTAACCGAAGGGCATGATGTCACGCTGTTCGCCAGCGGCGACTCCGTCACCTCGGCACGCCTGCATGCCGTATGGCCCCGCGCCCTCCGCCTGGATCCCTCGATTCGCGACCCGATCGCGCCCCACATGCTGCTGATGGAGGAGGTCTATCGGCGCGCGCAGGATTTCGACGTGCTGCATTTCCATATGGATTACTGGCCGTTCAGCCTGTTCCAGCGCCAGCGCGTGCCCTTCGTCACTACGCTGCACGGCCGGCTGGACCTGCCGGAATTGCAGCCGGTGTTCAACACCTTCCCCAGCCTGCCCGTTGTGTCGATCTCCAATTCCCAGCGCCGTCCGCTGCCCCAGGCGAACTTTGTGGCAACCGTGCTGCATGGCTTGCCCGAAACACTGCTTGTGCCGCAGCAGGCCACGCCGAGCTACCTCGCGTTCCTGGGTCGAATTGCACCGGAGAAACGCCCAGACCGCGCCATCAGGATCGCCCGGGCGGCCGGCATCCCGCTCAAGATCGCGGCCAAGGTAGATCGCGCCGACCAGGACTATTTCGATACGCAGATCAAGCCAATGCTGCGCCAAGGCGGTGTGGAAATGATCGGCGAAATCGGGGATGCGGACAAATCCTCGTTCCTCTCTGGCGCCATTGGCCTGCTAATGCCGATCGACTGGCCCGAACCATTTGGCCTGGTCATGATCGAGGCGATGGCCTGCGGCACCCCCGTGGTCGCGTTTAACCGTGGTTCAGTCCCGGAGATCATCGAGGATGGGCTGACCGGCTTCATCGTCGAGGATGAAACAAGTGCCGTAGCAGCCGTGGGGCGGCTGGGGACTCTGCCGCGTGAGAGGGTTCGCGCCCGATTTGAGCAGCGCTTTACCGCCCGCCGGATGGCGGCCGACTATCTCACTTGCTATCGCGCCCTCGGCGCCGGAGAGCGCGGGATCCTGCGGGTAGTGCGGTAGACCGAGTATCCGCCCGGCCAATATGGCGATGCCAGGGGTAGGGGCTCGTTTACCCTGCCCCTGTTAACACCTACGTTTGCTCCCTGAATGCGGAGTAACCGCGAGAGGGTGATATGAGCGGCAGTGCCAATGTGGTGACGATTTCGCCCACCCTGTTCGCTTCATTCCGGGCGCTACGTCGGCTTGTGAGAAACCCGATGGAGGCCTGGCCGGAGGCGGTCTATCGGGAAAAATTGGTCGTCACCTACATGTTCGGCCGCAAGACGCTGTTCGTGACGGATCCGGACATGGTCCAGCAGGTGCTGGTCGATGATCCCGACAGCTTCGTCAAGGCAGAGCCGATGCGGCGCGCGCTGGAGCCGGCCCTTGGCCAGGCGATCCTGACGGCCGAAGGGGCGCGGTGGCGCATGCAGCGCCGGGTCGCCGCACCGGTATTCCGGCCAGGCAATGTAGCCGGTTTTGTTCCAGCCATGATCATGGCCGCGCGCGCGATGCGAGAAAAATGGGCCGCTCTGCCCGATGGCGCCAAGGTGGATGTGCCGCATGAGATGATGGCCGTCACCTTCGATATCATCTTGGAGACCATGCTGTCCGGCCGCGGCGATATCGATGCGGCGAGCGTAGACCGCAACATGCGGGACTTCCTCGAGTCGACCAGTTGGGCAGTCGCTCTCTCGGCACTGGGTGCCCCCTTATGGACACCATTTCCGGGCAAGCGGCGCTCGGAGCGCGCGCATAGATACCTAAGGCAAATGGTGGCGGGCCGCGTTGACGAGCGTCGGCGCACCGGTGAGCGGCGCGATGATCTGCTCTCCTTAATGCTCGACGCCAAAGATCCCGAGACAGGTGAAGGCCTCAGCGACACCAGCATACGCGACAACATCCTCACCTTTGTTGCCGCGGGCCACGAGACGACCGCGCTCGCTCTCACCTGGACATTCTATCTCCTCAGCCGCCACCCCGAGATCGAACAGCGCGTGCTGAACGAGATCGCACAGGTGACAGGTGGGGCGATGCTGGAGGCAGACCACCTGCCGCTGCTCGCCTATACGCGGCAGGTGGTGATGGAATCCATGCGTGTCTATCCGCCGGTGGCAATGGTGGTTCGCCAGCCAACGCGCGAGATGGTCATCGGCGGTGTTACCGCCACGCCGGCGACCAACGTCTTCATCCCCATCTACGCCATCCATCACCACAAGCTGCTATGGGAGAATCCGGAGATGTTTGATCCGGACCGCTTTGCAGCAGAAGCCGTGAAAGAGCGGCACCGCTGGTCCTACCTACCCTTTAGCGCAGGGCCCCGCATCTGCATCGGCATGGGTTTCGCCCTGATTGAAGCGGTAGCGATCCTGGGAACGCTCCTGCCGGCAGTCAGGCTGGAGGCGGAACCGGGATTTATCCCCACGCCGAAGCTGCGAGTGACGATGCGGCCGAAAGAGGGCATGGTGATGGAGAAAAAAGCCAGAGTCTCGGTCCCTGCAACGCCTCAGATCGAAGCATTCTGCGCATAACGGGACCCGGAAACCCGGGGCCCCCTCGTGATGGCGACCACTGAATGATCAGAGCGCGCTAACCATCAAGCGATTGAACGATCTCTTCGGTCATCTTCTTCGCGTCGCCGAATAGCATCATCGTATTCGGCCGGAAAAACAGCTCGTTATCAACGCCGGCGTAGCCGGAGGCCATGGACCGCTTGATGAACAGGACCGTGCGTGCCTTCTCCACATCCAGAATCGGCATGCCATAGATTGCCGACGAGGAATCCGTCTTCGCCGCCGGATTGGTCACGTCATTAGCGCCGATCACATAGGCGACGTCGGCCGTGCTGAATTCGTTGTTGATCTGCTCCAGTTCGAACACATCGTCATATGGCACATTCGCCTCGGCGAGCAGAACGTTCATATGGCCCGGCATCCGCCCAGCAACCGGGTGGATCGCGTAGCGCACATCCACGCCCTCAGCCTTCAGCTTGTCCGCCATCTCCCGCACCGCATGCTGCGCTTGCGCCACCGCCATGCCGTAGCCGGGCACAATGATGACCTTGGACGCGTTCTTCATGATGAAGGCCGCATCCTCGGCATTGCCGCTCTTCACAGTGCGGTCACCACTCCCGCCATGCGCCGGCCCACCCGACCCGCTATCGGTGCCAAAACCGCCCAGCAGCACATTGAAAATGCTGCGATTCATCCCCTTGCACATCACATAGGATAGGATCGCGCCCGAAGCCCCTACCAGGGCGCCTGTAATGATCAGCGCCAGGTTCTGGATCGTGAAGCCGATGCCGCACGCCGCCCAGCCCGAATAGCTGTTCAGCATGGAGACAACCACCGGCATATCCGCCCCGCCGATCGGGATGATCAACAGGAACCCCAGCAGCATCGACAGCAGCGCGATGGTCCAGAAGACGGCCGCCGCGCCGCCATTGGCGACAAACACCACAATCAGCGCGAATATCAGCAGGCCGAGCGCGAGATTAAGCTGGTGCTGACCCTTAAACAGAATCGGCGTGCCTTTCATCAGGGCCTGCAGCTTAGCGAACGCGATCAACGAGCCGCTGAATGTGATCGCGCCGATGGCGAGACCCACCGACATCTCGATCAAGCTTTGCGTGTGGATGTGGTGCGGCACGCCGATGCCGAACGCTCCCGGCGACGTCAGTGCGCCGGCCGCCACGAACACCGCCGCCAGACCCACCAGCGAATGGAACGCGGCCACCAGTTGCGGCAACGCCGTCATCTGAATGCTGCGCGCCACATAGGCGCCAATGCCACCGCCTACCGCGATGCCACCCAGGATCCAGATATACCCCTCCCCTAGCATCCCCTGGCGGCCGAGTGTCGCCAACACGGCGATCGCCATGCCGATCATGCCGAACTGATTGCCTTGGCGAGAGGTCACCGGGCTTGAGAGGCCGCGCAGCGCCAGGATGAAAAGAACCGCTGCGACGAGATAGAGCAGCGACGTCAGGTTGGTTGACATATGCGGCAGCGCCTATTTCTTGGACTTGAACATCGACAGCATGCGCTGCGTCACCAGGAAGCCGCCAAAGATGTTCACGCTGGCGAGCGTCACGGCAATAACGCCGAAAATATGCGGCAGAAGGCCGTGGCTGAGCCCCGTGGCCAGCATCGCGCCGACGATGATCACCGATGAGATTCCGTTGGTCACCGCCATCAGCGGGCTGTGCAGCGCCGGTGTCACATTCCACACGACGTAGTAGCCCACGAAACAGGCCAGCAGGAAAATCGTCAGCAGAAAGATGAACGGCTCGGCCGCCGCCGTTACGGGGGCGGCGGCGTGCGCTAGCCCATCCAGTTGGTGTGCCAGATCGGCCGCGCGGGCAGCCAGTTGATGCGCCTGGTCGGCGAGCGGTGTGGGATTCATGATGGCCTCGTTATCAGGACGCAACGGCAGGTTTGGCGGGAACAAAATGCTTGTGCACCACCTGACCGCCGCGGGTGAGCATAACCCCCTGCACGATGGCATCCTCCTCCGGCAGTTTTGGCGCTTGCGCCGCCTTGTCCCAGAAGGTGGTCAGAAAGGTGAGCAGGTTCTTGGCGTAAAGCGTGCTTGCCGCCACGGGGATCCGGCCCGGCCAGTTCCGAAAACCGAGAATTTTAACGCCGTGGGCCGTAACATACATCTCGCCGGGATGAGTCGCCTCGCAGTTCCCACCCCCATCTGCCGCGATGTCCACCACCACGCTGCCGGGCTTCATGCCGTCGACCATCGCCTGCGTCACCAGCGTGGGGGCCCGACCGCCCTGAACCAGCGCCGTGCAAATCACCAAATCGTTCTTGGCGACCGTCGCAGCCATCAGCTCGGCCTGCTTGCGGCGGAAATCGTCCGTCATTTCCTTGGCATAGGCGCCGGTCTGGGACGCGGTCTCAGCATCCTCCACACCCACGAAGGTCGCCCCCAGCGACTTGATCTCTTCTTTAGCCGCCGGCCGCACGTCGGTTGCGGAAACGATGGCGCCCAGCCGGCGCGCCGTCGCGATAGCCTGAAGGCCGGCCACACCGGCACCCACCACGAACACCCGCGCCGGCGGCACGGTGCCGGCCGCCGTCATCATCATGGCGAACCCGCGGTCGAACGCGGCCGCGCCCTCGATCACCGCACGATACCCGGCCAGGTTTGCCTGGCTGGAGAGCACATCCATCGACTGGGCGCGCGTGATCCGCGGCAGCCACTCCATGGCCGCCGCATCGATCCCCGCTTCGGCCAGGGCCGGCACCAGGGCGCGGTCCGCGGCTGCGCCCGAAATGCAGATCAGCAGCGCCCCGCGCGGAATCAGCGCCCTCTCCACCTCCTCCGGCGTCTGCACGGCCAGCACGATGCCGGCACCTGACAGCGCCGCGGCGGCATCAGCGGCCACTTCTGCCCCGGCGGCAGCGAACTCGGCATCGGCAATCGAGGCGCCCTGCCCTGCCCCGGCCTCCACCACCACCTGCAACCCGAGCGCCACCATCTTGCGGACGGTTTCCGGAGTGGCTGCCACACGCGTCTCGGCCGCACGACGCTCCTTCAGAACCGCAAGACGCATGTATGTGTTTCCTCAACCTTGCCCGGGCTTTTCCGGGAGGCGCACGTAACAACGGAGGGCGGGGTTGCGCAAGAGCAACAGGAGTATAGGTCAGACGCCGCCCGTCCGACGCAATCCCATCCTGACCGATGTCACAGGCTTACTGGAACGCCCGCCTCCGAAAGAGCGGCAGATTGCCGGGTAGCGAGTTCCGCCTCATTGAACCCATCAATCAACTCATGGAACATGCGATGCCAGTTCAGCTTCGCCCCCAGGCGCAAAAACACCGATCCCAGGCCAATGGCGGACCGATCCATCAGCACAAATTCCCGCGGCGGCTTCACGCCGCCCGTGCGTTGCAAGCCGGCATGAACCTGCTGCGCCACCTCGCGCCCATATTGCGGATCATTGGTTTCCTGGATCAATCGCTCGCGATCCTGGATCAGCGGCTCGTACAGAAACCGCGCCCATTGATTCAGAACATCGATCTTCTCGCGTGACAGCCCGGTAAACCCCCAGCTCTCATAGGCGTGATACGCCCGATCGTCATCGTTATCCCGCACAGCCTCGAACAGATCTATGACTCCGCGCAAGAAATGCGGCGGGAAAACGCGGATCGCGCCGAAATCGAGCAAATTGATGCCGTTATCGGCCCGCACCTGGTAATTGCCCAAATGCGGGTCGCCATGGATCACGCCATAGCGGTACAAGGGAATATACCAACCGCTGAACAAGGCACGCGCAATATCGTTGCGCACCTCCAAAGGCGGATCGGTATCGAGCACACTTTGCAGCCCCCGCCCCGGCAGCCACGTCATGGTTAGCAAACGCGGCGTGGTGGCCGACATGATGGGCGTCGGCACCGTCACGGTCTGCACGCCCGCCAGCATCAGCTTATACAAACGCATCTGCGCGGCCTCGCGCATGTAATCCAGCTCTTCCCGAAGGCGCTCGGAGAGTTCCTTGTAGATTTCTTCGTTCTGGATCGCGTTACCCATACGGTGATATAGTGCCAGAGCCAGGCGCAACTGCCGCAAATCGGCTTCCACCACGCTCGGCATGTCCGGGTATTGCAGCTTGCACGCAACCTCGGTGCCATCAGCCAGGCGCCCACGATGAACCTGACCAAGGCTTGCCGCCGCCGCCGCCTCCCGGCCAAAATCCGAAAATTTGCTTTCCCACGCAGCGCCCAACTCGTTGGACATGCGTCGGCGCACGAACGCCCACCCCATCGGCGGCGCATTGGCCTGCAGCTGCGCCAGTTCCGCCGCATATTCGGCTGGCAGCGCATCCGGAATAGTGGAGAGGAACTGCGCCACCTTCATCAGCGGCCCTTTCAGTCCGCCGAGGATGGCTTTCAGATCTTCCGCATGCGCACCCCGATCCGTTTTGATCCCGAACATGCGCGCGCCGGCCACGCGCGCCGCAATGCCGCCCACGGCGCCGGACGTGCGCGCCATGCGCCGCAATTCCCCGAACAGATTGGCATTGGCCACCGGGGACGGCGGTAAATCCGGCCGATCAGACATGCGTGCCGGCTTCAAGCTCATCGATGAAGCCGGAAATCACGTCCAGGCCGCGCCGCCAGAACGCGGGATCCGACGCATCCAGGCCGAACGGCGCCAGCAACTCGCGGTGCCGCTTGGTCCCGCCCGCGCGCAACATCGCCTTGTATTTCTCCGCAAAGCCAGGATGGCCGGACTGGAACACGTCGTAAAGCGCGTTCACCAGGCAATCGCCAAACGCATAGGCGTACACGTAGAACGGCGAATGGATGAAGTGGGGCACATAGGCCCAGAACACCGCATAGTCCGGCGTAAACTCAAAGGCCGGCCCCAGGCTCTCCGTCTGCACCTGAAGCCACAGCTCGCCGATACGCTCGGGCACCAATTCGCCCTGCCGCCGCTCATCATGCAGCAGAGTTTCAAACCGGTAGAAGGCAATCTGCCGTACTACCGTATTCAGCATGTCCTCCACCTTTCCAGCCAGCATCAGCCTTCGCCGCACCGGATCGGTTTCCGCATCGAGCAGCGCGCGGAACGTGAGCATCTCGCCGAACACGCTGGCCGTCTCGGCCAGCGTCAGCGGCGTGCCGGACATCAGATGCCCCTGCTCGCCCGCCAGCACCTGGTGCACCCCGTGGCCGAGTTCATGCGCCAGCGTCATCACGTCACGCGTACGGCCATGGAAATTCATCAGAATATAGGGATGCACGGAAGGCACGGTCGGGTGCGCGAACGCGCCCCCCGCCTTGCCGTCCCGCAAGGCCGCATCGATCCAGCCATGATCGAAGAACCGCCCGCCGATCCTGGCGAGGTCCGTATCGAATCTGCCATACGCGCCCAGCACGGTGGACCGCGCCTCGGACCAATTCACCTTCCGGTCGTCATCTCCCGGCAGCGGCGCATTCCGGTCCCAGTGCTGCAGTTTCTCCAGCCCGAGCCACTTGGCCTTCAGCGCGTAGTAGCGGTGGGACAGCCGCGGATAGTCCGCCACCACGGCGCTCACCAGGGCATCGACAACCTCGTCTTCCACCACGTTGGAGAGATTGCGCTCAGTGCCGGGGCGTGGGAACGCACGCCACGTATCGATGATCTCCTTGTCCTTGGCCAGGGTATTGGTGATCAGCGAAAACAGTTTTCCCCGCTCGGAGAAGGCGTGGCCGATGGCCTCGGCGGCCACCTCGCGAATTTTCCGATCAGGATCAGAAAGCTTGTTGAGCACCGCGTTCACGGTCAGCTTCTCGCCCGCGAAGGGCACCCGCATGCCGGCAATGGTTTCATCGAACAGGCGGCTCCACGCGGCGCGCCCCGTTACCTCGCGCTCGTGCACGAACCGCTCCAGCTTATCGGAAAGCTGGTGTTCGCGCCAGACGCGCAGATCGCGCAGGTAAGGGCGCCAGCGGGCGAAGGCCGGATCGGCGAGCTTGGCTTCAAGCACCGCATCCTCGATGCGGTTAAGCTCCAGCCGGAAGAACAGGATATGGGCGCTGATCGCGGTGCAGCGCTCCATCATGCCCTGATAGAATTTTCCGGCCTCGGGATTGGTGCTGTCGGCGCTAAACAGGAGCTGCGCGTAGGACATCACGCGGCCAAGCGTTTCGTCGATGGCCTCGAAAGCTTCCATGCAGGCCGCCAACTCATCGCCCGCCAGCCCGGCGAGCCGGCCGGTGTAGGAAGCGGCGAACTCCCGCCCCCGCGCGTCAGCCGCCTCCAGATCGGACTCTATGCGCGGCGAAGCCGGGCTATCGTAGAGATCGGAAAGATCCCAACAGGGCAGGTCCGTCTCACCCGGGCTGGCCACAGCGATCGAGCCCTCGGGGGCGAAGTGAGTCATGCGATGGTCCTTGAGGCTACACCCTGCTCATGTAAGGGCGCGTGCGCCGCCGTCAAAGGTGCGGCCTCATCGCCGGCGCTACATGCCCAGGGCCCGGCGGTAGACATCAAGCAGCGTCTCTTGCTCCTCGATCTCGGCCGGCTCCTGCTTGCGCAGGCGAATGATCTGCCGAATGACCTTCACATCAAAGCCCGCGGACTTCGCCTCGCCGTAGATGTCCTTGATATCATTGCCGAGAGCCTTGCGCTCCTCCTCCAGCCGCTCAATGCGTTCAATCAGGCTCCGCAGGCGCTCCACCGCGATCCCGCCCACCTTGGCATCGTCGCTGACACTCTTTTCGGCTGTAGCCGCGGCCATGGTGATCCCCCAAAACGCAAGGTAAGGGGGCGGCGGATAAACCCAGGGGGGGGCGCGGTCAACAAGAAGTAAGGATGTTCTTTTTTGAAAAAAAGAACCAAAAAACTTCTATTTGTTCAGGTACGTGCCGTGCCGACCATGTCGGATCGTCAGTAAGTGCGAACAGGCAAAAGTTTTTTGGTTCTTTTTTTCAAAAAAGAACTCTTTCTTCCTCTCTCACCGCTGAAACAGCGCCTGCCATTCCTTATACGGCATCCCATACACGGTTTCCCGGGCATCCGGATCGGTGATCTCGATACCACGATCGGCCGCCGCCTCACGATACCACCGGCTCAGGCAATTGCGGCAAAAACCCGCCAAGGTCATCAGGTCGATATTTTGCACGTCACTTCGCTCGCGCAAATGGGCAACCAACCGGCGGAAGGCGGCGGCCTCCAGTTCAATTTGGGTGGCCGGGTCCAAAGGGGGCGCAGGCATTCAAATGTCTCCTATGCTTTCCCCTGAGGTGGCATCCCACGCCGCGCTTCGCCATACCTCGCCTCGCCCCTCGCCAACCAGAACACCTTGGAGCACGCATGCACGACCGCCCAAAAATGCGCCGTCATCGACAAACCAAGATCGTGGCCACGCTTGGTCCAGCCAGCACGGACGCAGGGATGATCGGTCGTCTGTTCGCGACCGGCGCCGACGTATTCAGGCTCAATTTCTCCCACGGCAGCCACGCCGACCATGCCGCCAATATCGCCACTGTACGCGCCTTGGAAACACAGACCGGCCGGCAGATCGGGCTGTTGGCTGACGTCCAAGGCCCCAAACTTCGGGTAGGTCGGTTCGCTGGTGGCCGTGTCCATCTCAGCACCGGCCAGGCCTTCATCCTCGACCAGGATCCCACGCCCGGAAATGCGCGGCGTGTGCAATTGCCTCACCCGGAGATCATCGCCGCCGCCAGAGGCGGCACAACGCTGTTGCTCGACGATGGCAAACTACGCCTGCGGGTGTCGCATAATCGAGGCGGTCATCTGGAATGCGACGTCGTCACAGGAGGCCCCCTGAGCGACCGTAAAGGCGTCAACGTCCCCGATATCCTGCTTCAGATTCCTGCCCTGACGGAGAAGGACCGTCGCGATCTGGATTTCGCGCTCGATCAGGGTGTCGATTTCATCGGGCTGAGTTTTGTGCAGCGCCCGGAGGATGTGGCCGAAGCACGTTCCATCGTCGGCGGCCGCGCCTGGATCGTCTCAAAGATCGAAAAGCCGCAGGCGCTGGACCAGTTGGAGGCCATCATCGCCCTCTCTGATGCGGTCATGGTCGCCCGCGGCGATTTGGGTGTCGAATTGCCGCCCGAGGAAGTGCCGCTGGCGCAGAAACGCATCGTGCGCGCCTCTCGTGAGGCCGGCAAGCCCGTGATCGTGGCGACACAGATGCTCGAAAGCATGATGACCGCCCCCGCACCCACCCGCGCCGAAGCCAGCGATGTGGCCGGCGCGGTGTTCGATGGCGCCGACGCCGTCATGCTGTCAGGCGAGACAGCCGCCGGCCAGTACCCCGCCGAAGCCGTCGCCATGATGGACCGGATCGTCAGCCGCGTAGAACAGGATCCCGGCTGGCGGCAGATCATGGATGCCGGCCGCGCCTCGGCGGATGGATCGATATCTTCCGCGATTGCAGCAGCCAGCAGTCAGGTCGCCCGCAGTATCGGCGCCTGCGCCATCGCCGCCTTCACTTCCTCTGGCAAGACGGCACTTCGGGTCGCGAGGGAGCGGCCGGGCCAGCCAGTGCTGGCCATTGTCACTGAGCAAGCGGTCGCGCGCCGCCTTGCCCTGGCCTGGGGCGTGCATGCCATTCATGCCCAGGATGCCCGGACAATGGCGGAGGCGGTCGCCCGCGCCACACGTCTGGCGCGCGATGAAGGCTTCGCCGTGAACGGAGATACGGTGGTTGTGGCTGCCGGCATCCCGTTCGGCCAGGCAGGGACCACCAATTCGCTACGCGTTGCCACCGTCAAATAGGAGCCAAGTCCGTCCATGGCGAGCATCATCCCCGTCGAGGATTTCGATTTCCTGGTGTTCGGTGCCACTGGCGACCTGACACTGCGCAAGCTGGTACCGGCGTTGTTCCAGCGGTTTCGGGCGCGGCAGTTCTCCAGCGCCTGCCGCATCATCGCCGCCGCCCGCTCCGACCTGACCGACGAGACCTACCGGGTGCGGGCCGAGGCCGCATTGCGGGAGCATGTGCCGGAAAGCCAGCTCGAAGCAGAGACGCTGAGCAATTTCCTCCAATTGGTGTTCTACACGCGGGTCAATGGCGCGCACGAAGACGGGTGGGAGCAGGTGAACGCCGTGTTCGCCGGCGCGCCGGACCGTGTGCGTGTATTCTACCTGGCGACCTCGCCCAACCTCTATGGCGCAGTTTGCAACAACCTCAAGCGCCACGGGCTGGTGACGCAAAAATCCCGCGTGGTGCTGGAAAAGCCGATTGGCCATGATCTGGCTTCCGCACGCCAGATCATCGAGGACGTCGGCCAGGTTTTCTCTGAAAAACAGACCTATCGCATCGACCATTTCCTGGGCAAGGAGACGGTGCAGAACTTGCTGGCCCTACGCTTTGCCAACGTGATCTTCGAACGACTTTGGAACGCCGACGTGATCGACCATGTGCAGATCACCGTGGGCGAGACGGTCGGCGTGGAGGGTCGCGGCGATTACTATGACCACTCCGGTGCACTGCGGGACATGGTTCAAAACCATCTGCTGCAACTGCTCTGCCTGTTGGCGATGGAGCCGCCGATCAGCCTGCATGCAGATGCGCTGCGCGACGAAAAGCTGAAGGTATTGCGCGCATTGCGGCCGATGGCACAGCATGAGGTGGGCCATCTTACGATTCGCGGCCAGTATGTGGCAGGCGCTGTCGCCGGCCGATCAGTGGATGGTTACCTCAAGGACCTCGGCGAAGGCCGCACCAGCGATACGGAGACATTTGTTGCGCTGAAGGCGGAGGTTCGCACCTGGCGCTGGGCCAACGTGCCTTTCTACTTGCGCACGGGGAAACGGTTGCCGCAGAAGGTTTCGGAAGTGGTGATCCAGTTCCGTGACATCCCGATTTCAGTATTTCCGCCGGAAGCAGCGGAGATGCAGCCGAACCGCCTCATCATCCGGCTACAGCCGGAGGAGGGCATCCGGCTGGCCATGATGACGAAGGATCCGGGTCCTGGCGGGTTGCGGCTGCGGCCGGCCGAGCTGGATATCAGCTTCGAGAAGGCGTTCGCGATCCATTATCCGGACGCATATGAGCGATTGCTGATGGATACCGTGCGGGGCAACGCGACGCTGTTCATGCGGCGCGATGAGGTGGAGGCGGCGTGGCTCTGGGTTGAACCGATCCTGGATGCATGGGCGAACAGCGCTGAGCGGCCCAAGCCATATGCGGCAGGCAGTTGGGGACCAACAGCCGCGATTGCGTTAATCGAGCGTGATGGACGGACGTGGCATGAGGAGCTCGGGTAAGAAGGCCAGGGGCGGTGCCCCTGGTCTCTACTAAATCTGTACCACCGAATTCAAATCAAACGCGTTCCCGGCCGGGTTCTCCCCGATCCGAACGATTGTATCACTCGTCATGTGATAAGGCGGCACTGGCAAGTTATACGGCGCCGGCACCCCGGAATAGACGCGCCCCGCCAGATCATATTTCGATCCATGGCAGGGGCACAAATACCCACCCGGCCAGTTCGGGGCCGGATCGGTGGCACTCATGTTCGGATAGAATGTCGGCACACATCCCAGATGCGTGCAGATACCAACCATCACCGCATAAACCGGGTTGATGGAGCGGTGCCAGTTATCGGCGTACTCAGGCTGCTGCAATACCTTGGAATCGGGGTCGCTCAGGACCCGGATCACAGCCGGGCTCTGCAACGTCTTTAATGCCTCCGGTGTGCGATGTACAATGAAGATCGG
>Ga0116230_10004505_pt1 | contig 13649 bp, 7 predicted proteins | sample S1TSphfallax_3_FD_88678 | JGI IMG/M metagenome (GOLD analysis project Ga0116230, IMG submission 88678) | Host-associated microbial communities from peat moss isolated from Minnesota, USA - S1T2_Fd - Sphagnum fallax MG | ecosystem: Host-associated > Plants > Peat moss > Unclassified | place: USA...
ACATGAAAAAAAAAAACAAACACATAGGCATAAGGGAAAAAAAAGAAATAAAAAAACAAAAAAACATAAGGAAAAAAAAACACAAGAAGAAAAACAAAAAGATGGACATTTTTATATTCCTCCTTCACAAAAACTATAGGGAAACCCTAAATTTAACCTAAATGGGAAGGAAACCTTAATAGATGTTGCCAAGCTCACCTCTAGAAAATGGCTTTTATTCTAATAAAATGAAGTACATTGCAAAAGAAACAAACATGTACAAAAGGAATGAATGCTTGCATAACCTTGTGTCTATCACTCAAAAATATCACTATCATCACAAATGGTAAATGCTAAAAGTAATGATATTCTTTTTCCTACATCAAACTCAACTTCCCCTACCACAAGGAAGCACACACACACAAGATTTGTTCAACACATTGACAATTAAAGTAGAGTTGAATCTAGAGCATTTGTGCACCATCATAGTTCAAAAGCATGTAGCAATATAACATGACTTTATCAATTTAGTAAGCCATTATTGGTGAACCAAACATCATCTCTTGAATACATATTTTTAGAGCTTTAGGGTTAAGTAAAATTTCAATTTTGTAAAAGATGTAGCATCCAAAATCGTTCACTACAATACTAAGGCATAAAAGAAAGCTACAGGACATATCAATTTAAGTGTAATAAAATATTGACCATTTTTCTATAAGTAACAAAGCAATGTTGTACTTGGACTCACCAATTCCCCTACAATAATTACACCCCATCACACATACCATACAAGGAAATAAACAAGTTCACCATTCCTAGGTCCTTCTTGCAACAACTTGCTTAATTATTAGCCCTTATCCTATAAAGGAATAATTCCATGCATAATTCACCACGTGTAATGTGAATTTAAATGTTCAAAACTTTGAAGCAAATCAACACATATTAAACTTCATTCTTTTTTAAGAATGTTTTGCTTTTTATGCCACAAAAATTCCAATCATAAAGTTTATTATACTCCTTCTGATTATATGCCATTATGTGTTTAGTCATTATACTAAGCTTGTAGAAATTAAATTTTATCGATGAATCTTATGTTAAATGTTTTATTATTATTAATGGTTCTTTGATTTCTTTATCAAGTTTAAAAGTTGTTTTGTCCAAAAATAATGTCAACATTTCTTGGCCTTCTCCATTGAATAGAAAAATCAAATCCAAAGAAAGAAAGAAAGAATTTGCACATATTGTTTCCAACTAAATGGCAACAAAAATAATATTGTTCAAAGAATAAAATTATAATGCAAACACAAACAAGTTCAATGCATGCACAAACATGAGTTCTACTTATACAAACAATAACCTTACCTTTAAATGTTTTAAACTATAACTAATAATAATAGCAAAATAACAAAAACCTAGTTTCAATATATAACAATTAACATTGAAGTTGTTACCTTTGGAACTAAATTCAAACTTACCTACAAAGCCATATACACTATGAGAAATCAAGTCCGCCAAAACCACACTACCTTGCAACTAAAATTCAAAAAATAACGTATATACAACTATTATGCAACTATCCCTTGGGTATTACAACTATTGTGCAACTATCCCTTTAGAAAAATGGTGTATTAATAAATAAATTTTCATGTCAAAAAATCAGTTAATTGTATCATAGTTACAAGTGAGTTGAAAATGGGTTTTCCATATACGATAATTTATACACATTGTACATACATATGTAGTCAACCATATTTGACTTTTTCAAGAGTTGCATTGTAGTTGCATGTGGCAACTGTTTTGGAACTATTGTAAATGTGTCATTAAAACAACAACTATATTGCAATTAATGTACAATGTACATTCATGCAATCATGCCATGTGTCCACATCTCCACCACCCATTATGAGATACATTTGCAACTAGTTTTCGATTATGATTCCCATTGATACAAGATGAAAGCATGTTAAAGTAGGCCAAAAACGTTGCCCTCCAAAAATATGACAGTTTTTTACAAAAACGCAAAAAAGTAGATTGGAAAGTTTTTTATTTTTCATTTTGAAAACATCCATGCCTACATTGGGTTTATTATTGAGATTCTTTTTAAATTTTAGTATAATAAAAGTAGATAATAAGTAGGTTTGAAATTGATTGGCAAGTATTTTTTTCAAACCTACTTTTACCCTACAAGCTAAATATATTGTTATTAGAATTTTAAAAAGATGAAAAACCACAATTACATTTTAGGCACCCATTAATTCAAAATTTTAAAAAAATTATTATTTCATCTACTTATAATCTACATAAAGGCTATAAAACATGACAATTTTTTACAATGTGACATTTGCTCGAATTCCCATGAATTTACTTAAACCTACTTTAAACATGTATTCTTTATTTAAAGTTTTAACAAAGTTGAAGAAAGTGTTCATATTAATCCTTGAATTAAATAATATTTTAAAGTTCAATATATCGAAGCATATTTCCTAGCTACTTTTCACTTATGCTACAAGTAACATTTGTGGTCTACTTTATCATGTTTTCACCTTACAATTAGTATGGCCACTAATACACCACTACTAAAGTACTACTATTCAACTATGTTATGATTATAATACAACTATCTATAACTTAATAAAAGTAAATATTCATCAATTATTTATATATTTTCATCATACGTGTTTCATTTTGAGTGATTTGAAATGTTATGGGAACATTACCTCAAGTTCTAGAAATCATCTTTGAAGTGCAAAGGAAAATGAATAATGAAAAAAAACAAGATAAACAAGCTTTCCAACTTACAAAACAAGTGTTTTTCCTTTTTTTTAATCTTTGGACCCCTCCTATTTTCAAACCTTATAACTTTCTTATTTCTTATTCATTTTAAACGATTTAAAGTGTTATAGGAACGTCACTTGAAGTTTTACAAATCATCATTCAACTTTAATAACAATAGGGAAACATACAAGGAATTTTGTGGGTGTTTGGGAACCGGCCTTTGTAACATTTGGTGGTTTGTTTTTTGAATTCTTGGCCCCCTTTACTTTGAAGGGCCATAACTTTCTCAATTTTATTCCATTTTTGATGATTTTTAATGCACTAAATACACCAATAGGAGGGGTTCAATTTTTGTTCAAACATAAAAAACAATGGAACCTTCCCTTTGGATCTAGCTTGCCTTGAATGCTTAAGTGTTATAGTTACAACTCAATTGCAACTAATGAACAACTAAAAGATTTAACCTATATGTTTTGTCTTCAAATCCCATGTTACACATTATATAAAAAATGTTTGTTTTTGTATGTTTTCACTTTTAAATACATGTGCCATTTTGGGATGAACTTAAAAAAGTTTAACCTAAAGCCAAAACATAAAATAAAAATAAAATTCCATGGTTATTCTTTATTGCATTTAGTCTTGTGCTTTCCTACCTACTTACCTACTTAGGTAAGTAAGTAGGTCCTACTTTTTTTACCTACCTAACTATGGTTATGTATGACCTAATTAGTCACTAAAATAGTTTTTTTTAATTTTTTTTTCCAAAATATAATTAATGTCATGTGACAAAATTTTTTTGCCACATGTCACAATTTTAAACCATTATCAATAACCATAATCGATGATGCAAATCAATATTTAAAAAAAAACTTATGTCCAAAAATCTTCATAATGTCACATGTCAAATTTTAATATATGGATGACAATTAATGATGTTAGTATGACATCATGGGTGTATTTATAAGGGTGCAAACCTATTAAAATGTCCTAGTTAGGACTAAAACCTATTCCTTTTAAGAATGATCAAATTTAGATAGTTAATCTAGACCATTGATTTTGTTCAATCTAAAATGTTCATTTGAATTTAATCATCTCATGCCTTAATTTCACAGCAAGGGCTTGTAATCATCAAACAAGGTATCTTCTTGTTCTCACTTACACATGAACCTTATGTGTATTCAAACATCATCATTTTCCTGCTTCATTGACTTGAAGTTTTTGCTACCCAAACAAACCTTTGACAACATTATTTGGTTGAACTTCCTAATTTCTTTGCATATGTCTTCTCCTCCCCTTCCACCAACATCACCACACAATAATTTTTGTGAATATTGCAAGTTTATGAGAAATCTACCAAGATGGTATGAAGAGTAATTTGTAAAATGCATTACTTTAAATGTTGATTGGACAGTCAAAAGGACAGAAAGATTTCAATCTTTAAATAAATTAAGTTTATTGTATTAGGACCATAAACAAAATCTTTCTTCCAATCCAAAAGATATATGTCACCACCCTATTCTACTAAGAGATTTGGAAAGCTTGACTTTGAATCCCTTAATTTGAACCTAAAAGAAATTCAAAGATTTGAGGGGTAGTTGAATGTCATAAGGTTTGGGGAAGGTCAACTTTTGTCCTAAAAATCATTAGGTTATGATTTTTACAAGAATTAAATCTATGTAAAGGGGACAATAGGTTTGGTTTCTTTTGGTTTCTTTTTTGTATCCTATAGAACCCTAAATGTTAGAACTTCATGGATTTTGAAGTACTTACAATGTGGGCTCCTCCCAATTGCACACCAATTTTATTCTTGGGAAGAATAAAAAAAGGGGAATAGGGTTAAAACATTTCATTTTTTATTGTTTTGATATATTTGTTTTCCCACAAACAACTACATTTGAAGAGCATGTTTGTAGTCATAATAAACACCATAATGTCCACCATCACCCATTACATATTTTGGTAGTTGTCCAAAATATTCCATATCATAAGAAGCTTGCAATTTCTTTTTGGCTGAAGAAATAAAGGTGTTGATCATTCTTAGTGGAGGGGTGCGTTCACAATAAAAGGAGCCAAGGATGGCGTGTACATGCATAAAATCTTGCACCCCCATGATTTTGAGAAATGATTACATGAGTTGTAAAAATTATAATTTAATGAAATCATTTTCAAAATGGTTGCATAGTTATGAATTTTCATCAAAATGAATTTTGTGCAATTTCAATATGTTTCATTGGTCATAAAATGTATAATAAGGAATGGATAGTTTGATATGTTCAAGGTGTTAAAATTTTGAATGTCTTTTATCTTATGTAAATCCGATCTATTAATTTTGAAAAATTGTGAATGACCATATATTGATGATTATGAAGGCATGGTATCATTAAAAGTTTGAATATATGTTTTATTTTAATTATCTATGATAGTCTTTTTTTAGTGTCTAAATGTGCTTTTGATCATTAAAACTACATAATTTGAAAAACTTTCTCAAACAAAAAACATATATTTTGGTATAAGCAAAAGTATGGTTGCATTTTCAAGAATATTGAATGTGTTACATAACATTACTTTTTTTTTTTGTGAATATGTTCTACTACATTAGGATTAATGTTAGGGGTATGTTTGATAAACTCAATGTATAATGTATCATTGAAGGTTTGAAACACATATTATTTTTAAAATATTAACATGCTTTCTTTTTTTGAAATCTACACATTTGATTTACTTGAAATTTTTTTATTATTAAAAAATAGATTTAATTATATATTGTTTGAAGATTCATGGAAACACATGTGAAGTAAACTTTTGAAATTGGCATTATCATCCAATAATGGGCCCCATCCAAAACATGGAGGCCATGGTTCAAACTTGGAAAAGCATAGTCCTTAAAAAGGACTTGCACCCGGGGCCCACTAATTCCTTTTAGTGTGGATGCACCTAGAAGGTATTTACAATTATAACACACATAAGTTGGAACATCAACGTTGTATTTTGAAGACTTAAAGGTGGGTTGCTTGTGGACATTACAAATGGAGTTTAGTTTCAATGTTTCATTTGTGCACATATCATCTTATTTGATTTGAATTCAAAAAACTTGTAGCTCAGTTGTTTGTGACTATTCCCATGCTATAAAGTTTTGGCTTTGTTCAAAAGTTGTTTATGATTGTTCACATGGTACAAAGTTTCAATATTGTTGAATGGTCGATGACATCTAGTGTACAAAGGTTTAACACTGACATTATAAATGGTTATCCTATATGAATTAGGATTTACTTGTGTAATTTTTTGTTATAACCATTTTTTACACATGAAGTTCAAGTTTAAGGTTTCACATTTCCTAACGTTTTTTTTAAATAATTTCTTTTCTAAAATCTGTTTGTTACATTGTTTTCACTACAAGAAATCTTGGTTTTTTTGACTGGAAATATTGGTAAAAAAAACCCCCCATATGGTTCTTTTTGCCCCCATGTTTAACTTGACCAAAATGCCATTTTGGACAAGTCAACTTGGACTCAACCATTTTGATTGGGTCTTTTTGGTTGGTCTTTTGATTAGGTCTTTTTTTAGTGAACCACCATGACAATAATATAATTTGGGTAGCAACCAGAAATATATTATGTAAATTATTTTATTTAAAAATTATTTTGAAAATATTTATTAATTAATTAATTACCCTACCTACCCTACTTTACCCTACCTTTACCTACCTACCTACCTAATTGATAAACCTAATAATAATGTCAAAAATAATTTATTTATTTACCTACCAACCCTATGTCCTAGGCCTAGGTTAGGCCACCTAGCTTAACCACCTAGGCTAAACCAAGCCATTTAAGCTAAACCAAGCCCCCTAGGCTAGGCCAAATAGCCTAGGCTAGGTGGTTTAATAGGCTTTGCAACCTTGGCTACCTAATTAGGTCACCTAAGTAGCCAAGGTAAGCTAGGTGGCAAGTGTGGGGACTTGAATTCCTCGCCTCCACATTGAGGAATCAAGTTTTTAACCATTGCACCACCACCCCATAAGGTGATTTTTTTTGGGCAACATATTGTATTAAACATGATTTTGGACTAACATATTATAATCAACGTTCATGAATTTTTTTCAACATATTGCACTAAATGAACTTGAATTTTTTTACACTACTTACATAAATAGATAGGTTATAGGTAGATTAACCTATGTAGGTAGGAGGTACCTATTAATAAATGCATGTACTTAAGTAACATGTAGGTTATAAGTTATTCAGTTTTATAGCACTACAACAAAAGGTGTCCTTGTACGCCAAGTGATTTCACTAGATATTGAGTGAATTCATTGGTTGTAATGAATAGGGATTAGTGAAAATAGTGAATTCATCGGTTTAATGAACAGGGACTAGTGAACTACACCCACATTTTGTAATATTGTAGGTACCTACTAGCCTATAATTAATAAATTTAGCCTAGGCATACTAAGTAAGTAACCCAACCTATTAAGTCAGTCTATGGTTAAGTTATCTACTTAATACTATGTTAGGTTATTTACTTAGCAGCCTAGGTGGCCTAGCTTAGGTTAGTTACATACCTACTTAGTAGGCCTAAATGGCCTAGCTTAGGTTAGTTACATACCTACTTAGTAGGCCTAAGTGGCCTAGGTAGCCTAGGTAGCCTAGGTTAGGCTATGTACCTAACTAAATAGCTTAGGTGGCCTAAGCTACTTACTTAACTAATAAGATAAGCTACTTACCTACTAGGCTTAAGTGGCCTATGTTATTTACCTAATAAGCCTAGGCTACATACCTATAGTAAGCCTAGCTTAATAGGCTACCTACATGTTTAATAAGTCTACCTAATAAGCCTAGGTCACCTAAGATACCTACTTAGAATGGTTACACTACCTAGTTATAAGTTACATCCTAAGTAACCTATTAAATAGGTTTAGGTTAGGCTACCTAGTTAGACTACTAGTTAGGTTATTACTTAACAAATAGCCTACTAGCCTATTAATTATGTTAGGCTAAATAGGTAGTCTAGGCCTAACCTAACCTACTAATTATGTTAAATTAAGTAAATAACCTAGGCTTAACAAGTTGGCTAAGTCATGAAATGAATATGGTTCATTTAAATAAGTGTCAAATCATAATGATCAATTTGACAAAACCCTATCCATTCAGTATAGCTAATTTAATTAAGCCATGGCCATTTTGATGGACATTTGTCCATTTTGACCAAATCTTTGGCTTGGCACTTGGTCAAAAAGGTCATTTTAATCAAACGTAACATGTTTTTTTCATGCCTCAGACCTTTAGTCAAAATGGACATACCTTTAGGTCAATGTGAACATTTCGATCAAGTTGGCCTTCTAAAAAGCCACGTTTTTTTGTAGTGACTTTGATGCACTCCCAACTCCTTGAAAGACTCAAAGGTGAGTCCAAGTACAAAACAACGGAAGAAGGAGGAATCGAAGCACGCTCCCTAGCTCACAGCACTTTGAGGGGTAGAGGGGTGTGCTGGAGCTCGAGGATGGGACTAGGAAGAGTTGACAAGCTTCACTCACTCACAAAACCCACATAAGGTGGTTAGTGTGTAGTTGAAGCACTTTTGATGCTAGGACGAGCCACGGGCAACACAGACACACAAGACTCACCACAGCCCGGATTGGGGGGAAGGCACCACCTTCCCCCTTATAGTATACTCTACACCTCTCCATGGAGCCCACATTCAAATGGCTTTTTGTCCTGGGAGTCCCAAAATCACCAAGGTTGGGACTCCCGCAACTTTGGGGCGCCATAAGTTTGCGTGCAAATATTGGATTGAGATGAGGTCTACAACAAAGTTGTACCCCTCGTCAAGAGCTTTCTAACGGTATGTCGCACGCCATTTGCACACACGGAAATCGGGTCGATTCTCGACTTTTAGTGGTCGGGAGTCAAATTGCCAATTTGACTCCCGGCCCTTCTTTTGGCCATAACTTGTATTTTAGATCTCCAAATGGGCAATGTGAGCCCATTTTAGATATCTACGTTCCAAGAGCTTTCCATTGATATAAAGAACTCTTCAAGCCATTGAGTTTTGACCCCTACGATTGCCCTCTGAAAATTCAGAAGTCCATCGAGACTCCATCTCCCAAAGTGGGAGTTGCCTTGGGAGTGTGAGGGTTCACTCCTTCACACTTTCCTACACTCCTTAGAGTATGTGATGTGATTCTTGAGCTTTTTCTTGGCCCGCACCCTTGCAACCCCATGGCCTTGGTCGCGAACCCAAAGCTAGGGTTGCGATAGTCTTGGTAAGGTTTGAAAAATAAAATGGTAGCAATTGATTCCCTCCCTTCTCGAAGTAGGCCTCCCAAGAATTCAAAATTTGACAAAGTTGATTATGGTGATAGGGATCTAGCATATTGAACAAATGTAATGGGATTGTTTGCTAAAGGAGCTGACCCCAAGAAGTTTCATTATGAAAAATCGTGTCTATGGAAATTAAATTAGCATGTAACTAAATTATCACAAAAGCTATTGTGCAACTAAAGTTCAACTAAAGTTCAACTATAGTATGGAAATATGATGAATTAATAATTAAAATGTCACGTTAAAATATTTCATAGTTGTAATTTAGTTGCACATTAGTTACAACTTGGACTTTATACAAATGAATGTACATAAAAATATACGGTGATAGTCAATCGTAATTTGACCATGATCACAAGTTGCAACAAAGTGGTTGATTTCAATTGTGTTACAACTAGTGTAGCTTAAGCATTGAGTGAACAACTATTTTGCAATTGGCATATAACATTGATGCGTGCCATCATGCCACGTGTACAGTTAGGTAAAAGTCCATAACATCTAGAACTTACAACTTGTTTGTAACTAAAAGTCAACTAAATTGGCTAGTTTTACAATTAAATTGCGACTAAATGTGCCACTATGGTTTCACTACATAATTACTACTTATCCATTATTTTGGAGTTGAAGTGTTCAACTCATCTAAAATTAGTTGTCAACTATGTGACAACTCATACTATTAAAAAGTTTATAGATTGTGTAATTCATTGAAAGTGTAAATGTAGGCTTTCAGTTGGATTGGAATGGTGTATTACAATGTTTATGAATATGTACATATAAATATCATTGCTTATACACTTAAAACTTTTCTAGACTAGATTATTAAACGTATCATTGATACGAGCTAATTCTTTTATTGAATTAATTAATTGAAATTAAAAGCAATGTATATATTTTATTAAACATTCAATAAGGTGTACATATGAATATGTTTTTTTATATATCTCAATGTTTTTTATTCAAGTTCATGTTTATTATTTAATATTTTAGAAGGAATTATTTGTTACTAATTTTTAAATTATTAATTTATATGTAATATACTTAATTACCATGAATTAATTGAATAAATTAAATAATAAGCTATTCATATGAATTCATTAATCAAATTTGATTAATTAGTAATTAATTAATTAATTCAAATAATTTTAAATAACAAACTTTGTTAATGTAGGTGAGTAATTATTGAATTTTATTTGAATTCAGATAATCAATTATCAATATACTTAATCATCTAATATTTATTTAGATAATTAATTATCTGAATCAATCAACTAACTAATTATCTGAATTATATTAGTTAATTCATATAATCAATCTAAATATTTTTCTCATATATTTATTTCAAATAATTAAATTCCAAATATTTATGTTAGATGATTAATCATAAAATTAAAATTAAATAGAAAATTGTGGGAAATTTTTTTGTAGTTACAACTCAATTGCAATTAAGGTGCCATTAAAATATTTAACCCATATGTTTTGTCTTCAATATTTCATTTCACAAACTATATAAAAGAGGTGTCTCCTCTTGCATTTTCACATTAAAATATATGTGCCATGTTGAGATGAGTTCATAAAAGTTTAACCCTAAAAACAAAACACATAACAAATTTAAAAACTTATGTGGCTACTATTTCGTTCACTTGTTCTTTTAGTATTCTACTTTCCTACCTACCTACTGGCTTACCTAAATAAGTAGGTCCTACTTTTCTACCTACTTAAATAGTAAATAATTAGGTAAGTAAGTAGGTTGGAATCATATCAACTTCCCTACCTATGCTTATGTATTGACCTACCTAGCTACATATATATATTTGTTTCCAAAATTCAATTAATATGCTTAAAGGTCCAATAATCCTGACCTTGATGTGAAGGTGAAGGCATGAGCTAAAAAACTCTACTTCGAATTTTATTCTACAAATGAAAAGATCACCAACAATGAATTTGGGGACAAACTTTGTTGGAGTATTATTGCAAAGCATAAAAGTAAGCAAGTTAAGCGATCCACACTTGGTTTAGACATAACCAAGGAAAAAACTTGAAAAGAGTGCTGAAAAGTTGCTATTGAAAATGTGAATAAGTATGTGAAGGTTGAAGGCCAACAATTCAACACAATATGTAAGTCAAAATTTGAAGAACATTCATTTGTTACACAATCAAGGAAATTTGGGCCAACCTTTTCCGCAAAATTTTCTAAAAGGACAAATGCTTTTAGTGCAAACAAAATTAGTGTTATGGAGGAGTTGATGGAATCCAAAAAGTAGGAATTGGAAGTGGTTAAAGTTTCTATAGTATGTATGTCAAAACAATGTTCTAGTAAAGAAAGCAAGGTTAAAAATTTGGAAGCTCATATGGAGGATAGGGAGGCAACTTATGTAGAAGCCAAGCTTGATTTGTAGATGGTTACAAATGAGTTGGTTGTTCATAAGGCATATTTAGTTATAGGTCAAAAGCAAAATTGGATGGTGGAGTTGTAGAGACTTGGGCTTCATCACAAGTGATCTTACAAAGTTGCAAACCATCATTGGAGACGTGGAATACCACCAAAAAAATGTGATTACATTGGAGCAAAGGGCAAGGCTAGGGAAATCTTTATATCAAACTACTTGCAAAAGATTATGAGGTATTGGAGGTTGACATTTCAAGAGCTTTGTAAACTATGGATTGTGTTGAGCTAGCTATCAAACAAGTCTAGCAACGACTTGAGCATATCCATCTTGGGTTTAGATTATCCACATTCCATGTACCTCTTGTCCACCCTTGCAAACATGAAGAGCATGATAAAAGTGTATTACAATCCCCCAACAATTCATTGTTATTTAATGTTTTATTTTGACCATCAAAAAATCCAACAAAGCTTTAGATGCATTATTTGATTTTTCCATATGAATTGAAAGATTTTCAGAGCCATTTTTAAGGTCAATTACTTGGTCATTAACTTTTGTTCACATATGGAAAAAACAAATGAAATTTCAATGAGATGAAATTTCAAAGCACTAATATATGAGAGATTTTGCATAGTTTTTTTGTATGATCATCCTTGAACAATTCCAAACCTAACTACCTCATATCCAAGCCAAACTATCTCACTTCTTTTTCATACCATGTCAACAAATTAAGATGTTTCTTTTAATGTCCATGATATTTATATTAATTCATAGATTAACTTTGGCATGAACATAAATAATGATGAATCATTGAAAACCATATGTAAACATAAGGAAAAATAAAAAAAAGTTGATCTTCACCGGTAGAGCCTAGCAACATGGAGCCCAAGTTTTATTCATAGATTCGAAAATTCATGTTTGTATTGTCTCAAACTTATGTTTTCTTTCCCAAAAACAAATTGCATATTTAAATGAAGGAATATATTTTTTACACTTACACTTATCCTGTTGCAATATATATATATATATTTTACACTTACATTATTTACACGAGGCCAATGTAAATATTTGTCAAATAAACTTACATGGCCCTTTGTAAATGTTTTGGGGGGTGTAAATGTATGTATAGATACTAAAATTATTTGTAAAGTCACCCTGTCTTTGGGCCTCCTTTCACCCCAAACCCTTCTTTCAGGGGTTTGGGGGTGAAAGGAGGCCCAAAGACAGGGTGACTTTACAAATAAATAAAATTTCCCTACTTACCCCCCACCCTTGAATGTTAATTTATTTTTATTTTTTTGAATCTCGCCCTGTTTATGATCAAACTCATGGTTCTAGTGTTGTTTTCCTTACTTTATAGATAATTTTATTATATACCTTTAAAGACCGGACTGTCTTGCAAAGTCATATGAATTAGTTGTGGGTGTATATTTTGATGGTTTTTTTTTTCACAATTGGCCATATAGCTGGCTTATCTTCAAAAACATTATGAAATCTCCCCTCCTCAAATCAAAATCACATTTTTTACATTGTTTTATATTTATATTGTTTTTTACATGGCCATGTCAAATCATATAAACATATATATATATATACACACACACATGGTCTTACATTTACACTTGCATGGAGTGTAAATAAATTTCACTATGGGATTTACACTTACACGGAGTGTAAGTTCCAAACCATTTACACGCACAACACTGGTTTGAACCTCTAGACCTCGCGTAAGTTGGAGAAATTTATAAGAATTCAAATTATAAAAGTATTCAAGTTTTTTCACACTCAATTTCAAGCCACAATTTCACGTTTTAAAAATATTCTAAGTGTGTTTAGAATCTAAATCCCCATGCTTGGAATCAAAAGCTCCTTCCCCAAAACTAAGAAACTCTATGCTTAGAATATAAAACCTCCATACTCAAAATTAAAAAACCTTGTGCTCAGAATAAAAAAGCCCTTGCTCAAAATGAAAAAAAACCCTTTGCTTAGAATCAAAAAACACTTGGCCCGAAATAGAAGACCCTATGCTAGGAACTTTGAAATTGCGAGCTCTCCAAGGAAATAAAAGAGAATCTACCCCCATGCTAATGAAATCTAACCTGGGTTAATGGAATATTCCCCGAGGCAAGGGTGTGGTAAAAGTAATACCATAGTTGGGTGGAGTCAGGGTCACATGAAAATTGGTCCATAC